>JAESFP010000102.1_pt1 | contig 95880 bp, 100 predicted proteins | sample 9266181 | NCBI WGS metagenome assembly JAESFP01 (sample SAMN14502547, study PRJNA617102) | algae metagenome | isolation source: Pegethrix bostrychoides GSE-TBD4-15B and co-occurring heterotrophs from... | place: USA: Grand Staircase-escalante National Monument, Utah | collected 2006-08-15 | reverse complement strand
TCATGAGGGTATGGTGTATGTGGTCATGATTCGGTTGATGTTGCGGCGACTATGCCGGAATCGCCGAACGCGCGGCTTGACCAAGCAGCAAAAGCGGGAGTCCGTAATGCTTAACTGAGATTTACAAACAGCTTCTAAAGCTGACAGCTTTATAGAAAGTATTCTCAAATGCCTATATGGTAAGGGTTCTCATAGTGCATAGTCTGCCCCAGCTATTGTCAGTCTGGTAATCCAAGCTATACGCAAACAAGCTGAGGAATTTGTGAATTAGTGCGCTAAAGCACATTTGATCTGGCAGCTTTCTTATAACACCTTCAACTTTTACCTCTATACTTGATATCAAGAGCCGTCAGATTAGGGTTCACTTCGGAAAGCTCATCTAGCTACTAATCTCCCGGTTCACCAATTACACGAGATTTTATAAGGAGAGCATGATTATGCCTACCCATCGCAAAGGAATTTTCAGTCGCCTGTGGAATACGCTCCGAATGTCCTCTGACTACGTCTTTGGTGCGGCTGCGCGGATTTTCAGCCCTAGCACAGACAATTATCCCAAAACAGGCACCCAATCCTACAAAGGCGATCCAAATTCTAAAAAGTAGCAGAAGCAGGAAATTGGCAGCTCAGTGCGATGCCGATAGAGATTTTTGAACGACCGTAGTAGAACAAACATGATCGGCGTTCTACAACTCGAATTGGAAAGCCTCCCACCCTAGAATTCTCTAATTTACAATCGCTAGATCTTTAGGAGAGTCCCAATGTTAGATATTGATGAAATGGGACATAAAGAAATCCAAGGCTTCCTACAGCAGGTTGGATACGGGCATCTGGGCTTCATCCATGACGGTAAACCTTGCGTAATGCCAATGCATTATCACCTTCAAGACACAGACATCTACCTGTTTACAACTGAAGGCATGAAGACGCATGACATCGACGCAAATCCAGAGATCTGCCTGCAAGTTGAAGAAATCCACGATCCGCTACATTGGCGCAGCGTCATTGTGTCGGGTCGAGCCGAGCGCCTCAGTGAGCAGCGAGATATCGAGCAGGCGATGAAATTTATCAAAGCGCAGAATCCAACGCTTTCTCCAGCGATTAATCGCACCTGGATCGACTCTGACGGGCGTTCAGAGATGATTACAATCTATCGCGTTCACGACAGCGAAATGAGTGGACGCACAACGGATGGAGCGAGCAGTCGGTAAAAAATGAAGGCCGTGGTCAGAGCATGATGAGTAACCAGGAGAATTTGTTTGTGAACCGCAATCTCCATCTGCAAAACCAGGCCGCTCCGGGATACGCTGGGCACTACAAACACGAAAAGCTGCCTGATAAACCTATGAGCTTGCAGGTTAACTTACATGATGCTCAAAGCATTCCAAACCTAGCAGATCTTCTATCCAGCTCTAATTACTAATTTTCCACTCAGAAGCGATATGATAAGCAAAATCGATATTACTGAATCTCTGCCTCGTAATCAGTAGGGTGATTTCTTCGATCAGTTTTCAGAGGACAACCGCGGGCGACACATTTTGACTGAAAGCATCAGTTCAAATCTCGGTGACGAAGAGCTGATTCAGAACGCACCCTTGATGGCAATCGTTTACGATCGTTCTGAAAAAGGTAATGATTTGGTTATTGAAGTGGGAAAATAGGAAGTAACCTATGCTCACACAGTTGATGCACCCAGTGAATTTCAATGCTAGAAATTTCCTTATTACTTTAGATTTAGTACGTTAGATTTGATGGAGCAAACGGGAATTCAAGGATTTTATGATCCACGAACTCATGTCCGGCAGCAATCGCCTTTTCAATACTGGGATGGTGATGCCAACTGGGATAGCGCATCCCACGCGGATCAAAACAGGAAGCGGTATAAGAACCACTGCCCCAGTCTAGTGGGACAATCCACCAACCTTCATGTAGAACTCCAGAAGTATAGAGATGAATACCGTTTCCATACATATGTCTGAGTAAATCTGAATCTGTGCTCTGTGTCATAACACCTCAAAGGATAGCAGCCATCTCCCGAACTCGACGTAGCACAAATAGACGACCTGCTGCGATCGCCTCTTCTAAACTCGAATATTGACTCCAACTGATGTAACGTTTTCCCTTTGGGCAAAAACAGCTTGTTGTGTAAAACTGCCCAGAAGTAAACGGCACGATAAACCATCCCTGACACTCAATTCCCTGTCCATAGAGATGAACCCCTCTGCCATAAAACCGCTGTAGAGACTCCCGACGAATAATCTTTTGCATTTAATTTAATCTCACTTTATTAAACTGACTATGTTGACTGAGTGGTTTTCATATTGAAAATTGTAGAAACTACTTCTCCTTGATTCGTGCGATTTCACTTAAAATTAGTACTAACGCTTTGCTGAATGGTCTGCGGCTCTAGCCGACTGAGTAATTGGTAGAAGAGGAAATCCGATTCCCAAGGGGACGCTACGCGAAGCGCCAACTGGGGAGGAGCGATCGCCGAAACCAATGGCAAGCACCTTGATGGCTCTGACCGCAATGACAAGATTTAATCTGCGCTGAATTAGGAGCGCGTCCCATACGTTGTCAATTCGTTCAATTGTTCAAGCCTTTCTGCAATCAGGGCTTTGATAATCGATAGGTGCAGGTGGAGCGCTAACCACTCCATTTCAGACGTTTTTGCTTGACCAGAATTTTGGAGATCCTGAATGTGCTGACTCAGTTCGATCAATCGTCGCTGCATCCTCTGCAAAAACTCACTCTCTGGATCAATCCACTGCGATCGCCCATCTGGACTTTGAATTAAACTGCTGGCAAATTTCACCATCAAAACAAAAAACCTCTAGTAAATTTGATGAAAAATTAATCTCTGGTGCCCACGAGTTCTTCTGATAAACTAACCGAGACAGCTGGACTCATCGAACCAGAGGAAGTGGACAACTGATTTCCGTCGGCGTTAAGGCACAAATTGCTGCATCAGTTGTTTCAAAGCAATTATCTCTGCCAATCTTGTCCAGCAATCCACTCCGGTCTAACAATGCCTGGACTTCCGGCTGCAAGCCTGTCAAAAGAAGATGACACCCATGCCGCTTTAAATCACGGTAAATGTCTTCTAGCGCAACTAATCCAGTCGTATCCATGTTGGGCACAAACCGCATCCGCAGAATCAGATACTTCACGTCAGGCTCATCGCGCAAGAAGGTAACAAATCGTTCAGCAGCCCCGAAAAATACAGGTCCATCCACCCGATAGACGGCAATTTGTTTGCTTAACTCAAGCGGCACACCCGGTGGAAACGCTTCTGTTTCAGGAATCCTGGCCAAATTGAGATCACTCATTCGTTTGATGAACAATGCCCCTGCCGCAATCAGTCCAATTTCTACCGCTAGTACCAAGTCAAAGAAAATGGTGACTGCCCAGGTCAGAATCATCACCCCAAAGTCAGAATAGGTTGCCCGCATCAGCAAGCCGATTGCTTCCCACTCAATCATCCGCACACTCGTCACCATCAGAATACCTGCTAGGGCTGCCAGAGGTACTTGAGCAGCTAACGGTGCTAATGTGAGCACAATAATGGCAAGGGTAACCCCATGAATGACACCAGATAGGCGGGTTCTGCCACCTGAGCGCAGGTTAACAGCGGTGCGAGCGATCGCTCCTGTTGCCGGAATACCGCCAAAGAAGGGCACCACCATATTTGCTAGACCTTGACCAATCAACTCGCGATCACTGTTGTGCTTGTCACTCACGGTCATGCCGTCTGCGACCACTGCCGACAGCAACGACTCAATACTGCCCAATGCCGCCAACGCTAAGGCTGGATTAATCAGTTCTCGAATTAGCCCAAAATCATTCCAATGAGGAATCGATTGGGGCAACGGTAAAGACTGGGGAATCGCACCAATCGTGGGAACATTCAGGTGAAAGAAAGCAGAAATCATGGTTGCTAGCACCAATCCCACGAGCGAACCCGGTACGGTTGTGGTAATTCGTGCCCAGAAAAGCTTGATCACAATCACGACCGTTGCCAAGCCGACAGATGCCCAATTCAACCCCTCTAGATGCATCACGGTCTGCCACAATCCGGGCAGAAAATATTCGCTACGAGGTAATTGCAGCCCAAAGAAGTTATTCAACTGTCCGCAAAAAATAATCACCGCAATGCCATTCGTAAAACCGGCGGTGACGGGATAGGGAATAAATTTCACTAATCGACCGAGTTTGGCAACCCCCAGCGCAATCTGGATGATACCTGCCATCACCCCAGCAATCCAGACTTGCTCAATGCCATACTTGGCAACAATCCCGACCAGAACAACAGCCATCGCGCCAGTTGGCCCCGTTATCTGAACGGGAGATCCACCAAAAACGGCGGCGATAATTCCTGCAACAATCGCAGTATAAAGCCCTGCTTTCGGGTCTACCCCACTCGCGACCGCAAACGCCAGAGCCAGAGGCAGGGCAACTACAGCAGCAGTTATTCCCCCTGTTAAGTCACCGCGCCAGTGCGCTAAAGAACGCCTTGCCCAAACTTGCAGATCACCACTGAACTTATTTATAAGTCTCATTAGATTCAACTCCACGCCGCAGCGTATCCAAGATCTGAATCAGCACTGGACTAGACAACACTCTTCAAAGTGCTGCCTTGAAATGACTTGGCTTGAAGGGCCCATTTAATGTCTAACAACAAAGTCTAACAACCTTTGTAACTTTATATCTCTATATCTGAGAATCTACAAAGTCTTGCATATAGACTAGCACTTATGCTAAGGTGTGACAAGGCTTGCCGGTCAGGAAGGTTCTTTCGGCTGCAACGGCCATTCCCGATGGGCATTGCTCTTACTTCCAGCGAATGCCTATAGATCTCTCTTCTCTGGATAAACCCAATCAGCCGAGATGAATTATCCCCAGCGACGCCTTTTGAACCGTAACGAACGCTCATATCACCGTTGGTGTGTCGTTCGCCATCTCTCTAATTTTCAAAGCATTGTTCTGGCGCATTTCTCTACTTGTTCAGAAGCGGAGGCTCGTGTACAGTTTCTAAACCGGACGCATCCGACTGCATCCTACGAAGTTGTCTTCGATGATTCTATAACTACTAGCCGCGATATACAGAACCAGAGGGACGCTGAGTATCAGGATTTGTGATCGAGTTCTGATTGCTGCATAAAACAATTACGAGTCGCTTTAGTCGCGCTGACTCACGGCCAGTAATTCTTCAAAAACACAAGGTCTATCAGTAGAGAACCAGAATCAAACTTTCTCATCCAGAGTAGCCAAATGCTAAACATTAAAATTTTTGAGGTCGATCATGGGTTCTGTGCAGCGATTCAAAACAATGATTATCAGATTCTGATTGACTGTGGCTACCACTCTCGCAGCGGCTTTTTCCCAATACGATACTTGTTTGGCAATTCGATCCGTCGCCTGAATTACCTAATTATGCCCACTTTCACCGAGGGTAGTTTGACAGGCTTCTATGATCTAGTCGGGCATTCTTTGAGCAACTGCTTCACGATTGATCATTTGCTAGTGAATCCATTTATTGATCGCAGCAGTTTACCCGAACTTATTACTCGAAATTTTCAGACGCGCCATATACTCAGGTTCTTAAATGACGTTTGTGAGCGCTTTAGTTCTGTAGAACGTACAGTTCATTTAGGCGACGCAAAACTTTCCTTCTTCTGGAATACGTATCCGGAGTTCCTTGATTTTTCTAATCTCAGTCTGGTCACGTTTCTATCCTCTAAAGGAGTAAATATTCTGTTTCCTGGGAACCTAAAAGCAGAAGGCTGGCGGACTCTACTGCGAAATGCTAAATTTCGTGAACAGCTCTGCCAGGTCAATGTTCTGGTTGCCTCTCATTATGGACAGGTAGAGGGCTACTGCTCAGAGGTATTTAACTACTGCAATCCTAATTTAATCATCGTTGCTAACCACAATCATCATCAGACTGCTCCTAGCGCAGCACGTCAGTATAGACGCCAATTGCAGAGGGTTCACCGATCAGGGCAGTTCAAAGTCCTAACAACCCAAAATGTTGGAATGGTCACAATTCAACAGTCCTCAAATAGTCTTGCACAGGTGATTACCGAACGATCTGAGACGTATCAGTTGCAACCATCTGAAACCCATCAGGTAGAAGTAAGCAATCCAGGCAATCCATAACGCAAACCATTTCACTCGGAGCAGAAAATGTTAGACATCAAGATTTTTGACATTGACCACGGGTTCTGTGCCGCTCTTAGCACCGGCGATCATCATACAATTCTGATTGATTTTGGTTACAGTACTCGTAGTGGATTTAACCCTTCAAGACACCTACTCCAAGAGCGCTGTACTTCTCTCGATTGTGTGATTGTTCCGGCTTACGGCGAAGAACATCTGGCAGGGCTATCTGATTTCCTCAGACAAACGTTAATCGACGGACTAGCCGTTCATTTCTTGGTGGCAAATCCCTCCCTTGACACCAATCAATTCCATGAATTAGCTCTGGCAAATCAACGGTTTAGCAATGTGCTAACCGCAGACCGAAATTCACGCTCTCCTAAAGTCAGTCATTCTATGAAAATTCACGGGATCGATTTTTCCTTTTTCTGGAATCGTCAACCCGACTTTCAGGATGCTCACAACCTCAGTTTGGTCACGTTCGCCTCCTATGGAGATATCCAAATCGTTTTTCCTGGAGATCTAGAAGTGGCAGGATGGCAGGCACTACTCAAAGATAATGAATTCTGCCGTCGCCTGCGGCATGTCAATATGTTTGTCGCGGCCAATCATGGTCGAGAAGAAAGCTATTATCCAGAAGTGTTTGATTACTGTAGACCTGAGATCATTATTATTTCCAATGAAATGAACCAGCGAGTTTCACCCAATATGCTGAATCAATATCAGAAACATGCCAAGGGCTGCTCAGAAAGTGTCTGTGATCAGAAACTATTGACCACTCATGATGACGGAACCATCACGATCTCAAAATGTTTGGATCGAATACGGCAGGTGAAAACCCAACGGAAAGCTTATCAATACTAGACAACGGAGGCATTCGCAACGGTATTACGAGTTGTCACCAAACTGAAATGGCCATTTATGATTGCAGACAGATTCTGAGTTGAATTCTCTTCGCCTCTATGCCTCAAAACCCTCTAGCCGCTCACGATAGCCATTCTCTTACAGATTCGTTAGAAGAGCAGTTTGACGCAGTTGTTGAACTCGCAGATGCCATCAGAGATCTCACAGATCAATTTGATCAAATTCAGCAGACCTTAGACATCTATGAATCGAAGCTGCTCCATACTGATCCCGAATTGTTAAAACTTCACCAGCAGCCGGATTCCAACAATTTGAAACGGTGGCAGGGGTTTATCGAGCGCGTCAGCCAGGAACTTAATACTCTAATGCCTCCTGTTTAAGCCATCTACTTTCCCAGTCGTTTATGAGTATATGCGAACAGCATAATGTTAATCTAGCTATAAAGCTCTGAAGATAGTCAAACAATCACATGCCTTTCAAAGCCAGCCACTTTAAATCTGATCTGTTTAAGGTATTGTCTAATCCGGTGCGGATTCAAATTCTAGATGCTCTACGAGTGGGAGAGCGCAGCGTCAACGATATCGCAGAGTGGCTAGAAGTGGAACCCTCATCTATCTCGCAGCAATTAGCCGTATTGCGGAGCCGGAACTTGGTGACTAGTCGCAAGCAAGGGAACTTTGTATTCTACTCTATTCGCGACCCTGCCGTTTTTAAGATTCTGGATGCCGCTTTGGAAGTATTTAACAATCATCTTGTCGATGTGCGGGATGCTCTGGAGAAGTTGGAATAAAATTCATTGAGTTGAACTGTATGACGCTGACTTCTTTTGATCGCGCACCTTTGGTAGAAAAAGGTGCTGCCTCTGGAATGATTCACGATCGCCTATTACGCGCCGCCAGAAACCTGCCTGTTGATCGCCCTCCCATCTGGATTATGCGGCAGGCAGGTCGCTACCTGAAAGCTTATCGGGATCTGCGTCAGAAATATCCATCATTTCAGGAACGTTCTGAAACGCCTGATTTGGCAGTAGAAATTTCCCTCCAACCTTTCTATGCCTTCAAGCCGGATAGGGTGATTATGTTCTCCGATATCTTGACCCCATTACCCGTCCAGGGCAATCTTGATCCTTCTGTGCTATTGGGAACCCACGATTTAATTCAGCAGCGAACCATTGAGGTTATTCGTAAAGCTGGTAATAAAGGACATATTATGAATCTTGGACAAGGAATTCTACATACTACACCAGAAGAAAACGTTGCTTTCTTTTTTGAGACAGTCAAACAAACTCAAACTCCCACAGCTGATTACTCAACGCTGATAGGAAAAGCGAAAAAGATGGTGAGTTAACTAGCAATACAGGTTAGTATGAAGCTTGATTAGCAGACATGCCGATGATGTCTGTCAAAGGAAAAGAAAATATCATAAATACAGGGGAATATTGATGTCAATTGCTGTTGGAATGCTTGAGACCCGGGGTTTTCCTGCGGTCGTCGAGGCTGCTGATGCTATGGTGAAGGCGGCCAGTGTGACTTTAGTGGGCTATGAGAAAATTGGCAGTGGCCGCGTCACGGTGATTATTCGGGGCGATGTATCAGCGGTTCAGGCTTCTATGGAGGCTGGGATTGCATCTGTTAAGCGAGTCAACGGCGGTGAGGTGCTATCAACCCACATTATTGCCCGCCCCAATGAAAATTTGGAATATGTGTTGCCTATTAGCTACACCGAGGCAGTTCATCAATTTAGAGCGTGATACCCCTTAATCTGCAATAGATCAAACTTAATCTGACAGATGGTAATTACCGTAAACTAAGAAACGTGATAAGTTTACAGAAAGTGTCAGATTAAGTCTTGGCTATTACAGATTAAGTCTTAGCCTATTAGGGCCAATTCGCTGTGGGTTTGACAATTCTTAGGACAAACTCTAGAACAGGCTTCGCAGCCGATGCAGTTAGCGGCATTGGCAATGGTCATCACCTTGCGTTCAATTTCATCATCCTCTTCGTCATCCACAAATTCCCCCTCTTCGTTCAGCCCCCGCAAGGCCATCACCCCGCGTCCGCAGGTTTTGAGGCATCTGCCGCAGCCAATACAGCGAGCCAGATCGATCGCCTCCAGAAATTTGGGTGTCCAAGCTTTACCGCCAAATGTCAAGCCAGTTAGTGTTGCCATGATTCGTGTTCTCCCAATATGTCGTGAATTGAACGGAACAGTTGAAACGCTTTTAGCCAAAATCAGATCTCAAACCCCAGCAAACCCTTTCGCCGCCCGCTGCACTTCATCCCAAGTCGGGGGACGATAATCTGGGTTCAAGCTCTGATCAACATATCCCACCAGATTGGGTAAAGCCTCGTAGGGAATGCTGTGATCCAGGAACTGGTTGAGCTTGTTTTCCCAACTCGATGGGTAGTCGCGAATCACCGGATGCTTAACCACAATCGACTGATATTCAGGCGTGGTAGCATCCACGATCACATCCAGACTCAGCAGAGCCAGCGGACGGATAAAAATGCCCGTGGCGGCAATTGCAAATCCAGCCCCCACTCCTTTCTGCCTCATCACCACCACAAACTGGCCGCCCTCCGGAATTTTGTAGGGGATCAAGCCAGGATCTGTAGCAGCCTTTAGCTCAATGTTATAGCCCTGAGTTAGCCCAGCTTCTAGCGTTATCCCATCGTATTGCTGCTCCGGATGAGGAATATGCAGCGTTATTTGGTAGAGCCTGCGCCAAGGATCACTGCCATTATCCTCTGTTTGGTCGTAATGCTGACGAATAGATTGCCCTACATAGCTCGTCTGATTACACAGGTTAATCAATCCCATGTTGAGGACGCATTGGTCGAATCGATTCATCCCGAGAGTTCTGATCATGGCTGTTTATCTCTATTTATCTCTACTTGCCTCTACACCAATGCCTTATAGTTTTTAACGCGATCGCCATCTGCAACGCCGAGAATTTTCGCCAGCCAAGGCGGTGGAGAACTAGCTAAGGCCTGCTGTAATTCGCTGAGTATGACTCTAGCTGCACCACCCGACTCTTTTTTGATCGGGTAGATTCCTGCCTGCACCACTTTCCCAGCGGCAGGGCCACCAATCGCCACAATATATAGCACCGGACAATCCCGAATCAACCCAACTCGAAACGCATTTTTGTCCTCTGATGCATCCGCTTCGAGTGCCGATCGAATATCAATCAGCCGAATCTCTTCATGAGAGAGTTGATAAATCAAGTAACGCAAGCAAGAACCAAAATGTCCATCTAATGCTTCTTGATGATTAGAGGCTACGGCGACTCGCACCGAATTGGCCATGTCGCCCTCTTGATAAGGTTGAATCTGGGGCAACTGATCAATCTCATCTAGATCTCCCCAGAGAATTCTTACCGCCTGTTTAAAGGCCGCAATATCTGCGGCATCTGCATCTTCACCATGCTCTTCTCCATCTAGTTCATAGGTTTGTCCGAGGGCTGTTTTCAAATTGGTGACCGTAATCCGACTCAAGCTCACCTCGTCTAATCTATCCCCCAGATAAACCTGCAACGCCTCAATGAACTCAGCAATCGACAGCTCTGGGAAGAGCCGCGAGGACAGGGCAATCCTCAATGCCACCTCGTTAGAAATCGGTTGTTCAGCCATTGCTATTCTTCTCCAGTTTGGTGGGCAATTGCTCCCATCAAGGCCATATCTTGACTCTGTTGGTAGATGACGGCCAATCCCCCAGAACGATCTCTTTGACAATAAAGCCAAACAGCAGCATGACTGCTAATTCAGGGGGAATGCCCAGAGGTGAGAGAAATGGCTGAGTCACTTGCCCCAAGATGCCTGAGAGCGTTTGAAAGTTGATTTGCCGGTGTTCGGCATTGATTGGACACTAACGTTCGACAATTCGGATAGAGATAGCATTCATAGCTGCATCATCTAAACTGTAGCAATTGCCACCCACTCGAATCGTAAAATGGGGAAACCGCTGCTCTAGCGTAATGGTCTGCCCTGGTGCCAGCCCAATTTTTCTCAAGGTCTGGGCTGTACTGTCTCGCAGCGCATTGATTCGTGTGACGATTCCTCGTTCACCAGAACGCAGCAATTTCAAAGAAGAACCCTGAACCGAAAGTTTTGTTGTTGGCATGGAGGCGGCCTCTAAACGTAGGGAGAAAGTGGAGGAGCGGGAAATGAGCGAGGAATCGATTCTAAACCAGGTAGGCTTCCTGATGGGTGCGAATCGTGCAGTCCGAACGGGGATAGGCAACGCAAAGCAGTGCGAATCCTTTGGCAATCTGCTCTTCGTCAAGAAACACCTGTTCTGACTGATCCAATTCGCCTTCGACCACTTTACCCACACAGCTAGAGCAGGAGCCGGATTTGCAGGAGGAAGGTAAGTCCAGTCCCTGATCTTCTGCTGCTTCCAGAATTGTCACCGTATCTTCAACCGGAATCGTGATGTCAATCTCACGCTTTTTGTTGATTAAATGTACTTGATAGGTCGCCATAGTTTTCTCCGAAATCACATTTATTCTCGATTCATGCCTCAACTGCACGGCACGGCTGAAGGCGTACAGTCTCCGGCTTGGAAAGATTTGCCACAGCCGCAGGTATCGGTGGCATTGGGATTGCTGAACTTAAAGCCGCTTTCCATCAGCCCTTCCAGAAAATCAATCTGGACACCTTGTAGCAGGGGAGCGCTTTTCGGATCGATGTAAAGCCGGACTCTACCCTGATATTCGATCAAATCATCCGGGCGGGGAGCATTTGCAATATCAATCTTATATTCATAGCCATTACAGCCGCCATCACTCACACCAACCCGGATGCCTTTTTCGGCAGAAGGATCAGCACTACCTTGCAAGAAGGCGCGTAAACGAAATTCTGCTTTTTCAGTTAGGGTAACGGTCATTGGTTTCCTCCAGAAATTGATAAGTTACTAAGCGTAAGGATAGGGATAGGGGCAGGAACAGGAACAGGTCAAATTAAGCCGAGGAATAAGGACAACTGAGGCGGGTAATACAGACTGGGGAACAGCGACTCTGCTGCAAATCATTCTGTCTAGCACAGTCTGGAGCCACAATGGTCACTAGGATAAACAGTTTAATCAACCAGGGAGAACATACTAGGCTTAAGAGCAAGCCCAATAAGCCAATCAGCTTGCTCACCAAGCTCATGATTTCATCGGTCAACTGGCGGCTAACGTAAAGAGCAGAGATTGCAATCACCAGCGCTAGGAGTGAGACCAGCATGGTTCCTCCTGGGGGTTCACACCTGTTAACCGTCGGCTTTTGTCGCCGCAGACGGGGCAATTGGGATCATGGTAAGGGCGACGTTTGGAAAACTCGGCTCGGCTCAGATCCATCGTCAGCAGTTGTGACAAGAGCGGCGTCCCCAAACCGGTGATCAGCTTGATCGCTTCTAGAGCCGTCAGACAGGCCAGCGTCCCAGAAACGGCTCCCAAGACACCAAAGCCGCGCTTGTCCCAGTCTGGTTTTTCAGGAAAGATGCAGGAGAGGCAGGGCGTGAGTCCCGGTACAATCGTGGTGAGATAGGCTTCCATGTCGTTCATGGCAGCTTCCACCATCGGTTTCCCCCAGCGCACGCAGGCAGCATTCAGCAAATCCCGCTCGGTAAAGTTATGGGCACAGTCCAAGATAATATCTGCTGATTGCACCAGAGCATCTACGTTATCTGGCGTGACATACTCACAGATCGCGTCAATTTCCACATCTGGATTGATCGCCTCTAGCGTTGCTTTAGCCTTAAACACACGGGGTTTACCTACCCAATCATCCGTCATCAGGATCTGACGGTTCATGTCATCTAGCCGCAGCTCGCCCCCGCGCAGCAAGATCAGCCGCCCGACCCCGGCTACGGCCAGATAGAGTGCCGCTGTCGCCCCCAATCCGCCGACTCCGGTGACGAGTACCGTTGAGTCTTTTAACCGCTGTTGCGCCTCTTCCCCAAATCCAGGCAGCATGATCTGGCGACGATAGCGCTCTAGTTCAGTCGGGGTCAGTCTCTGCATGTTCTGCTCTCCTCCAGCAAATTTAAATCATCCAGCCAGATATCCAGTCAGATATTCAGTCAGACATCCAGCTGGCAGGATCACTCAGCGCCAATCTCTGACAGCATCACGACATTCTGAGGTTTGTCATTGAACACTTTGAACAGCTTTTCGTCTAACGGCGACGAGGTCACAAAAGTGTCGTATGCCTGCTGTAGGGCTGATTGATATCGTTCAAGCTTCTCTGATTCACTCAAGTTCGGGGCTTCAGAATCAATGGTTTTGATGAAGGCAGAGAACTTTTTCAGGATATGTAGCCGATTCACATTGACAAACTGTGGATCATAGGGAAGTTGAAAGAATTCCAAATATTCTTCTGCATTCACGAGCTGGCTAAATTCAGCCAAGGTTCCACTCATAATTTCTGCTCCAATTGCTTTAGCTGGGTTTTGAGCTGATCGAGCTGCCAATAGATCTGATAAGTCTCGCTGGCAGCAGCCGTCAGGCGTTCGTAGTCGGTAGGCAAGCCTTCAGCGAGATCATGCAGATCCATCTTCATTTGGCCAGCCTTGCTGTTAAGGCGCTTGATTTGAGTTTTGAGAGCTTCAGCGCTGATAATTTCGGTCGACTGAGCCATAGAACCTCCGATTTTAGAGTTTGCCAACTTCGGGAAACCGGTTTGCCAGCCCAATTGCAGTCTGGATCAGTTTATCCCCTTCAATTTCCAGCTTCTCCAGGGAGTCAAACCCAAACCGTTGGGCATCGCGCAAGGTGCGGGAGACGACTAGCAGGCGGCTAGAAAAAACCAGCGCCCAGCCGAATCCCTCATGGCTCAGGTCAATCACAACCTGGCAGAGGAGTCCCGTTTCTTCCTCAATCCGGTGAGCAATCGCTCGGTAGAAGGCTAGGATTCGGCCTTTCGTAATCGGGTCTACCTCTCCCTCGACTGAGATTTCACGTTTCTGGGCTTTGCTAACCACGTAGGGCTTGAGCAGCAGTTCATCCGACCAGTTGCGGTAGGTACCATAGGGATCGTTGGCACGAATTTGCTGCGTGATCGCTTTGAGAAAGGGGGTGATTACGGCTGGAGCTGGAGCTGGGGCTGGAGCTGGAGCTGCGGTCGTGGCGGGCAGGTTAGTGGTAGTCATACCGTTACTTCTTCCTTAGTATCATCAAGTTGATCGAGTTCATCGACAGGACTGCGTTGCAAGAGCGCTTTTCTAAGCCAGGGAGGGGGATTGCCGTTTAAAGTCTGCACCAGTTTGGTCAAAACATCGGCAATTTCCTGCTGCTCGGACTGGGCTTTGATCGGCGTAATTTTTTGCTTGATCAGCCGAGCAGCCGCGCTGCCACCAATCGTAGAGACATAGACAATTGTGCAATCATGGAGCGCCTCAATTTTGGGCAGTAGCTTATCTTCGTTGCCATCCTCGTTGAGATTGCCGTCAAACCGCAGGGTTTCTACAAAGTCATATCTAGTTTGATCGACTTCATAGATATCAATCTTCTTGGCTGAGCCAAAGTGAGCATTAATATGAACGTTGTCACTCGTTGTGAAGGCAATTTTCATTGGTATTCCTCCTCAATGTTTTACTTGTGTTTCTTCCTGTTCTAAGAACAGGTTGCCGAGGTCAAACAACAGCTGCATCATGCCGCGATAGCCGACCGTACAGCGTTGACCATTCCCTAGCCGGTCAAAGATCGGAAATCCCAGCCGGTATAGGGGTATCTGGAGGCGACGGGAAACGGTCGCCAGATTGGAATTGCCAATCAGCAAATCAGAGCCAGCCGCCAACTGCTCCAAATCTTCCAAGTCGCCAATGGTCACCGTAGCTACAGGCAGGTCTTCGAGCAGGGGTGACTTGGTGGTGGTCACCGCTGCCTGAACCTCAGCCCCCATGCTTTGCAAAAAGTGAACGGTTGACCAGAGCAAATCAGGTTCCATGGCCAGGGAGACTTGCTTGTGCCCAAAAAAGAAATGCGTATCCAGCATCGCATCCTGGAGCTGCGCCCGCTGGCGGCGGTATTTCTGCGGCACAGGCAGTCCGCTCAAGTCTGCGAGCCCTTCTAAAAAGCTGTCGATTGCATCCAGATTGCTCAAGCTGGGAAACAGCTCGTAGGGAATGCCAAACTGCTTCTGTAAGGCTTCAGCAGCGCTGCGCATACTTTCACCTAACGCCAGGGTATAGACTGAACTGCCAATTTCTCGCAGCTCGGCCAGCGTGGTGCCGCCGCTCGTGACGCTGCTGGAAGCCTGATCCAGATGGCCATCCAGCGACAGTGACAGATCAGGCACGGCAATTGCAGTTAATCCAAAGGCCGCCACAATTTCCTTAATTTCTTGGACATCTCCTGGCGCAAAGGCCGGACTGACCAAGAGCGTGACTTGATTGGGACGGGTTTCTCCAGTTCGCGGCAGTTCCTTGACAATGCTGGTAACGGTCGCGGCAAACCCGTCTTGCAAAGCCCCCTTGAAATCGGGCGTAGAGACAAACACGATCGGCAGATCATGCAGTTCGGGATGGCGCTTGCGGATATTTTGGAGAATGCCATCCATATCGTCCCCGCGTGTCTCGGTCAATCCCGTTGTGCAAAGCCCGATGATCGACGGATTTGACTTTTCAACCAGCGTCAGGATGGCTTGCTCTACGTTTTCTTCACCGCCCAAAATCGTGCTGACTTCAGTCATCGCGGTCGTAGAGAGCGGAATTGCCTCTCGAAAATGGCGCACCAGCACCACTTTGGCGAAGGCGGTACAGCCTTGAGAGCCATGGAACAGGGGCATGATCCCCTTTAAGCCCAGGAACGCTAGGGCTGCGCCTAAGGGCTGGCTTTGCTTCAGCGGATTCACCGCAACAGACTTTCTGGGCGTTGTAATAGCGGCCATTAAACTACCTCCGTATCCCAAGGGGCGGGTTTGCGAACTTGTGCCCAAACTGGGCTATAGAGGGCTTCTTCCAGCTCTCTAGCCATTTCCACCATGCCGACATAGCCCGCATAGGGATGGTGGCGTTCCTGGTTGATATCGAGAAACGGAATTCTGGCTTTCAGGGCGGTATACTGGTTGCGTCCGCCCGCAATTAGCATATCGGCTTTGGTCTGGGCAATCACGCGCAATAGCTCCTGAGCGTTGCCTTTCTCCATCATGATCCCATCCTGACCCAGCAGTTCTTTGATCCGAGCTTTGTCTTCTTCGGTACTTTTTTTAGTACTCGTGGCGCAGACTTCCATACCCAGATCTTTGGCCGCCGAAATAATCGACCAGCTCTTCACCCCGCCGGTATAGAGCACGACTCGTTTACCTTTCAATCTGGCGCGATAGGGTGCCAGCGCATTATCTAACTTGATTGTTTCCTCGGCAATCAGTAGTTCAACGCGCTGTTGGAGATTAGCATCTCCAATTTTAGCGGCAATGTTTCGCAGACAGCGATTCATATCGGCAACACCGTAGAAGGATTCTTCAGTATAAGGAATGCCATACTGATCCTCCATGCGGCGGGCCATGTTGATCAGTGCCTTAGAGCAGATCATCACATTCAGCTTAGCGCGATGCGAGCAGGCAATATCCTGATAGCGACCGTCGCCGGTGATCTGCGCCAAGACCCGAATCCCCAATTTCTCGAACAGGGGCAATACGCCCCAGAGCTCGCCGGCAATGTTATATTCGCCAATCAGGTTGATATCATAGGGCGTGGTGATCTCTGGCTCACGGGTGCCGACAACATAGTCCAGCAGGCTCTCCCCGCCGACGCGATTTCCCAGGTTCTTGCTGCCAATGAAGCCAGGAGAATTGACCGGAATCACGGGCACTCCCGTTTTTTCAGCGGCTTTCTGGCAAACAGCATCGAGATCATCCCCAATCAGTGCCGTGACGCAGGTCGAGTAGACGAAGACTGCCGCAGGGCTATAGCGCTCTTTGACCTCTAGAATCGCCTTGTAGAGCTTCTTCTCACCGCCAAAGATCACATCGTTTTCATTCAGGTCGGTGGTGAACCCCATTTTGTAAAGGGTTGGGCCAGAAGACAGGCTGCCCCGACTGCCCCAAGAGTTGCCAGCACAGGCGATCGGGCCATGCACCAGATGAGCGGCATCTGTAATGGGCACGAGCGCAATCATCGCCCCATCAAAGGCGCAGCCTCCCTGAGCGGCTCCGGGCTGCGCGACCTGAGTGCAAGATTTGTTTTTACCTTTACCTTCTTTCTTGTGGTTATGTTCACAAGCTGACTCGCTCAGAAGTTCATTGATTTTGCCTTGAGTGAGTTTCATAGCAGGAGGGATATAGTGAATTGGAGGTGACGAACGGCTCAATTAAACCAGTCGGTTGGCAGATGAGTTAGCGGTAGAGTTAGCAGATATACCGGTCCACATTCTCACCGCAAACATCTGAGAGATAGCTCAGAGCCCGAAACCGCAGCGCAACAAACTCGTTGTAAAAGGGATTGAGTTCACAAAGCGGCGGGGTATGAAAGAAATGCCCAAACAGAGTGAACTTGTGCTCAAAGGGACAACTACAGGGAATGAGCTGGCAAATCCAGTGGGCAAGACGAGGTGAACCGACTTCAATCGCATCGATCCAGCGACGGATCGGTGTGAGAATACCGGGTTGAGGCAGGGGCGGATTGGGAGGGTGGGATGGAGTGAAGGTAGCCATGATAGGGGGAAGGGGGGTAAGAAAGGGCGGGTTTATTAAGCCAGTGGGAGTACACTGTGGAACTGCAACCCGCCCGATAAAGTGGGTTAACGAATCAGGTCATAGGAGATATCCGTCTTCGCTGGGACAATGGTGTTGCGATCAAGCTCATCCAGCAGGGTGTTCACAATCCAGTTGAGCAGGTTGATCGCGCCCTGGTAGCCGTAGGTACTGTAGCGGTGTAGATGGTGGCGATCGAAAATGGGATAGCCAATCCGCACCAAGGGCGTGTGAGTATCGCGCCAGAGGTACTTGCCGTAGGAGTTACCAATCAGCAAATCTACGGGTTCGGTGAACAGGAGCGAGCGCAGATGCCACAGGTCTTTGCCACCCCAGATGGTTGCACCTGCCCCAAACGGACTGGAATCCAGCAGCGCCCGCAGCTCAGTTTCAAAATCGGGGTTGCTGTTGGTGACCAGAACGTGAACGGGTTCTGCGCCAATTTCCAGCAGGAATTGCACCAGGCCAATCACCAGATCTGGATCGCCGTATAGCGCTACGCGCTTGCCGTGCAGCCATGCCTGGGAGTCGGTGAGCGCATCTACAGCGCGACCCCGTTCTTCTTCTAGCTCTTTGGGGATGGGCTTGCCGGTGAGCGCCGAGAGCTTGATCAGAAACTCATCCGTGCCGCGAATGCCGACCGGGCGTGCCACCGAAGTGGGTTGCTTCCACTCTTTCCCAATATATTCCCGAGTTTTGGTGGTGGAGTAAGCCTGGAAGGCAACCGTTGCTTCAGCATTAATCGAGTCGGCGGCATCTTCTAGGGTAGTTCCCCCCTGATACATATGGTATTCACCGTCATTGGGTGAATCCAAATAATCAGAGTTATCTGCCAGCAGGGTATAATCTGCCCCCATCAGCGAGGCAATCCGCTTAATTTCCCGCAGGTTACCAATGTAGGTTTCAAAGCCAGGAATAAAGTTAATCTTGCCGTTGGTGGTTTCAGCTTTCTGGTCTTTGGTCAGGTTGGTGAGGATGCCCTTGATCATGTTGTCGTAGCCCGTGATATGGGAGCCGACAAAGCTGGGCGTGTGAGCATAGGGGACGGGAAATTCCTGCGGCACCGACCCGGCAGACTTGGCGTTGTTGATGAAAGCTTGCAGGTCATCCCCAATCACTTCCGCCATGCAGGTAGTGCAGACCGCAATCATTTTGGGCTGATAGAGGCTGTAGCTGTTGGCCAAGCCGTCAATCAAGTTGTTTTGGCCCCCGAAGACTGCCGCATCTTCGGTCATAGAGGAGGAAACCGCTGAGAAGGGCTCTTTGAAGTGGCGGGTAAAGTGAGAGCGGAAATAGGCGACGCAGCCTTGAGAACCGTGAACAAAGGGCAGAGTGCCTTCAAAGCCAACGGCGGCGAGAATTGCGCCCAAGGGCTGGCAGGCTTTGGCAGGGTTAACAGTCAGCGCTTCACGGGCAAAGTTTTTCTCACGGTATTCCCAAGTTTTGGTCCACTCAGCCGTCTGAGCCACTAAGTCCGGATCATGTCCACCTTCAAATTCTTTTTTGCCAGCAAATAGCTCCTGATATTCGTCTTGGTGAAATAACTCAACGTGATCCTTGATGTTGTCGATGTTGTTTTGAGCCATGATGGGTATTCTCCAAAGTTTATGAGCGGGGAATGGCGAGGGAGCGGGGGCAGGGACAGTCCATCCCCCATCCCCCATCCCTCTACGCAGTTGCCTCAGCTTTTTTCCACGGTGCGCCAATCAAGCTCCAAGTAGGGCTATTGAGCGCTAAATCCATGTCGCGGGCAAAAATAGCGAATCCGTCGTAACCGTGATAAGGACCGGAGTAATCCCAGGAGTGCATCTGGCGGAAGGGTAGCGCCATCTTTTGGAAGACGTACTTCTCTTTGATGCCAGAAGCCACCAGGTCAGGCTTCAGCTCTTTGATGAACTCCTCAAACTCATAGGCAGAAACATCGTCGTAGATCAACGTGCCGTCTTCTACATAGTGTGTGGTGCGCTTGTAGTCGTCGTTGTGGCCGAACTCATAGCCTGTGCCGATCAACCGCATTCCCAGGTCGTAGAAGGCGGGAACAACGTGCCGGGGACGCAAACCGCCCACCATCAGCGCCACCGTTTTGCCTTCTAGGCGAGGACGATATTTTGCAATCACGGCTTGGGTTTGGGCTTCGTACTTGGCAATTACCTCTTCTGCTTTAGCTTGAATAGTTTCGTCAAATTTAGCGGCGATTGTTCTCAGAGATTCAGCAATTTGCGTCGGGCCAAAGAAGTTATATTCTAGCCAGGGAATCCCGTAGGTTTCTTCCATGTGGCGGGAGATATAGTTCATTGAGCGGTAGCAGTGAACCAGGTTGAGCTTGACGGAAGGCGTATTGATCATTTCATGCAGCGTACCGTCGCCTGACCACTGCGCTACCACCCGCAGCCCAATTTCTTCCAAGAGAATCCGGCTCGACCAGGCATCTCCACCAATGTTGTAGTCACCGATGATTGCCACATCGTACTCAGTGCCATCTGGAATATTGCCTGCTTTTTTCTCCTTGTCATATTGTGGGAATACCCAGTCGCGCACAGCATCGTTAGCAATGTGGTGTCCGAGGGATTGGGAAACACCTCGGAAGCCTTCGCAACGCACCGGCACTACAGTTTTGCCGATTTCTTTGGCAGACTTTTTGGCAACGGCTTCAATGTCATCGCCAATCAGCCCAATTGGGCATTCGGACTGGATGGAAACGCCCCGGTTGAGCGGGAAGAGTTCGTCGAGCTCGGTAATCAGTTTAGCCAGCTTTTTGTCGCCGCCAAACACAATGTCACGCTCTTGGAAGTCGGAAGTAAACTGCATCGTGCCAAAGGAGTCAATCCCCGTGGTGCCGATGTAGTAGTTGCGGCGACCTGACCAGGAATAGTAGCCGCAGCCGACCGGCCCGTGGCTGATATGGATCATGTCCTTGATCGGGCCCCAAACCACGCCTTTTGAACCCGCGTAGGCGCAGCCACGAGTGGTCATGGAACCCGGAACTGACTTGATGTTGGACTTGACGCCGCAGTCAGACTTACCTTCTTCAAACACATTCAGATGCTTTTCCCGCTTTTTCTTGGCCTTGTCGGGATAGGCTTCGAGCACTTCTTTGATCAGCTCTTTCTTGTCAGCAGTGGTGAAGGCTTCAGCTGGCGCGGTTTCGAGAGTCGCTAATTCGGGGGGTGTCATATTCTGCCTCTCTAGATAAAGAATGAGTCAAGGGGAATGAAAGTATTGCAAGATAAATCAATCTCACCTTGCAATACTATTCACCTTGCAAAACAAAGCGCGTTAACTAGGCAACACCGGCAGGGGCTTTAATGCCTTCCTTGATTGCCTTTTCGTACTCTTCTTCGCCGCCCAGGATACCGAACTCAACCAACAGATCTTCCAGTTCATCCATCGTGATTGGAGTTGGAATCGCCAGGTTCTTGTTGTCGATGATCTTCTTGGCCAGCGTCCGGTACTCTTCAGCCTGTTGGCTGTCGGGTGCGTACTCAATCACGGTCATGCGGCGCAATTCAGCATGTTGGACAATGTTGTCGCGGGGCACGAAGTGCAGCATCTGAGTGTTGAGGCGTTTCGCCAGGGTCTCGATCAGTTCGAGTTCCCGATCCACTTTGCGGCTGTTGCAGATCAAGCCACCCAGACGCACACCGCCGGAGTGAGCGTACTTGAGTACACCCCGAGCAATGTTGTTGGCGGCATACATGGCCATCATTTCGCCAGAGGTGACGATGTAGATTTCCTGAGCTTTGCCTTCCCGAATCGGCATCGCAAAACCGCCGCAAACAACGTCTCCCAATACGTCATAAGATACGAAATCAAGATCTTCGTAAGCACCATTTTCCTCCAGGAAGTTGATGGAGGTGATGATACCCCGTCCAGCGCAGCCAACGCCAGGTTCAGGGCCACCTGACTCAACACAGCGAACGTCACGATATCCGGTCAGCAGCACTTCTTCAAGCTCCACATCTTCCACCGCACCGCGCTCGGCGGCCAAGTGTAGAACGGTGGTTTGGGCCTTGCTGTGCAGCATCAGGCGGGTAGAGTCTGCTTTGGGGTCACAGCCTACAATCATGACGCGCTGACCGAGTTCAGCCATGCCAGCAATCGTGTTTTGCGAGGTGGTGGATTTACCGATCCCACCTTTGCCGTAGAAGGCTATCTGTCTAATGCTTTCGTCAGTCATGGAATTTCTCCTTTGGAGTTTGAGGTGGTTGTGCAGCGGTTGGGACGCTGACTTGGGGCAGAGAGTTGGCACGAATCACCCTCGGAGGCGACCGCCCAACTGGGGGAACGTGAGAGCGTAGAGATTTCATGAGACTGCTTCAACGACTAGATTGGGTAAAACACGTTCTCGCAACCGAACTTCGATGGCATTCTTGAGCGTTGCTGTGCTGCTTTCGCAGGAGCCACAGGCGCCTTTCAGCGATACTTTGACCGTATCTCCCTCTAGGTCATAGAGTTCGACATCGCCACCATCCGCCAGCAGGATAGGCCGAACATCTTGCAAAACGGCTTGAATCAAGCTGATTTTTTGCACCGTTGTCAGGGGACGATTTTGAGCCGTCTCAATTTCTGCCGCTACTCGGGTGGCCGTCAAGGCCTTTTCCTGCTCGATGGTCGCAATCAAATCTTCAATTGCGGCGCCACAGGAACTGCATCCACCGCCTGCTTTTACATAGCTGGTGACTTGCTCGACGGTCGTCAGGCCATTTTCAATCACAACGCGGCGAATTCTGTTTTCGCTAATGCCAAAGCAGCTACAAATCAGCGCGCCATCATCATCTTCATGCTGCTCAACCTCAATGCCGCGATATTTGTAAATCGCCGCTTCCAAGGCTTCTTGTCCCATCACTGAACAGTGCATTTTTTCTTCCGGCAGCCCACCCAGGTAATCCGCAATGTCACGATTGCTAATATTCAAGGCGGCATCCAGGGTCAGTCCCTTGATGATTTCGGTCAGGGCGGAAGAAGAGGCAATGGCGCTGGTGCAGCCAAAGGTTTGGAAGCGGGCATCGAGAATTTTATCGGCCTCCACTTCAATCTTGAGATGGAGTCTCAGGGCATCGCCGCAGGCAATACTGCCGACTTCGCCAAAGACCACTGCAATACCGGATTCGCTGGGATCTTCAATTGCCCCTTGGTTTTGAGGATTGTAGAACAGGTCTAATACTTTTTCGGTGTAGTCCCACATGGCAGGTTTCCTAAGTAAGGGAGTAAGGGTTGGGTGAGTTATCTGGCGACTACGACAGCCTCTTCGCGGTCTTGCAACCACCCGGCTTGGTCGTTGTTAAAGGGCGATAGATCACGCAAGCGTTGAACAATTCCGGGCATGACTTCGAGAACACAATCGACTTCTGCTTCAGTGGTATACCGAGACAGGCTGAACCGAATAGAACCATGCAGCGTGGTATAAGGTAAGCCCATTGCTCGCAGAACGTGAGAAGGCTCTAGAGAACCGGAAGTGCAGGCAGAGCCAGATGAAGCACAGATGCCATACCGATCGAGAGAGAGTAAGATTGCTTCCCCTTCAATATATTTGAAGCCAATGTTGGTGGTATTAGGGAGGCGGCTCTTGCGATCGCCGTTAATCTCCGTATTGGGAATGACCAAAAGCCCCTTTTCGAGCCGATCTCGCAGTTTTTTCTCCTGCGGCAGATCAGCCAAGTGCAGCTGCGCTAGCTCAGCGGCTTTACCCAGTCCAATAATGCCAGCCACATTTTCAGTTCCGGCTCGACGCCCCCGCTCCTGATGTCCACCAATCAGCAGGGGCCGGAAGCGAAAGCCTCGCCGCACAAACAGCGCACCTACACCTTTGGGAGCATGCAGTTTGTGACCCGAAATCGTCATCAAATCAATCGTGCTGGTTTTCATGTCCAGCGGCAGTTTGCCAGCAACCTGCACCGCATCCACATGGAAGGTCGCCCCATACTCTTTGGCAACTGCCCCAATTTGCTCAATCGGAAACACGGTTCCTGTTTCGTTGTTGGCGTACATGGTGGAGACGAGCGCTGTACTGCCGGTGATCGCCGCTTCTAGCTCTAGCAGATCGAGCTGCCCCCGCTGGTCTACCGAGAGGTAGGTCACGGTATAGCCCTGTTTTTCGAGTTGTTTGAACAGGTTCAACACGCAGGCATGTTCGACTTGGGTGGTGATCAGGTGCTTGCGGTCGGGCTGGGCGGCAATTGCGGCGCGAATCGCCGTGTTGTTACCTTCAGTGCCACAGCTGGTAAAAATGATTTCCGACTCTTCTGCTCCCAGCAGGGCGGCAACCTGGACTCTTGCCTGCTTGAGAGCCTTTCCCACCTGTCCCCCAAAGCTGTGCATGGAGGAAGGATTGCCATAGTATTGAGTCAGATAGGGCAAAATTGCTTCTACCACTTCTGGATCAACCTGAGTCGTGGCGTTGTTATCGAGATAAATGACTGCGCTCATGCTTTGGCTCCCACGGATGTAGACTGTAGCTGTTGAGATAAGACCTGCGAATATGCCTCAAACCAGCGCTGCCAATAGGTAGACGATTGGTTGGATCTTAGCCGTGATACCAAACGGTTGTAAGTCTTGAACCAGTCGTCCCAGTAGTCGCCGATGGGCTTGGCCGCAACTGGTTTAGGAAGAATTGCCAAGGTTGAACAGCCTCCGCTGGTGGGGCAGCCTGCCCAACACTGAGGTACAGCGTAATAGCCCAGACAATCATTACAGCGTTCAGAATTGATTTGATACTGGTGCTCATTTTGGGTGATTGCCCCAGTCGGGCAAATTGATTCACAGCGGTGACATTCAATACATAAACTGGTAATGAAGTAGGGCATTGTAACCTCCTGTGAGTGAGGATTAAGCGAGGATTAAGCGAGGATCAAGTTCTGAGTATTGAGGTTTTAACTCAAGCTCAGAACTTGATGGTCAAAACTCCTGAATATGCTGGTCGTAGAACTCTCTGGCTACCTTTTCAATCACGTCGTAGGCTTCCACAACTTGCAGTCCTGATTCCCTTAGCTCTGCTTTCGGGCATTCACCCACCTTGGAAACCAGCACGGCCTTGCAGTCCGCAATCGCTTTAATCACATGCTCCAGCGTGGCATCTTCGCCATAGCCACCCTGGCAATACTGGTCAATTTTGCGATGCCCGACAAACTTCGCTTCGTTGGCATCGACTTCAAAGATTTGGAACTCTTTAGCGTGACCAAAGTGCTGATTGACAATCCCGCCGCCTTTGGTTGCCACAGCTACCAAAATCTTTGGACTGTTCTTGATCCGCTCACTCGGCTTGACTTTAGCTTTAGCGAGTTTAATATCTTCCTTGAATTGCTCAATGCCAGCATGGACTTCCTGCCGTAGCTCCAGATCATACTGTTCCGGCATCTCCATGAACTTATCTTTGGTGAATTCCTGGCTGCGGTCTTCACCTAGCAAGCCCACTGCGTCAGCACGGCATTGGCGGCAATGACGCATCATTTTCATGTTGCTGTCGGCGCAGTCATCTTGCAGCTTTTTCAGCTCCTTGGGGTTAGGGCCGCGCTGTCCGGTCAGACCAAAGTGCGTGCCGTGTTCCGGTGCCGAAATTAGCGGCATGATGTTGTGCAGGAACGCTCCATGTTCACGGATCACCTGATCCACTTCCACCAAGTGCTGATCATTGATGCCGGGAATCATCACTGAATTCACTTTGCAGAGAATATCGGCTTCGCGGAGTGCCTGTAAGCCCTCCATTTGCCGTTCATGCAGAATTTGAGCGGCTTCTAAGCCTTTGTAGCGTCTGCGGCGGTAATGCACCCAGGGATAGATCTTCGTGCCGATTTCTGGATCCACCATATTGATCGTAATGGTGACGTGATCGACGTTGAGGGCTTTAATCTTATCGACGTGATCACTCAGCATCAGCCCGTTCGTTGAGAGACAAAGCTTGATATCGGGTGCTTTATCAGCAATTAACTCAAACGTCCGAAACGTCTTTTCGGGATTCGCCAAAGGATCACCAGGGCCAGCAATTCCCAGTACCGTCATCTGGGGAATCTTACCCGCAATCACGAGGGCTTTATGGGCAGCTTCTTCGGGAGTTAGCAGCTCGCTGACCACACCCGGACGACTTTCGTTCGCACAGTCATATTTGCGATTGCAGTAGTTGCATTGAATATTGCAGGCAGGGGCTACAGCAACATGCATCCGAGCATAGTGATGGTGAGCCTCTTCGCTGTAGCAGGGATGCTTAGAGATCCGCTCCAGCATGCGCTGATCGCGAGTGGGTGCCACGTTGGTATTGCTGCTACAACCACAGCTATCATCACTCTTTTTCTGAGTCACCGTATTTTTGGTAATCAGAATGTCGGTAGCAGACTCGGTGGGTGGCGAGAGAAGTCCTGAAGCTAAAGGTGGTGGTGTCATTGAATTTTGGCGGGGCTAGGTGGGCAGCGCCACTGAGAAAGACGATTGCTCCATGCTGTTCAAAAATCGACTGAAGTCACTGGATACAGACAACCTGCCAATGCAGGCTAGAGGATCTGATTCGTCCGGGTTGGATCGATTTTAGATCGAGACGCTAATGCTGTAGCACAGTGACTTCACTTCGACTTCATTCACAGCGGGTGGTAGTTACGTCGTTCTCTCCGCGTCTCTAGAATCAGAAAACCTAAATCTGTAGTCAGGGTTGGAAGAACCTGTGTTTCTGATTGAGAGCGTTGAGTGATTGGCGATATGAGAGTTATATCAGCCACCTAAAGCCCACCCCATCCAGCAGCCCCGGTAAGAGTTATTGAATTCATTAGCCTGTACTCAAGCCTTCAAACCTATGCTGAATCAGCACCCAATTTTTTTAGCGGGTTGGGGTACGAGTATTTTTTGCAGGGGGTACGAGTATTTCCTGAGTCGGGGAGTAGTATTTTCTGTACTCAGCTCAAAGGCTCGTCAAATCTAGAGATGAAGATGTTTTTCCGCCTGTTTGAGACATCAAGAGCTGTACTCAAAATAGGGCTTTGAAACCGCTGACAAGCCGATTGAAAGCTAGTTTAGAGAGACATTTCAGCTGCTGTTTGATTAAAAGCTGGAAGTAATTGGTTGAGGACAACTCCCAGCAAGAGCCGAAATTCAATTCTGTATCTAAGTTAGCACTTTTCTGCAAATAAAAGTGAAGACTATAATTATTTTTTTAGCTTTGTTCAGTCTGGACATAACTATATTATAAATAGATATGTTCGATACAGAACTGCCATAAAATTACCGGTTTGAGTACAGAACCAACGTCCCGTTATTTGGGCTTTTAAATTCCTGGAAAGCCCATGACGGCTGGGTTTGGCCATGAGTACTCAAATACTTAATCCTGCTTTGATTAATACTAGTTCCCCACCTCAACAATACTAGTCCCTCACCCCTCAAGAAAAATACAGGCGTTGCCCCATCTAGGTTTGAGGGTTGAGTACATTGCTAATCAATTCAATAACTTTGAGTTGGGCTGCTGCTGCTGCGCCATTTCTCCGGCCTGTTATAAGCAGGAGAACAGCCCACAGTTTTCAACCTGACAGCAATGCAGCCTCCTCACTCCCTCCCACTGCTTTCCCCTAAACGTTTCAGGATCAGCCCTGATCGGAATGCTCGAACCATCAAGCGACCGGCTATCACAGCACTCGCAGCACCGTCAGAGCAACCAGAACAGTTGAGACAGTCAGAACAGTCAGCAGAACAGTCAGAACAGTCACCCATTCAAGGCTGGAAAGCTCTGAGAGAAGATTTTCGGATTATCTTCGAGCGCGATCCGGCTGCTCATCATTGGTTAGAAGTTGTTTGCTGTTACCCTGGGTTCCACGCGCTGGCGCTATATCGTCTGGCTCACTGGCTGCATGGTCGCCGCATCGCCTTCATTCCCCGGCTGATTTCCCACCTGACCCGGTTCTTGACAGGGGTTGAAATCCATCCAGGAGCCGTGATTGGTCAAGGTGTCTTCATCGACCACGGCATGGGTGTAGTGATTGGGGAAACGGCCATTGTGGGGGACTATTGCCTGATTTATCAAGGCGTCACGCTGGGGGGGACTGGCAAAGAGATCGGCAAACGCCATCCGACGCTGGGTCAGCATGTGGTAGTCGGGGCCGGAGCCAAGATTCTGGGCAACATCCCCATTGGCGACTATGCCCGGATTGGAGCCGGCTCAATTGTACTACGAGCCGTTCCATCTCACTGTACCGCTGTGGGCGTGCCTGGACGCAATATCTGCCGCACCAACACAAAAACCTGCCCCCTTGAGCATGGGCAAGTTCCCGATGTCGAAGCAGTGGCCATGAAAATCTTGCTTGATCGCGTCGAAAGTTTAGAACAGCAAATCCAGCTGCTGCTCCAAAATTAGCCCCGAAATTAGCCCTTCTGAGGTTCCTCCCATGTCACCCCCTTTTTCAACTAATCCCGGTATCAGTCAGCTCAATGGCCAACCCGGCCTCAATCTTGACAACAGCCATCTCGTCTCTGTGCCGCGCATCGAGCGCTGGCAAGTCTATCATCGCTTACAAGATTTAAAGATTCCATGCTGGTGCTTGGCGGACGGGACGCTGCGCGTCGAAGTCCAGACTAGCATCAGCGCCCTGCTGTTACGCAGTGTAGTGCAGCAATTTGTGGCCTCTCGCCAGGAGATGGTGAACTGGTTGGAGCGGTGCTGGATGGTTAAATGACGGGTTAATGCGATGGTGATCCCACGTGCTGCCTTTCCACTGTACTCATCCGCCGCTTGCTGATGTCCGCGTTTTTTACTAACTCTAGGAGAATTCCCAATGCCTCAGACACAGACACTCGTACAAGAGTTTGGTCAGGTTCAATCCAACCCAATCGGGTTAGGTCAAGAAATTACCGTTCCGGTTTGTGAAGGGTTGAATATTGCGCTGGCTAGTTTTCAGGCGCTTTATCTACAATACCAGAAACATCATTTTGTGGTCGAAGGTTCAGAGTTTTACTCGCTGCATGAATTCTTTGCTGAAAGCTATGGGCAGGTTCAGGAGTATGTCCATCAATTGGGTGAGCGACTGAATGGATTGGGCGGTATTCCGGCGGCCAGCTTCAGCAAGCTCGCAGAATTGTGCTGCTTCTCGCCGGAGCCAGATGGCTGTTTCACAGCCCGTCAGATGGTGGAAAACAACCTGCAAGCGGAGCAAGCCATGATTGACATACTGCGACGGCAGGCTGCTCAGGCTGAGAGTATCGGCGATCGCGCCACGCGCTATCTGTATGAGCAGTTTTTATTGCAGACTGAAGATCGAGCCTTCCACTTGGCGCATTTCTTAGCCGAAGACAGCTTGACGCTTGATTTTGTGAGTTAAATCTAAGGAACTAAGCGCTTGGCTTGACGCTTAACTTGATCAATTCTGATTTTCTGAGAGCAGGAGGAGCTATGAGCAGCAACATCCGATTAATTCAGTTTTTGCAAGATGACCTAGCCATATCATCCGCTGAAATCGAGATGCTGCTGCGTCATCCAGAAGCTCATGCGCCACTGCCCATGTTGCTCTGGCAGTACGGGTTGATTACGATTCAACAGCTCACGCAAATCTTTGACTGGCTAGAGTCAGACTATAGAATCACGACGGGCTAGAGACGCTCTGTCACGCCAGCCGTATCGTTGAGGAAAGACCAATGCTAGAAACTCTCGCCACCCTGTCAGCTCTGGTTACGCTGATGCTGTTCCTTCACAGCTACATGCTAGAGGCGATCTACCAAGATGCTTTGCATGGATCTAAACCACATCACCATCCTGCTGAATAACCATCCTGCTGAATAACCATCCTGCTGAATAACCATCCTGCTGAATAAATGTTGTCATTGGATTATGAAAAACAATTTGATTCAGATCAACGATACAACCCTGCGAGACGGAGAACAGGCAGCCGGAATTGCCTTTAATCTGGAAGAAAAAATAGCCATCGCCACTTTCTTAGACGCAATTGGTGTCCAAGAACTAGAGGTGGGCATTCCGGCTATGGGACAAGAAGAAGCCGAAGCAATTCGAGCGATTGTCGATCTGGGACTACAGGCCAAGCTGTTGGGCTGGAATCGGGCTAATCGGTCTGATATTCAGGCCTCATTAGACTGCGGCTTACAGCGCGTCCATGTTTCAGTGCCGGTCTCCGAGATTCAGATTGCGGCAAAATTTCACGGGCAGTGGCGTGTCATGCTGGCTCGGCTGCGAGATGTGATCCAGTTTGCGCGCGACTCTGGCTTAGCGGTTGCTGTGGGCGGGGAAGATTCCTCCAGAGCTGATCCGGCTTTTCTGCAAGATGTGGCAGGGCTGGCTCAGGAATGGGGTGCATTTCGGTTTCGCTTCTGCGATACAGTTGGCATCCTTGATCCGTTAATGACCCATCAAAAAGTGCGTCAGCTCGTATCTCATCTGGCCATTCCCGTCGAGATGCATACCCATAACGATCTGGGGCTGGCCACGGCGAATGCACTGGCTGGCATCCAAGCCGGAGCCGTTTCTGTAAATACCACAGTCAACGGTTTAGGAGAGAGGGCTGGCAACGCTGCTTTAGAAGAAGTGGTGATGGCCTTGAAGCGCATTTACGATATCCAGACGAATATCGAAACAAAACGCCTACTAGAACTCTCTCGGCTAGTGGCACAAGCCTCTAACTGTCCGGTTCCACCTTGGAAAGCAATCGTGGGCGAAAATGCTTTTACCCACGAATCTGGGATTCACGCTCACGGCATCTTGCAAAACCCAGTTACCTATGAGCCGTTTGATCCCGCAGAGGTCGGCTGGCAGCATCGCCTTGCTGTGGGTAAGCATTCAGGACGGCATCTGGTTTTGAGTTTATTGCAGCAGCAGGGCATCAGCCTGAGTTCTGAAGAAGTTCAGTTAGTGCTAGAAGCAGTGCGGCGTCAAGCCACAGCAATCAAACGCAGTCTCACGATTGAAGAACTTTTGAGTTTAGTTCCCCCAGCGAGGTCATACGCTCATGCAGGTAGATGAAATTGAAATCGATTCCCCACCCACGTTTGAAATCGGCCAAAAAGTTCGCTCATGCAAGCTGATTCGGAATGATGGCACGTTTCCAGGCAAAGATATTGGCGCGACCTTAGCTAAAAAAGGGGATGTCGGCTATGTGATCAGCATTGGCACCTTTTTGCAAAGCTCGTATATCTACGCCGTGCATTTCATGACCACAGGTTATATTGTTGGCTGTCGTAAAAAAGAACTTGAACTCGCAGAGAAAATCCAATGAAAGTGATGCTCCGTCGAAACGCTGTTGGTCATCTGGTCGTCTATGTTGCCAAAAAGGATCTAGAAGAGGAGGTCGTCAAAGAAGTAGAAGAGGCCGATGAAACGATCTTTACCCTTGCCAACGGCTGGGAGCTAGCGGTTGCTGGCTTGGACAACCCCTTGAAGCTGCCGAAAACTGTGGAAGCTAGACGCATTGCTTAGGAGATCAAAATTAGGAGATCAAAATATGATGCATCTTCACAGCGATTCACATATGCAATTCGATTTTGAAGGCCAATTTCTGGGTTTTATGAGTCGCGACGGGAAATTGAACTATCTGCGCTTAAGGGTGTCATCAGAAGAGATGCAGATTAAAGTCCCAAAAACAGTGTGGGCGACTTTAGGCCTGTCACCTCAGGTTGGCGAAGCGATCCAGGTGACAGGTATTGGCAAGTTCAATCACCAGACCCAGGCAGTCAAACTCAAAGCCACGCAGGTGATGCTGCTCACAGAGCACGACATTGCACTCGTCCCGTCGCCGAATCTGGAAGCTGACACAACTCAGGCATCTCATACGGCAAAAATTAAATCGAAAATCAAACCAAAAATCAAACCAAAAATTAAGGTTCTGCTATGTCAGAAATCGGGATGTTTAAAGCGAGGTGGTAAAGAGTTATATGAGAGGCTCGACCAAGCACTTTGTGAGCGTAACTTAAAACAAGAGGTCACGATTGAACGCACCGGCTGCTTAAAGTGCTGTTCTGCTGCGCCTAGCCTTGTGATCATGCCAGGAAATCATCGATATTCGAAAGTGCGTCCTAAGATGCTGCCCCAGATTGCAGATGCAATTGCCCAACATCTTACGAGAGTTACAAAAGATTAAACTGTAGGATGTCATCTCAGAGCTTGCACCTAGAGCTTGCACCTAGAGCTTGCGGCTTTGGCTCAATCCATCAGGGCGGTGAAGGATCCACTTGATCAATCAGCCCAATCCGCCAACCGGTAGGGGGCGTGCTATTTCGTATAGGACAGAGGAACAAGCCTGATTTTGAAAGCTTTGTCAGTCAAGGCTTCTGAAATCATGGTGATTCTCTGTCCTTTAGCAAATAGCACGACCTGATTTTGCGATGCTTGGTATATCAGCGACTATTTGCTCCACAGCGGAACCGTGTCAATCCAGGGTTAATCCAGGGTCAATCCAGGTGAAACCTCAGGGTCTTCATGCTCTCCGAAACAGGTCGATATATGGTACGCGCTGTCTAATGAGTTGCAGCGCGGCCCATCTCCTTTGCGTCATCTCCAGATACGGACTCAACTAACCCGCTCTGAACACCGCAGGGGCGAACTGCCGTTGTCCGATTTGGTTGCCCAACTCCTGCCATAATTGCCCCGGCGCTGGTCAGGTATGAGGTAAATTGTGAGGAAGCCCAGCCCTGCATCAGCCAACTTGCTGCACCCGTCTATTAGACCTGTTGCGGAATAAAGGATCTACACTATTAGCAGAGTCTTAAAAGCCAAAAACTTCAGATTTCAACTCCACGAATAGCGTCGTTAGGCTATTCCGCAACAAGTCTATTATTTTGTGACGGCAGCAAGCTCCCAAAAATGAAGAAAATGAACTCTCTGAACTATTTCAGCCAGTAGAGTTGGTTAAATAGATGAAAATCAGGGTCGATTCTGAACCGACAGCTTAGTATTCTATAGCTCATACCCGATAGCTCAGCGATCTTGGCTCTGCAAAACCAAAGCCCCCAGCGACTTATGAACCCAGAAAACGCCAAAATCGAAGCTTTGATCGACGTTGCCCAGAAGCTGCTAGCGGCTCACTCTAACAAACTGCTAGATCTGCATGAGAAGGTTATTCTGCGACATATTTTGGCGGGTCGGTCGCTGAAGACAGTCAAAGCGATCATGGGCAACGCGATTGGCTACGAACAATCCACCATCGAACGCCAGATTGCCCCAAAGCTCTGGAAGGCGCTCGGCGAGACCAGCGACGGCAAAGCTGGCGGCAAAGTTGGCGGCAAAGCTGGCGGCAAAACGGTCGGAGCCAAAAACGTCAGGCTGTTTTTAGAAGAAGCCGAGGCTAAATTGAGCGCAGAGTTGCAGCCTGTTCCCTCACCAGATCGCCCAGCAGATCGCCCAGCAAATTTCCCGCCCCCCGCTCTGCTCGACCGCTCATCGCATCTCCCCAAGCGCATTCTGCACAATCTTCCCCAACAGCCCTATAACCGATTCATCGGTCGCCAAGCCGAAGTAGCGCGGCTGCTAAAACTGCTGCTGCCCAGCCATGCGGCTCCGCTCATCTGCATCACCGGACTCGGCGGCGTGGGTAAAACCTCGCTGACCATTGCCTGTGCTAGACGCTGCCTGCATGCGAGCTGTGCCCCCGAAGCACCGCCCAACATGCCCATCTTCGACATGATCATCTACAGCACCGCCAAGCAGCATCACTTAACCTACAGCGGTCTTCAGACGCGACGCGACCCCCACCAAAAAGACCTCGTCCGCCAGATTATTGAAATGCTCGATCGCAACAATCTCATCGAAGCCCAGAGTTCGGCGCTCAGCTTTGAAGAGCAAATTACCCTAATTTATCGAGTGCTGGCGGCTTACCGGACGCTGCTGATTGTCGATAATCTAGAAGTCGTCGAGAATCAGCAGGACATCAGCGATTTTCTCTGCGACCTACCGCTCTCGGTCAAAACCATTATTACCACCCGCGAAGGCATCAGCGGCGTGCCGATGCGGCTCAGCGCCCTGCCCGAAGACGACGGCCTCAGCCTCGTGCAGTCGCAGGCAGGCGAGCTAGGCGTGTCGCTGCGCTCTGAAGACAGTAAAACGCTCTATCAGCTCACGGGCGGCCTGCCGATTGCGATTGATTTAGCCGTGGGGCAGCTAGCCTGGGGCTATTCCATGCAGGAAGTCCAAAGCCGGATTTTGCAGCCCACCGGACATCTGGCGCAATATTGCTTTGAAGGTTCGGTGCAGTCGATTCACAATCAGCCCGCCTACTGGCTGCTGCTGGCCACCGTCCTGTTCCCAGAACCCGCCCTGCGCCAAGCTCTGATCGCCACGGCTATTCCTGATCTAGAAACCGATCTGGCCGAAGATGCGATGGTGCAGCTGCAAACCCTGTCGTTGATTACGCAAGCCCGCACAGCCGAAGGCGATAGCCGCTACTGGATTATCTCCCTCACCCGCAGCTATCTACTTGCCGAATTAGCTAGACAGCCTCAGTTTGAGCAGGCCGCCCGCAGCCGCTGGGTGAACTGGTATCTCGACTTTTCAGAATGCTATCGTAGTCAAGATCCAGCAGGCTGGCAGGGACAGTTTGATGGGCTTGATCAAGAATGGGAAAATATACAGGCCGTTGCCGACTACTGTATGAAAGTCGGGAACTATGCGGATATGCTGCGGCTCTGGCAAAACCTCAAGCCCTACTTCTACATCACGGGTCGAGGGACAGTTTGCCTGCGCTACTGGCAAATTGGCCTGACTTGGACAAAATGGCTGATTGATACCGCAACCGAGCGTCAGGACTGGCGGATTGCCGGAACCGCCATGTTTTTCCAAGCCTGGGTGCTGATTGAAGCCGGAGACCCCAGCGGCTTGCATGCTGCCAGCGATCTGCTAGAGCAAGCCTGGAATATCCGAGAGCATCAAGACCTGAAAGAACAGGCCAACCTCGCCCGACAGATCGGCCTGGTACAAATCAAGCAGCAGTCCTATACCCAGGCTCAAACCTGGCTGAGTCAGTCAGAGGCGATCTTAGAGCAGGCAGGGCTAGACGAGCGCAAGCGGTTGGAATGCCTCAGCCACACCCGCTACTATCAGGGCTGGGCTTATCTAGATGCGGGTGAAATTGCTGCTGCCAAGTCCCACCTCACAGTCGCACGGGACTACGCTCAAACGCTAGAAATGGATCGACTGGCTCAGGTGATTGAGACCTCAATCGCTGACGTGGCAACTGCTGAGGCAGAGTTTGACCTAGCTGCCCGACTGCTGACGAAAGGGCTGCAAATTGCCGAGACCAACGCCGACTATCGCCGGGTCGCGTTGATTCAGCTTTCGTTTGCTAGACTCGCTCAGGCTCAGGCCGATCGAGTGACTCAGCAGCAATATGCGACCGCTGCGCTAGCAATTTTTGAGCAGATTGGCATGACTGCCGAAGCCGAGAGAGCCAGTGCCTTGATTGCTGAGGATAGCCAATCTGCAAGAGCTGTCGCCATTGCCAAATCTCAAGCTAAATCCCCAGCCAAATCTCAACCGAGATCCCAAGCTAGGTCAGCTTAGCCAGCTAGCGCTGCCAAAGGCCAGCCGAGGCGGCGGCAGTTGATCACCACCGTTGACACCAGAGAGTCTCTGAGCCGTTCCATTGACTGTTGGATTCAACATTTTGGTTCTCCTAATTAAGATAAGTCAGAGCACAGACCGCGAAACCAAATGCTTTGGGATGACAGTTCTAAATCGGTTTCGAGCAGCTAAAAGTACAAGTCCTTTACGTTTTTTTACAAAAAATCTGAATTTGGCGCAGAACCTGACGCAGATTGCAAAGTTTTATTGCAGATCCGCAAAAATCGGCAGGGCAATTTCATCTAGGTACAGCGAAGGCCAGACTGAGCACGACGCTAGGCTGATTGCCATCGCATCCGAATCAGTGAACTATAAGCTGAACATTTGGCTGAACATTCAGCTAAAAAGTGATTTGGATTTTGACTACGCTAACAGTGAACGCTAAGCAGATTGATCCATCCCGCATCTAGAACAGGAACTTAACTCATGACGCAAGACTTTGAGGCTTTCACAATACCTTCTACAGTTGATCAGCAGACAGCTTATGCAGTTCAGGAAGGTTTGATTCAGCGCTCCTCACTACAAAGTGACTGGGCTATCCTAAATGGGACAAAGCCAGAGCGGTTTCGAGCTTTAAGCCAAATGAATCAGATGCCTGCGGCGGAAGCTGCTCAGAGCTGCGCCTTGCTCACCCGCTATCAGGCAGTCTATCGTCCCGGCCTGCTGAAGCTGCGTGCGGAGGGCTATCGTGGCTCCTGCCCATCCCCCACTGCCGCCCAGTTTCAACAGATCGCTCAGCATCTCGGCTATCTGTCCTCCGCAGAGGTCGAACTGATGCTCAAACATATGGCGCAACAGCTCCGAGAAATCTGGCAGCTGCGCAAATAGCCGTCTGTTATTTGACTGTTCCTCTTGATTTGAGCAACCAGACTTCAGCTGATTAACTAGCGAATCAATCTAGCGAATCAACCTAGCGAATTGAGCGCCGAGCGCGACTGCTCACCCAATCTACGGCAAAGGTGAGCAGCAGAAAACAGCCGAGGGTGAGCACCAGCCCTGGATAGTCAAAGCTACTCAACTGTTCGCTCAGCAGGCGACCCAGCCCAGCCGCGCCCACAAAACCAACAATCACGGTTTCTCGCAGGCAAACCTCCCAGCGGTATAGCGCATAGGCCAGAAACTGAGGCAGGCTGAGCGGCAGCACGCCGTAGAGCAAGACGAGTCCAGCGGGCGCACCCTGAGCTTTCAGAGCCTCCAGCGGGCGCTGATCCAGGTTTTCGATCACCTCAGCCATCAGCCGTCCCAAGATGCCCAGGTTATGTAATCCCAGCGCAATCGCCCCCGGCAAAATGCCGGGAAATAATACAAAAACAACCGCTAGCGCCCAGATTGGAGCCGGAATCGCCCGTGTGATCAGCAGCAATGCCCGCGCCAAGAGCAGGCTCAGCCAAGGCCATCGGCTGGCTGATCCGCGCCCTGACCCGCGCCCTGGATTCAGCAGTCCGCCCGGTAGAAAAAAATTGTGAGCAGCCGGAAAGGCCAGCAGCAGACCGCCACTCGCTGCAAAAGCAATTGCCAAAACCGACATGGCAACCGTCGCCAAAGCAGCGCTCACCAGCTCAGGCAGCAGTTGCCAGTCGGGCGGCTGGCTGGCGCGGTAGATTTCAACCAGCCGCTGACCCGTCGTAGCTGACCAGAGGCGGCTGAAGTCCGGGTGAATATACCAAAAGCAGTAGGCAATCAGCAGCGCACTGCCCAATCCCAGCAGCCAGCCTGAGCGCTGCTGAGCCAACAGGGGAGCTGCCGCTGGCTTGAAGTTGAGCGCCATCCGGCTAGCGCAGCCTAGATGTTGCCGCAGCCGAGCGCTGCTCCAGTCAACCAGCCCGTTGAGCACAAACAGAGCGTAAAAAAACGTCCAGAGCTGGTCGTAGCGCAGAGACTGAAAGCTGAGCAGAAGCTGGTAGCCCAGGCCACCTGCGCCAATCAGCCCCAGCACTGTCGCGGAGCGCACAGAACATTCAAAGCGGTAAAAAGCGTAAGACAGCAGGTTGAGAAATGCCTGAGGCAGCAGACTGTAGCAGCAGGCGCTCAGGGGCGACACGCCGCTGTTCAGCAATACCTGAAGCGGCTGACGCGGCGTGTCGTCTAAAATCTCTGAGAAGACTTTAGCGACGATAGCGCCAAACGGAATCGCAATGGCCAGCACTGCCGTCAGCGGATCTAGCCCCCAAAGCCCCACAAAAAACAGCCCCCAAATCAGCTCGTGGATGGCGCGCGGAAACGCCAGCAACGCTCGCATTCCCAGCCAGAGCGGCGGCGGTTGCACCTGATTGCCGCCAGCCCCGCTAACTGCCAGCCACCAAACCTCCGATCCCAGCAGCCCCCCGACTAGCCCAAACAGCAGACTAAGGGCTGTGCCGCAGACCGCATAAGCCAGAGTAATCAGCGTTGCGTCCCAGGTGAGTTGCAGCATCTCCCGGCTCAGATCAGGATGGAGACTGGCGCTCAAGAACCGCAGCAGCAGCGGCAGCCCATCCAGATTGACGAGATCTTGCTGAAACAGTCCGGCGGCCAGCAGCGACAGCAGAATCGCTCCCAGGCCAGCCAGTCCCCAGGCCAGCGTCGGCGTGAGCAGCAGCCTCCGCGGCAAGCTACTCATGCGGAGCGCTATAGAGGTCAGCCAGCATCCCGTCTGAAACCTGCGGGCTGGGGCAGTCAAAGACCACAGCGCCCTGCCGGAGGCCGATGATCCGGTCGCAGTGGCTCTGGGCAAAGCCGACATCATGCAGGCTCACCACCAGCGTCCGTCCGGCCTGCTGACAGAGCTGCCGCAGCAGATCCATCACCTCTCGGCTGAGGCTTGGGTCGAGGCTGGCGATCGGTTCGTCAGCCAGAATCGCTAGCGGATCTTGCACTAGCACCCGCGCCAAGGCTACCCGCTGCTGCTGTCCGCCCGATAGGTCGCGGGTGACGGCATAGAGCTTTTCGGGAATGCCGACCTGAGCCAGCGCCTGAGTCGCAGTTTCTAGCTCCAGCGGCAGCAGCAGCGACAGCAGCGCCTTGGGCAGCGACCAGCGGCTTAAATGCCCAGCGTTCACGTTATGTACGACCCGCAGATTATCAACCAGATGCAACTGCTGATAGACTGTGCCGATCTGGCTTTGCACCTGACGCAGGCGGGCAGGCCGCAGCTGATTGAGGTTGCGTCCCAGCGCCCAAACTTCACCCTGGTTGGGACGCAGCGTGCCGTTGAGCAGGCGAATTAGTGTGCTTTTGCCAGCCCCACTCGATCCCACTAGCGCCACCCGATCCCCCGGCCAGATGCAGAGGCTGATTGCCGTCAAAGCCTGAACCTGGCCAAACTGATGAGAGACTTGCTTCAGTTCAAACAGAGGCGCCGCCATCTACTTAATCTTGCCGATCTGGCGACCCACCGCTTCGATATTGCCATAGTTCGAGTTTTGGGTGGGGATAAACTTGGCAGCACCAAACAGCTCCAGAATTTCCTGATGCTCTGGCACGCTGGGATCGAGCTTGAGCAATGCGGCCTGCACTTTCTGCGGGAAGTCGGCTCCATAGCGCTGCGCCGCCGCCGGACTCATCACCCAGTGGTAGTCATAGTAGGCAGGGGTGCGCCAAATCACCTGCACGTTATCGAGATCGACTTCGCCTGCCTTGAGCCGTTTCTGCCAGACTTCCTCGTTCATCGCGCCTACCTCGTAAGTGCCAGCCGTGACCAGCTGCAACGTCGCGTCGTGATTCTTAGAAAACCCGACTTGCCCCTTAAAGTCCTCAAGCTGAACGCCAGCCTGCTGCAAAAAATACTGCGGCATCAGCCGACCTGAAGTAGAGGATTCACTGCCAAACGTCAGGCTACGTCCCTTGAGCTGCGCTAGATCTGAGCTGTCTTTGAGCGGCTCGATGCCAGACTTGCGGTTGGCGATAAAAACGCTATGGAAGTTGGCATCAATATCTCGCTGAGCAATTGCCTCAGCACCCGGCACCTGCAAGCGAGCCTGCACGCCCGTCAATCCGCCAAACCAGACGAGATCCAACTCTTCTACCTTAAAGGCGGTCACGGCGGCAGTGTAGTCAGTCACCGGCTTGTAGACCACAGGCACCTTCAGCTCAGCTTCCAAATACTGGGCGAGCTTGCCGTAAAGCCGCTGAAGTTTTTCGGGGTCTTGGTCGGGAATTGCTCCGGTCGTCAGCGGCTTGACGGTAGCATCAACGCTAGGATTAACAGGCGGAATGGCAGAAGGCGCAGCAGAAGGGGACTGAGCTTGAGTGCAAGCACCCAGCGCCAGCAGGCAAGCCGCCAATATAAACTGTCTCATTTGATCTCTACTTTCTACTAGGCACAAGTTATTCTAAGCTAACTGAGACCAGTAGAGATGAGCTAACTGAGACCAGTAGAGAAGCGCCGCCGCCAGGTTAAGAGCAGGCAGGTTGAGGGCAGAACGTCGCTGTGCGCTGGGTCAAACTTGGACTGATTAGGCTTCTGCCAGCATGACGCTGTTAGATTTGATCACGGCAAAGACAATCTTTCCTTTCCTCAGCTTTAGTTTTTCGGCAGATCCACGAGTAATCATTGAGACCAGCTCAATATCAGGTGCAATGATCAACGTGATCTCAGCGTTAACCGTTCCCTTCACAACTTGTTTTACTTTGGCTTTGAAAATATTGCGAGCGCTAATGTTCACTGACTGAAGCATGGCGGTTCCTTTGGCCATGATCAATTCATTGTCTTCTTCCTCCAAGTCAGGCTGTGCTTCGGGTTCGGCTGCAATCAGCTCATCGGATTGCCTCATCTTACGAAGCATTTCTCTCAAGACATCAGTTTTGGTGCGTTGAGTTTGCTGGCAAATTTGTTCTAAAATCTGCCGCTCTTCTGCTGATGATTGAAACGTAATCCAGCCCTGCGCTTTTTTTGGCATCGTAGAATACCAAATATGTTGGTATAAAGTTGGTATAATATCGCTCTGAGGTAATTCTAGCGTTAGATCGATAATCTGGACGCTCTGAGTCGAACATACCAACCCTTCTTTCTTAATTTAAGTTTATGCAACGAAGACGTATTCTCGCCTCGTTAAGCGGCTTTCTCGCAGCCTTATTGCTAGCAATAGGCCTCAAGATGGCCATGCCTGCTCAATCTCAATCTCAATCTGCAACGCTGCTGATTGCCGCCGCTGCCAGTTTGCAAAACGCGCTGGAGGAAATTGATCCGCTGTTTGAATCTGCGAATTCAGGGATCACAGCCAATTATAACTTTGCGGCTTCTGGCCCGCTACAACAGCAAATTGAGCAGGGTGCGCCAGTCGATGTCTTTATTTCCGCCGCAACAAAGCAGATGGATGCTCTGCAAGAAAAGGGCTTGCTGCTCAAAGAGACACGCCGGAATATCTTGACCAATCGGCTCGTGCTCGTGGTGCCCAGCAGCTCAAGCTTGGGACTCACCAGCTTCCAGCAGCTCACCAATCCACAGGTGAAAAGAATCTCGATCGGTGAGCCACGCAGCGTTCCGGCTGGACAATATGCCGAAGAGTTGTTCAAAAACTTGGGGATTTTAGAGCAATTGCAGCCTAAGTTTGTCTATGGCAACTCGGTGCGAAATGTTTTAGGTAGCGTTGAGAGTGGCAATGCCGATGCGGGTGTAGTCTACCGAACCGACGCACTGATTTCAGACCAGGTGAAGCAGGTGGCTACTGCACCGGATAATCTTCACTCGCCGATTGTCTATCCCATCGCCGTGATCGACGCAAGTCGCAATGACAATGCAGCTAAAGCCTATGTTCAGTTTCTGACAACCGATGCAGCCAAGTCAATCTTTACAAAGTATGGTTTTGGCATTGCTTAATAGCAGTCCGTTCTATTCCCACCTCACACCTTTATTTATTTGAGCTGCCACTATGACTGCTGATCTCACCCCCCTTTGGATCTCTCTGAAAACGGCTGGGCTTGCAACTGTCGCTACATTCTTTACAGGCATTGCCGCAGCCTATTGGATGTTGGGCTATCGGGGGCGATGGAAGTCAGTGATCGAGGGGGTTTTTGTTTCACCGTTGATTTTGCCGCCCACAGTCGTGGGCTTTTTGCTGCTGCTGCTGTTTGGCAAAAATGGGCCATTGGGACAACTCATGGCGCAGTTTAATTTTACGGTGATTTTTACCTGGTACGCAGCTGTAATCACGGCGACGGTTGTGGCGTTTCCCTTAATGTACAAAACGGCATTGGGGGCATTTGAGCAGGTTGATGCCAGTCTGCTGCAAGTCGCCCAAACGCTAGGGGCATCGAAGCAGCGGATTTTTTTGCGGGTGTTACTGCCGCTCTCGGTTCCTGGCATTTTGGCGGGAACCACGTTAGCCTTCGCGCGTGCTCTGGGAGAATTTGGTGCAACCCTGATGCTGGCTGGAAATATTCCGGGGCAAACTCAGACGGTTCCAATGGCAATTTACTTTGCGGTGGAAGCCGGAGATATGCAGGAGGCTTGGCTCTGGGTAATTGTGATTATGACGATCTCGCTGTCAGGCATTATTGCAGTTAACCTCTGGCAAAAGCAATATCAGCAGCGTCTCAAAGGCAGACAGGGATTCGTTGAATCTGATGATCCGGTGGATCGGGGTGGTAAAAGCAGAGAATCATCTAGTTTGCAGCAATGGATGACCTCCCAGTTCTCCAGCAGCCAGGAAGGATTGGTGGTAGATATTCAAAAGCAATTGGCCAATTTCACCTTGGACACAACGTTTGCAGCTAAGCAAGAAACGCTGGGAATTTTAGGCGGCTCCGGTTCAGGTAAGAGCATGACGCTACGCTGTATTGCGGGAGTGGAAACCCCAACCAGCGGGCGGATTGTCTTAAATGGGCAGACGCTGTTTGATGCCGAGCAGGGAATTAATCTGCCCAGCCATCAGCGCAAGGTGAGCCTAGTCTTTCAAAACTATGCCCTGTTTCCTCACATGAGCATCGCGCAGAATATTGGCTTTGGCTTACAAAAACTGCCCAAAGCTCTGCGTTCGCAGCGAGTCAAGCAACAGCTCGCGCTCGTGCAGTTGCAGGGATTGGGGGATCGATTCCCGCATCAGCTTTCGGGTGGGCAGCAGCAGCGAATCGCTTTGGCCAGAGCCTTGGCCACCGAACCCGAAGCTTTACTGCTAGATGAGCCTTTTTCGGCTCTAGATACCTATCTGCGGAGCCAAATGGAGCGTCAGCTTGTCGAAACCTTAGCGACCTATCCGGGTGTCACATTGTTTGTCACCCATAACCTCGATGAAGCCTATCGAGTTTGTGAAAATCTGATAGTCATGTCGGGTGGAAAACCAATCGCCTTCGATACGAAACATCATATTTTTGAGCGTCCTAGAACTGCGCGTGTGGCTCAACTCACCGGCTGTAAAAACTTTTCGCGCGCAGTTGCAGTGGGGGCTAATTTAGTAAAGGCGCTCGATTGGGGGATTACAGTACAGGTTGTGGAAGCAATCCCCGATGACCTAGCAGATATTGGCATTCGCGCTCATCAAATTAGTATCATGCCTAATCTTGATCCTAGCCAGACTAATACAGTTCCATGCTGGTTAGCCTCAACCAGTGAAACCCCTCATCGCATGACGCTTTTTCTCAAGTTCAATTCTGCGCCGACGGGCTTGCAGGACTATCAGGTGCAGGCAGAAATCTTCAAAGAAAAGTGGCAGGCCATCAAGGATCAGCCGTTTCCTTGGTATGTGCAGTTTGATCCGCTGCGGTTAATTTTGATGGTGGACTAAACCCATCTGCATCACAGTTGCATCAGCTTTCAGCCTGCAAAACCCTGCCCTGACTGGCTGGCAGACGGCTTTCGGTGTTTTCTGAATCGGATGCGGTGAAAAGAGGGATTGTCAGCAAACCGCCAGTCAAGATATCTTCTATATGACCAGCGGCAGCTTCAAATAGTATTCGTAGTAATCACTAATCGACGGCAATCATCACGTCCGATGCCTTGATTACTGTGTACACTTCCTTGCCAGTTGCCAATCCTAAGCTCTCAGCCGATGACTTAGTAATTATGGCTGTCACTTCTAAACCAGGTGCCACTTCGACGACCACCTCATCATTGACAGACCCTGCTACGATAGACTTCACTGTTCCTTTCAAGGCATTACGCGCGCTAATTCTCATGATTTTTCCTGTACTATACACCTTTACAATTATAAATCTTTCTAGTCAAAAGATCCATAACGTTATATTACCAGTAAAGACTAACAGTCAACCCCACATCTAATTCAAGAGTATACTGCCCCTCTTTGAATCCAGTTCGGATTGATCTGTTTCCGACTCATGCTCTCACTTCAACCTCAAAGCTGATATTTTTCTTATTTTTGGGAATCACTTCAATTCTGCTGGCACGGGTCACGAGCAACAAATATTTGCTGATACTTTTAATATTGCCAACCAAGTTCCAGTATGTTTCAGTATCAGGACAGGCGATCGTCAATGTGGGTACATCTAAACTTGTGATCGACCATCGACACTGAGCTAAAAGGGTCTGGGTAGTCTGATCGCAACCAGCATAGAAACGTTGGCTCGCGGATTCCTCAAGCTGTAACTGTAAAATCTGATCTAGCCGGGTTGGAATGGGAGCTAGATCATCGGGGGGAAGCATAAAATTTTTCATTGGCATTTGATTTAATCAGGAGTAGGAAATAGTTGATCCTAATTTCTAAACAATTTCAGCAACCTTGCAGGGCACAGGGTTAGGGTGATTACTCTTAGGACAGCTCTGTAGATCTTGCTGAAGTAACTGATCTCGCACGATTCGCTGAGATGCATCGGTTGCTTCTAATCCGATCCAGGCGGCAATTTTGTCTTGGTCAAAGCCGACTTCCCGCCGCTCGCCTACTTGTAGGAGCGGACGGCGAATCAGCAGGGGATGACGAATCATCAGCTCTAAAGCCGTTTCGGCATCCAGTTGGGCTGGCAGGATCTCTCCTGATTTAATCGGCGGCGCGGTGTAATTAAACCAATCTGCAACGGGTAGATCCCCGAAAAACGGACGCAGCGCTTCAACTGTCCAGGTTTCAGTCAACAAATTATGTACTTCAACGGTATGTCCTGCTGCTTTCAACAACGCTTTTTGCTTTGTGTTGTTGATGCATCCCGGTTTTTCATAGAAAGTGATAGTTACCATTTTATCTCCTGTTTATCTCCTATTCATATCCTGTTGAGCTATGTTTACGGGGTGTTATGCTGATACAGCATCACGCACTTGTTCTGCATAGCAGGTCAGACTTGCCAGATTCTGTTGTAAATCAAACGAGCAAGGCTTTAAGGCTAACGTGCCTAAGTTTAATTCATCTTGCAATCGTTTAATCTTGTCGCGACAGGTGGCGACACTACCGATAATCGAGTTCTCCAGCAGATAGGTTTCATCAAAGCAGGTCTGTTGATTGGCGGATGGTTTGAGATGCTGAGTATTGCCATCTTGTTTTAGACTGGCAACATTTTTCGTCATCCGAGTTACAAAAGAGCGAATGAAGGGGAGAGATTCCTGAATCGCGGCTTCATCGGTCTGACTGACAAAAAAGAACCGAGACAGCACGAACTGCTCAGAGCCACTAGAATTAATTGCACGATACTGAGCCAAGTTTGTCTTTAATCGATTCAGCGAAAATGGCGCACCTCCCATCAAGCCAAAGGAATGTAATGCCGCGAGTTCAATCGCCTCTCGATCGCTGGTCGCCAGATAAACTGGGATATGAGCTTGTAACGGTTTAGGATGAACCGTCAGGCGATCGCATTGATAGTAGGTTCCGTCAAACGAAACCTCGCTTCCATACAGCAACTTCTCCAGCAGTTCCAGTGCTTCTAACATGCGTCGGCGAGATTCACTCATTGCAATGCCAAAATGTTGATTCTGCTCTGGAAATGGCCCTCCCTTGGCGACCCCCAGCAACAATCTGCCCTGCGACAAGTGATCCAGGGTGGCGACATCTTCTGCTACGGTTACGGGATTATGAAATGCCAGCAGGACGGCAGCCGTTCCAAGCCGGATGCGCGATGTCACTCCTGCCAAGTATGCCATCAACACCATAATGGACGGACTAACATGAAAATCGCTGAAGTGATGCTCCGTGATCCAAGCTTCTTCAAAGCCCAAGGCTTCGGCCTGTTGTACCAGCGCAGTCTGCTCAGCAATCGCGCGGTGGGCATCCTGGTAGGGGTTTTCGTAGGTGCAGAAGAGTCCTGTTTTCACGATTTATCTCCGAGATTTAGGAATGGTAATTGTACAAAATGAGTGGCGACGTAGCTTCTTGGTCAACTGGGTGTGGCTCTGTCGAAACAGAATGAAGTGCTGAATAATTTCAGCAAAGCGACGCTTATCGAAAATACCTTGCACTAATGTTTCCATTTCAATCTCGTCAATCTCGCCTGCAAAAGTCTCTTCTCCATTCACAGAGCGAATCGGCATGAAGCCTCGCCAGGGGTTGGTCAATGTCCCAATCCGAGATTGAACCCCATTAGCAAGTACCAGCAACTCATTCAACGAGAAAAACTTAGGCAGATGAGCTTGATACTCTTGAAGCTGTAAATAAGCAGCTTGAAGTGACCAGGCTTTCTCCATATCAAGGCCATGAAACACCGCCAATGGTAATCCATTGATAAACACAACCAGATCCAGGCAATGTTGATAATCTGACTCAATCACAGGAAAGGACTGGATGACTAACCAGTCGTTGTTCCGCAAATTAGCAAAATCTATTAGCTTCAGGGTGACGAGTCGATCAGGTTCTGTTGCTGAAGCTCCGACTGGGATGCCGTTCAACAATTGAAAATGCCATCGACGGTTTTGTTGTAGCATCGGCATGGTGTGAGTCCTTGCTAGCTGCCGGAGGATCGACTCAATCTGCTGAGGCGGAACCGTAGGATTGATCCGCTGCATCGCTTGACGAAAGCGATCGCCCAATATCCCGTTCCGACAATTTTGCAAAACAGCCTGATGTCGTCCTGAAACAATATCTGACTGTAGCAGAACAGTATAGCCCAGCACCTCGAACCAAGTCAGCAACGGTTCTATCATGGGTTCACTGGGCTTAGAGCAGTTCAGCCAAGGGGCAACAGAGACTCTAGCGGGATTAGCGATGGTTTGGGGCGATCGACTCATGGATTTCAAGCGGCGTAAGCAGCATAACTGGGCTTTCTCGACTACCAACTATATTGGTATCACATCCTCAGAGAGTTTAGACTCTCAAATTAGCCTGGGATTAATACAGGAAAGGATCGCCTGACTCGTCCGAGTCCGTTCAGCAGTCAACTTCTCAAATTTCTCTGGGACAGGCTGCGAGTACTCTGAGGACAGGGTGTGAGCATTTTTGTGAATCAATAGTCTGTAACAAATCCAACTTCATCTAGCAGAAGCTCGCCAAATCCAGCTACTCTTCTAGCTGCTCCAGACTGTTACAGAATTCTCAGCCCCCGAATTCTGTAACAGACGATGAGAGCTGAGCGACAGCAGATGTCTTGGGCTTAAGGGCTTTTCTGCATCCCTTTTATCTGAAGGAAAAATCTCAAATGCGTTCTATCGCTATTGATAGTTAATTGACAATTAATTGATAATTATCGGTATTCAATCAACGCATAGAAGTTTCTTTAATCCTGATTAACTGATAGTTCTTATCAAATTTACCGAGTATGCTGGTTAAAGTAGATTGATCTGGAAACGCATAGTCGAGCAGCGTAGCTCAGCCAGCATAAACGTTAATCTCTTTTGTCTTAAGGGGCTTCATCATGCAGATTGCAACCAACGTTACCGAACTGATTGGCAAAACGCCGCTGGTTCGCCTAAATCGAATTCCTCAGGCAGAAGGAGCCGTCGCCCAAGTGATCGCTAAGCTAGAGGGGATGAACCCGGCAGCTTCGGTGAAAGACCGGATTGGGGTGAGCATGGTGCAGGAGGCTGAGGCAGCTGGACTGATTGCTCCCGGCCAAACAATTTTGGTCGAGCCGACCTCTGGAAATACGGGCATCGCCTTGGCAATGGTGGCAGCGGCCAAAGGCTATCAGCTGATTTTGACCATGCCCGAAACCATGAGCCTAGAACGACGGGCGATGCTGAAAGCCTATGGGGCTCAGGTCGAGCTGACACCTGGCGCTCAGGGCATGAAAGGTGCCATAGCAAGAGCCACAGAAATTGCCGAAGCGCTGCCCAATGCGTTCATACCTCAGCAGTTTGCCAATCCAGCCAACCCGAAAATTCACCGGGAAACCACGGCTGAAGAACTCTGGGCTGATACAGATGGCCAGATTGATATTCTGATTGCTGGAGTGGGCACGGGCGGGACAATCACCGGGATTGCAGAACTGCTGAAGCAGCGCAAGCCAGAATTTAAGGCCATTGCCGTTGAGCCTCAGGAAAGCCCTGTACTGTCGGGTGGCAGTCCCGGCTCTCACAAAATTCAGGGGATTGGGGCAGGTTTCGTGCCTCAGGTTTTGAAACCTGACCTGATCGATGAAATCATCCAGGTCAGCAGCGAGGAAGCCGTCAGCTTCAGTCGTCGGCTGGCGCGAGAAGAAGGTTTGCTATCAGGGATTTCTGCGGGGGCGGCTCTGTTTGCGGCCATTCAGGTGGCAAAACGCCCTGAAAATGCTGGTAAGCTAGTGGTCTTTGTGCAGCCCAGCTTTGGTGAGCGCTACCTCAGCACAGTGCTGTTTCAAGATTTGCCAGAGGTAGAAGTTGCCGATCTCAAGAGTCACGATTGCATAGCTGCTACAGTCAGTAGTTAACAGCCAGCAGCTAACAGCCAGCAGCTAGCTGAGTCAGGGATGTCATGTCAGGGTGACGCCTCCAATACTTTAACCAGCAGCTGCTGATCCTTGAGGCCAGCTTGCAAGCGTCCACTCTCAATATCCCGCACCCAGCTCTGGCTCTTCCCCACATGCATGGCCAACTCCCGCTGACTCAGCTTCAGTCGCTTCCGAGCCGCAACAATCTGCTGCGCCGAAAAGCTGGTTCGCTTCTGGGTTGAGCGCTGGGGCGAGCGGCGCTTCTTGGGGCTGGCTTGGCTAGCTTGGGATTCCCAGCCTTCGGGCAGCTCGAAGCACAGAAACCTGGCCTGCATTAGACGATTCCACTTGTCGCGGGGAGCCGCATCGGTGAGGCGATTGCCACTGCTGCCGTCGCTAATCCAGAATTCGAGTGCGGCTTCGGCATCATCTGGGATGTCTGCGAGCCTAGCCCAGAGGGGTTGAATCTCGCTGGGGTAGGTGACGGGGTCAAAGATCGGCTTGAGGCCATAGTGATGCAGGACTTCGAGATCCTTTTCAAACGACCGCAACAGCCGCTTGCGCTCTTCTCGTTGAGCGGAGGCTTTAAGCAGCCTGGTTTCGCCATAGGCAATCCGCATTAGCGTCGGAACCGTGATCCGCTGTTCAGTTCCCATCCGAGTTTTGAACAAGAGCCACAGCATCATCCGAGCCACCCCTTCATGCTGCTGCCAGATACTCATCACGTTCATCAGTAATGATTTGGGCAAACTGCCATATTGATAAAATGTTGTGCCTTCTTTGGCTCCCTGTCGATTCAGAAAGAACTGCGCCCACTCTCCTGCTTGAATAGTAAAGGTTAAGCCAGTCAGATGTTTACAGCCGAGCTGATCCTGCTGAAAGTGCTGCTGAGTTTCGACCAGATGCCAGAGGTGACTTTGGGGCACCGTGATCTTTCTAAATCTGCCCTGAGGCGACCAGTCCACTGTCACCAGCAAATTACAGGGTTGCTCAACCAAGCTTTTGATCAAGGTTAGTTTGGCGAGTTTACTGAGGTCTTTGCGCTTGCCCAGCCCTAGATAGTCAGAGATATCTTGATCGTTAACGGTAAAAGTTTGCTCCCAAGGGCGCTCTAGGGATGTTGCATAAGCCGCATACATCAGATGCAGGCAAGCCGCCCGAATGTCCCAGGAGGCAATCTCTGTCTGCGCTGCTTCTACTGCCAGCACAATTGGGGAATCTGGCCTGTAGGTATCTGTGATGCATAATGTCACCTCTCCTCTGCCGCCGCTGACCTGCCGCCGATGACAAAGATTGCCAGACTCATCGGGCTGCCAGGGCAAAGATTGCCGCTGAGCCAGCACATTGCAAGCTTCCCAAACCACAATTGCCGAAGCGAAGGAATGGGTTTTGCCATTGGAAAACAGCCTGGGATTTGTGCTGACTTGATCCTCCACTTTGCATCGCCCTTTCTTGGCCTGCAAGGGAATCGGCACGTCGTTTAAGCAGATCGAAGCACATAAAGGCTGCTCATGAAATCCCTCACAGTTATTGCAGAGCATTGGATCAATCCAAAGCTTTTCGCCCTCCTGCTTGATAGCACCTGTCGGACATAAGGGTAAGCAGTCATTACATTGAGTGCAGAGACCTGTAATGGTATAAGCCATAGTTGTGTCTGATTACTTGAGGTGAACAGTGAACTGAGAGTATTTAATCTTTTATGCTGGGTTGTCGCCTTTAGATATCCACTGATGTCCTTGGCGAATTAAATCGGATGGCGATTAAGAAAGATGGCGATACCATCTAAGACTTTTTGGTTGAGGCAAAAAATGAACTCCAGAGAGTTGGATTAAAATCTTTGCCTGACAAATGTTTCAGCTTTTGATAGCGTTACCTTCTTGGAGAGCTACTGACTCGAATTCTCATATCTCAGGCGTTTTCAACAGGCGTTTTCACACAGGCATCTTCACTTATTCGTCTTCGCTTAGTCGTCTTCGCTCAGTTATCTTCACTTAGTCGTCAGTCCTGAGCTTTTCTAGTATTAGTTTTAATCTCAAAATTTATTTGCTTCTGTTCAACAGGAGCTATAAAAGAATTTCTTAATTATTGATAGCCTTGTCAAAATATTGTCCTCAATCGCCCAATATTTTCGCAGGCAGAATTAAACTAAGTCCATCTACATTGCTTGAATTGAAGTTAACTAAAATTAGTTAAATAATTTACCTAAGTTGAACAATCTGCATATTGCCGTATATTACCGTCAAGCTTTTTTCTGTTATCTAGCTGCGAATTAAAGTGTTCCTCATCTATTCCTGCATACTTAAACGATTTGCGAAATAGCTTTTCGACGTGCAAAAAAGCTGAGCGCAACTAAAAATTTGTAGAAAACACTAGACCCCCGCCCCACAAAGACTCATGCACCAGTCGGGCAATACGCATACCCTGCCTCTTACTACTGCCCAAACTCTCTATAGACAGTAGTTTAAGAGGCTGAGTACATCACTAATGGAGCCAAGCATCTGTTTGACGAGTCAGCTGGCGAGCTGGCTTGAACGAAGCTGCTATAAGCAGAACAGTCAGCAAAGAAAAACGTGATTGCTTTTATCCACTCAGCTTCACGGTTCAGCTTTGTTCATGCTGGAGGCAGTCCGGATGCAATCTCTAATTCGAGAAACTAAGAATGTGGCTGAATGGGTTTCATTGGCATCGATCAAAACTCGTGAACAGCCCCGTCATTACTTTGACCCAGACAAGCTAGAGCAGTTGGTTCAGTCCATCGCACAGCATGGTATTTTGGAGCCATTGCTAGTACGCCCTGTGAATACCAATCAATACGAATTAGTGGCAGGTGAAAGACGCTACCGAGCTGCGCTTAAGCTAGGTCTGCCTGAAGTGCCTGTTGTGATTCGGCAGCTGAACGATGAAGAGGCCATCCAACTCGCCCTGATTGAGAATCTCCAGCGGGAAGATCTCAACCCAATCGAAGAGACAGAAGGTATATTGCAGCTGCTTGCGTTCAAGCTCAAGCTGCCAGTGCAAGGAATTCCTTCACTGCTCTATCAGATGAAAAATATGCTGGAGAAGGAAGCGGATCTCAGGGCTGTGGAGGGCAGGAATAACGTTATTCCTAGTTCCAGAGCCGAGCAGGAACGAGAAATTCAGGCTGTTTTTCAGGATTTGGGGCTGATGAATTGGCTCTCATTCACTTGCAATCGGCTGCCTTTGCTCAACTTGCCCGACGAGATTTTGACGGCCATTCGCTCTGGCCAAATTGCCTATACGAAGGCGTTAGCCATCGCCCGCATCAAAGATCAAGCGCAACGTCAGACGCTCCTGAATCAAGCGATTGCAGAGAACCTTTCGCTGAATCAAATTCGCGCCTGCATCAAAGCGATCAGATCCAAACCAGAGCTTCAACCGCCTGAAGTTTTGGTGATGACGCTGCATCGACGGTTGCTGAAGGCCAAACTCTGGGAAGACCCGCAGCGATGGACGCAAGCCCAGACGCTGCTCTCTCAGCTGGAAGCTCTATTAGATCAAACACAAACAAATCAAACACAAACAAATCAAGCAGAGCCAGATTCTCCACCTTAAGATTTCCTGAGATTCAGAGCGCTACGGACGTGTTTGATTGTGGCAGAATTAGCTGTGGCAGAACTGACTAAAACTCAAAAATCTATGGCGATACCCCCAACACTTGAACTAACAGCTGCTGATCTTTAAAGCCAGCTTGCAGACGTCCACTCTCAATATCCCGCACCCAGCTCTGGCTCTTCCCCACATGCATGGCCAACTCCCGCTGACTCAGCTTCAGTCGCTTCCGAGCCGCAACAATCTGCTGCGCCGAAAAGCTGGTTCGCTTCTGGGTTGAGCGCTGGGGCGAGCGGCGCTTCTTGGGGCTGGCTTGGCTAGCTTGGGATTCCCAGCCTTCGGGCAGCTCGAAGCACAGAAACCTGGCCTGCATTAGACGATTCCACTTGTCGCGGGGAGCCGCATCGGTGAGGCGATTGCCACTGCTGCCGTCGCTAATCCAGAATTCGAGTGCGGCTTCGGCATCATCTGGGATGTCTGCGAGCCTAGCCCAGAGGGGTTGAATCTCGCTGGGGTAGGTGACGGGGTCAAAGATCGGCTTGAGGCCATAGTGATGCAGGACTTCGAGATCGCTCTCGAACGACCGCAACAGCCGCTTGCGCTCTTCTCGCTGAGTGGCAGCCTGTGACAGCTTGGCTGCTCCATAGGCAATTCGCATCAGCGTGGGTATCGTCAGGCGCTGTTCGTGACCCATTTTGGTCTTGAACAAAAGCCACAGCAGCATCCGACAAGCCCCTTCATGCTGCTGCCAGAGGCTGGTTACAGTCGGCAGCAGTGATTTAGGCAAACTGCTGTATTGGTAAAATGCCGTACTCTCTTTGGCTCCGCGCTGATTGAGAAAGTACTTCGCCCAAGCTCCAGCTTTCACCCGAAAGGTGAGTCCCGTCAGATGCTTACAGCCCAAGTCATCTTCCTGAAAGTGATGCTGAATTTCGAGCAAATGCCAAAGACGGCTCTGCTCCAACGAGAACCCGTGAATCCTGCCCTGTTGACCCCAATTCATATCAAGCTGGAGCTGACAAGGCTGCTGAGCCAGCTCTTTGATTAGGGTTAACTTAGCCAGCTTGCTCAAATCTTTGCGTTTCTCTAGCCCCAAATAGGCTTCGATTTGGCAATCGCTAATGATAAATTCCTGCTCCCAAGGGCGCTCTAGGGCAACCGCATGCGCGGCATAGATCAAGTGTAGCGAGGCAGCTCGCACGTCCCAGCCTGCGAGTTCAGCTTGAGCCGTTGCGCTATCTAAACCAACCGCATCTGAGGCAAGGTCAGACATGAGGCGAAACGTCATCGTTCCGCGTCCGCCATTGACCTGACGTTCATAATAAAGCTTGCCGTCTGAGTCAATATTCCAGGGCAAAGACTGACGTTGTGCCAGCAGATTACAAGCCTCCCAGACAGCAATCGCTGAAGCAAAAGGATTACTTCTGCCATTCACAAACAGGTCAGGGCTGGGCAGCATCCTGTCAGCCGTTTTGCAACGCCCTTTCTTGGCTTGCAGGGGCATGGGCGGCAGCTCAATCGAACAAACTGCTACGCACTGCGGCTCAGGCGCATAGTCTCGGCAGTCATTGCAGAGCATGGGGTCGATCCAGTATTCTCCAGCTTCGAGCTTAATCGCATCTTTAGGGCATCGGGGGGTGCAATCTCCACACTGGTTACAGCGGTTTGTAATTGTGTGTGCCATAGGATTCACCGAGTAACGACAAACTGGACTGAGCAGCCGTCCCAGTCATCAGCCTGAGATGGCTTGCAGCTAGAGCGACTCATCGATCAACTCACGCTGACCTTGATACCCAAGCAAGTAAAGGAAAATCTCGATACAGCTCACCTATTTGTAAATAAAATCGTTCTGCAATTTTGTTCAATTTAAGCGATTAAATAATTTCTTAAGATTGTGGCTAGAACTCCGCATTGCAAATGGTCTGAGGCTAGAAGTTAGGTTAGAAGTTAGGCTAGAAATTTGTAACACTCGCTACTAAAAATGTGATTAATCCATCACTTTTGCCGCACCTTTTGTCATGGTTTGAAGTATTTGAAGTACTGTACCTGCACCGATGCACGGCAGAGACAAAATGCTAGTCCCCTCACCCCATAAAGACTCATTTCCAGATTGGTAAATACCTGTCCCCCACCCCAATTTCCACTAATTTTCTACTTGAAAGTCCTGCCATTATACGGTTTGAGCATTTGAGTACATTTCTAATAGGACTGAGTCCATGAGGGCAGTCAGGGCTGTGGACGGGCAAACAACTATCTGATACAAGCAGATATGAGCAGGGGCTAATTGTTCTGTAGGGTCTGCGGAGTTAATTGACTGAGTCAGTGTGAATCGGAGGAATAAGCTGTGGTTAAAACAGCGATGAAATATCGAGATTTACTAGTTACAGAATCAGGACAATGGCAGATCTGTAAACCGACGCGCGAATGGGATCTGCTGCGTACATCCTATCGATTTCATCGGTTTTTAACAGAAGTCGAAGATCTGCTGGAAGCGGCAATCGACGAGACAGACTGTTTACCTCAGCTCTGGTTGCTGGTGCGTCGATTGATCACCAACTCCTACTGGTTGCAGACGCAGTATATAGAACCCAACCCCAATACTGGAACTGGGATAATCATGCTCTACGACGAAATTGGCTATCCGTTAACTGTACAAATAGCTACCTACTTACCGGGCACTCGCTCCTCTATTCACAATCATGGGACTTGGGGTATTGTTGCTGTACTTAAAGGAGAAGAAAAAAACACCCTTTGGAAGCGAAGACCTGCTCCGCAGTTTCCTGACTGGGTGGAGCCAAACTCGGAAGTGACGCTTTTGCCCGGTGATCTGATCAGCTTTACGCCGGGTGCGATTCATTCTGTAGAAGCGCTTGGTGATGAACCAACCGTCACCTTTAGCATCTATGGTGAGACCCATCACTTCAAACGTTTCGAGTTTGATCCTGCAACCCACACCGCTAAGAATTTTTAGGTTTTGATTGAACTTTTGATTGGACTTTGGTTATGACTCAACAACTCACAGAACAACGTCAAGAAGAATATTTGAAATTGATTGAGCAACTGCTGAGCTGCCCTAACGGCCAAGAGCCAGAAGTTCTAGATGCTCAACCCGACTTGATTGATCCAGGCTTGGTACAAACCCTAGTCAAAGTCGGCACAATGATGGCTCATCAAGAAAATCAAGCTGGTGCTAAGTTTCTATTTCATGTGGCCCGTGAGCTGGCCATCCAGCTGAACCTCTATCCCCAACCGACTAATCAGGAGTCATGATGGCAACCGTCAATCAATCCACCGATGCAGTTAAACAAGTAGCGATTGACTTTCTCGTCAATGATCTGGAAATCCCTGCCGATGACCAAGAATGGTTTTCGGTGTTGAGCGTGCGTTGCACGGGGGAAACTTGGTCTGTTGTGGAAATTGGCGTTGAAGGACTGCCAGATAAATGGGTGCTGCAAGTTTACGATACCGGTGAATGCGACCCCAGCTATACTTTTGCTTCGCCAGTGCAAGCCACAGAAGCAGATACGGGTTTGGAAGATCTCCCAGAGTCGATTGCCCAAGCGCTGACCACCGAGCGCTGCAATCGTTAGGGGATTGCTAGGGAACGGTGAGGGTAGAGCAGGTCAGGGTCGCCATCAACTCGGCGACAGGCAGAATCCGCTCCACTGCTCGCACCGCTCCACCGGAAAACAGCAGCCCCTGGTCTGTATCACCTTGGGCGGCGCGGGAGAGGGCTTGCAGCAGACAGTAGGTTTTGCCTCGGTCGCGACAGAGACAGGCGGCTAGACAGTTGGCAATGCAGCGTTTTTCTAGGTCGGGCGAATCGGCCAGCGCCAGTTCAGCAAAGCGATTGCGGATGACTCGGGCTGGTTTCCCGGCTGGGCTGGGCACGGTGATGATGTCCGGGGTTTCAGCTCCGACGTGAAGAGCCTGATAGCGTGGGTCAGCGCTGCACTCTGCGGTTGTGATAAAGCGGCTACCCATTTGAACGCCATCGGCTCCAATCGCCAACATCCGCTCGATATCCGACCGATCCCAGATGCCGCCCGTGACTATAATTGGCGTGGCTCGACCCTGCCAGTTGAGATAATGCCGCAGCTCGGCCACGGTGGTTGCAATTGTCGCCACATCCCCTGATTCGCACTGGCTAGCAAAATGGCCGCCGATGAGCTTGCAGTTCTCGACGATCAAGCCGTCTGGCCAGCGCTGGTAGCGCTCCTGCCAGGTTTCACAAAGGGCTTGAGCTGATTCTAGATTCGACACAATCGGCACCAGCGCTACTTCTGGATACTGCTCAGTGTAGCGGGGCAAGTCCCAGGGCATTCCGGCGGCGGTGACGATCAGGTTAGCCCCTCGGGCAGCGGCGGTTTGGGCCAGTTCGGGGTAGTCTCGGGTGGCCACCAGAATATTCACACCAATCATTCCGGTGGGGCTGGTTTGCCGAGCCTCCTGGATGGCATCGATCAGCGCCAGCTGATTCGCCTCAAACAAGCGGCGTTTGGGATAGGCTGCCCCAAAATAGTCCGGATGCAGGCCGATGCCAAAACTCGAAATCAGGCCAATGCCGCCCGCGTTGGCAACTGCACTGGCCAGCGGTGCTCCAGAGACGCGCACAGCCATCGCGCCCTGAATGATGGGGTAGGGGGCAAGATGGGAACCAATCTGGAGTGGCGGCAAGGGCAGCATAAAATTTTCAGAATATGCATGGGACGCAGAACGGGGATGATTCAACTCGCAGGTTTCCCACTCATCGGGACAGCCGGATTGTGGCAAAAGCATTGTTGTCCAAATCTACTCCACCCCGGCCAAATGCAGCTGACCTTGGTAGCCCGTGATAATCCGGCTGCCATCTTTGAGGATGTGAATTTCGATCTGATCGCTGGCCCAAGTTAGCTGATCCTGAAAAGCTGGGTTGAAGAGATGCACCCGCTGGTTACTAGAGGAAACCAGAGAATCAGGGGAGTGAATTGCCAAAGACTGCACGTAGGCACCGTCAATTAAAACATCGAGCTGCGCCAGCAAGTCTTGAACACCTGCCGGTGCTTGTTCCGATTGCAGTTGTTCTAACGTGAAGCCAGTAAACGACATGACGTTCAGTCCGGCAGCCTTGACCCGACGTGCCAACTCGGCTAGCGCCGGAGCCTGCCAGAAAGGTTCGCCGCCCGAAAAAGTGACACCCTGGTTGAGCGGGTTGCTGAGGATTTTCTCGACTAGGGTATCCACAGCCACCAGCTGGTTGATCTCAAACGACCAGGAAGCTGGATTAAAGCAGCCCGGACATTCCCGCAGGCAGCCCTGCATCCAGATCACGGCGCGACAGCCTGGACCGTTCACCTCTGACTCATCGACATAGCCCATGATGTTGAGATAGCCGGGTGGAATTTCCAGAAGCTGAAGGTAGGGGTTTGTGTGGCTCATGCTGCTCCTCCGTTAGGTTGAGTAGTTAGGTTGAGTAGTTGGGTTGAGTAAAGGATACCGAACCGGAATGCCCAACTGCCGCTCGAGCTGATTCGCCCAGTTTTGCAGCAGCTCTGGCTGGATGGGCTTGAGGCGACGGGTTGGGTAGGCCGGATCGGGCAAATGGTTGCCGCGCGCTTCGAGCTGATGCACTAAAGGGCAGGGACGGGTGGGGGTGTTGAGCTGGATTTCATCAGGCCGCAATACCTGCATTTGCTGGCTGTATTCGGCCTGATCTGAGGCGCTCCAGTCAGACAGCAGCATGGTCTGAATCGCCAGATGGCCAGAATAGCGCTGGCGGAACTGTTGCAAACCCTCCCAGAGCTGCGGGAGCGAGCAACTAGCAACGGGCCGATTGACGCGCCGCAGGCCATCGGCAGAAACGGCGTCTAGCTTGACTGCCACCCAGTCAGCAAGGGCTAGCTCTGCACAGACGGTCGGATTATGCAACAGGCTGCCGTTGGTCAGAACGCCGACAGGTCTATGGAGCAGCTGCTTGGCCAAGGCCAGAATTTCGCCGAGGTTTTGGGCTAGGGTCGGTTCGCCGCTGCCGCTGAGGGTGACTGTATCAATCTGGTCAGCATCAATCTGGCCAGCTAGTAAATCCTGCAAATCCTGCTGGATTTTGCAGGTGGGAATAAACAGCTGGCGGTGGTCGCTTTGGTGCTCAATTTCGCCGAGCTGGCAATAGACACAGTTGAAGGAACAGGTTGAGAGCGGGCCAATCGGATCAATTCCCAGCGATTGCCCCCAGCGCCAAGACCGGACTGGCCCGTAGACAGACGTGAAAGATGGGGTGATAGTCGGCATCGGTCAGGTTGACCTCCCAGAGTTATGCTTTGAGATCTGTCTTTTCAAGACTGTCTTTTCAAGTCGGCGGCATCACCACTTTTCGGGCAATGCCCAAGCTCTTTAACAGCCAAATTGCCCACCAGGTTGGGTCATACTCCCACCAGCGCCAGCCAGCTTTGGCAACATTGGGATAAGCATGATGGTTATTGTGCCAGCCTTCGCCATAGGTGAGAATCGCCGCCCACCAAAGATTGCGGGAGTTATCCTCTGTGCAAAAGGTGCGGTAGCCCCACATGTGAGTGATCGAGTTAATAAACCAGGTGCTGTGCCAGAGCAGAACGGCTCGAACCACCACACCCCAGATCACAAATTTCCAGCCTCCCAGGGCATACAAGATCAGACCCAGCGGGAGTTGCAGCAGTAAAAAGTAGCGATTCAACCAGCGATAAAAGGGATCGCGTGCCAAATCAGGGGCAAACCGCTGGTAGTGCTCATACTCAAAGAATTCGGCATGGGGATAGAAAATCCATAGCATGTGGCTCCACCAGAAGCCGCGACGGGCAGAGTAGGGATCTTTATCGACATCTTCGGTATGGGCATGGTGCAACCGATGACCTGCAACCCAGAAAATGGGACCGCCTTGTAACGCAGTGGCTCCGATCAGGGCAATGACATACTCTAGCCATTTGGGCACCTGGAAACTGCGATGGCTCAAGAGCCGATGATAGCCCAGACAGATCCCAATGCTGCCAAATAGCCAGTGCAGAAATATGGTAATTCCCAACGCAGACCAAGAGAAAAACCAGGGTGCCGTCAGCGCCAGCAGGTGAACACTCCCGAAGAAGATGACAGCGACCCAATCCAAAGCAGGTTGGCGCTTGGGGCCTATTGACACGGTATTGCCAGTCATTAAAAAATCCTCAACCACAGAATGGATAAAACAGAATGGATAAAACAGAATGGATAAAACAGAATGGATAAATAGGGAAATGCAATTGATTATCGGGATGGTTTGGCCAATAGAGAATTTGTTTTAACAAGGACTCAACGGTAAAACCTGCCTCGATAGGCACCCACAGGCATTAGTTGCGATCACGACTGAATATGACCTCATGACCAGGCTGTTACTGCTGGCTCAAGGAGGTTGGCGATCGCCGGATCTTGATACATCCCATTGCGATGGGTCATCCTGACGGCATTCGCCAGTTGCTCAATGGACGAGCCTTTCAAGTATATCGCATCGGCTCCGGCTGCGATCACATCTGATACCACAGAGAGGTTCGCAGGGGTAACGAGCACTAGGATTTTGGATGGAATCACATAGGAATTTGCTTGAGCTTTCCGGGCCATGCGAATGAACTTAACCAGATCCATATCTGGCAAGCTACTATCCACCACGGCAACGTCAACATCAATCGATTCCAGCAGCACAATCCCGGTCTCAGCGTTGGTGGCTTCGCTGGCAACTTCAATTCCCTCTTGGGCCCGCAAGTCTACCCGCAAGTTAACGCGAGTTTGCTCATCTGCCTCAATGACGGCCACCTGGATAATCTCATGGGGGTTCTGTACTTTGGTGTAACCGCTGGTTTCTGATGATTCATTCGATCCACCGCAGGCTGAAATCGTGCCCAATGAATCGATATCGGGTGACTGATGCTGTTTGAGCTGAGCCATTTGTTCGGCAGAAAGAATCTTGGATTCATCAAAGCCAAACTCCACTTCGGTATGCAATCCTTTCTGCTTAACGCGGCTCAGGTTATAGAAGCGCTTGTTGAGGGTGGTTTTGACAAACGCCCAGAGGCAGCCTAAGAGATAGCGGCGCTTAAAAGGATCGGGTTCAAACCAGTACTCTAGAAACTTCCAAGAGTAGAACCGCGCATAGTTACGCAGCACTCCTTTGAGGACATCCTCCCGCGTCATCTGATCGGGCTTGATGATGGGTGTCACAAAGTTGTAGTGAGAATAATCGCGAATTTCAACTTTGTCCTGCAAATCCTGGAATAGCTCTGAGAATGGCCAGGGCGTGTACATGTTCCAATTGGTCATGTCTGCCTTCCAGTCGCGTGCCATTCGGTAGGTTTCCTCAATGGTTTCGGGGGTTTCACTGGGCAACCCCATGATGAATTGAACTTCTGCCAAGATGCCATGATCCCGCAAGAGCTGCACGGCTCGTTTGTTATCGGCGATCGTCGTTTCTTTGCGGAAGAGGTTGAGGTTCAGTTGCGCCGCTGCTTCCGTTCCTAAAGAAACATGCACCAGTCCAGCTTGACGATACAGGGGTAATTCCTTCTCGTCGCGCAGAATATCGGTAACTCTTGTGTTGATGCCCCAATGCACCCCTAAGTTGCGATCGACCAACTCTTGGCAGAGCGCCACAAACCGTGACTTGTTAATGGTCGGCTCCTCATCAGCTAGGATGAAAAATCCAATCTGGTGCTCCTTGACCAACTGCTCAATTTCATCTACGAAATGTTTGGGCGAACGGGAGCGATATTTACGCCAAAACTTCCATTGCGAACAAAAGCGACAGCGAAACGGACAGCCTCGTGAATAGTTGGGGACGGCAACTCGCACATTCAGCGGTGTATATATATAGGTTGGCCAGTCCAACAGCGTCCAGTCAGGAGTCAGCGTGTTCAGGTCTTTGATCGGTTGGTGAGCAGGGGTAGCCACAACTTTACCGTCTTCAAGAAAGGCAAGTCCCAGGATTTGGCGGCGATCGCGCTCATCCGTGCCGTTAGCGATCGCCCGTAGTAAATTAACTGTAATTTCTTCTCCCTCACCTCGAATGATGTAATCAATCCAAGCCGCTTCATTTAATACCTCCCGATACATGTATGTGGGATGTATCCCACCCATAATGGCTTTGGCATCTGGGCAGACTTCTTTTACCAGCTTCAAGGTGCGCTGAGACTGGTAGATCATGGGCGTAATTGCCGTTGCCAGTACGACATGGGGTTGATACTCGCGGATGATCTCCGCCAGATCTGCATCGGCAATATAGTTTGTCATGGCATCAACGAAGCGGATCTCGTTGAAACCTGCGGTCTTTAACGCTCCACCCACATAGGGAACCCAACTGGGAGGCCAGTTCCCAGCGATTTCGGCACCACCAGAATGATAGTTAGGCTGAATCATTAAGATACGCATTGCTTACTCCCTTCCTGGTTATATTCTTGCGTCGTCCTTGACATTTCCTGCTCAAATGGCTCTTGAGAAACTAGAGGTGGTGTTCTGTTTGAGATAGGCATCAAACACCGAGGCGATATTGCGAATCAGCAGCCGTCCTAGCGGTGTCACTTCAATTCCGTCGCCCCAGCGGTGGATCAAGCCATCGGCCTCCAGCGCATCCAACTTGGGCAGATGGGCGGCAAAATAGTCGTTGAAATCGAGATCGAATCCCAGGTGATACTTGGCCTCTAGATCATGGGCCGAGAGCTGAAACTGACACATCAACTCCATGATCACCGTGCGCCGAATCAGATCGTCCTGGCTGAGCTGTACGCCCCGCTCAATGGGCAATTCGTTCGCATCTAGGGCGCGGTAGAAGTCCTTCAGGCGCTTCTGGTTCTGGCAATAGACATCCTGCAACATGCTGATTGAAGTCATGCCAAAGCCGAGCAAATCCGATTCGGGTTTGGTGGTGTAGCCCTGGAAGTTGCGGTGCAGATTGCCCGCCTGTTGCGCTACGGCCAGTTCGTCTGTCGGTTTGGCAAAGTGATCCATGCCGATAAACACATAGCCGCCTTGGGTGAGCTGGCCGATGGTTTGCTGCAAAATCTGCAGCTTCTCGCCTGCATTGGGCATCGCCTCGGCGGGCATTCGTTTCTGGATTGGCTTCAGCCAGGGCACATAGGCAAAGTTGAACACAGCAATCCGATCGGGATCGAGCCGCAGAGTTTTTTGAACCGTTTCCTGAAACGTTATGGCAGTCTGAAACGGCAATCCATAAATTAAATCAACGTTAACGCTCTCGAATCCGGCATCGCGAATCCAATCCATCACGTCGAATAACATTGCCTCCGGCTGAATCCGATTCACAGCCTCCTGCACTTTAGGATTAAAATCCTGAATCCCAAAGCTAATCCGATTGAATCCCAACTGGCGCAGCTCCAGTAAATAGTTGCGATCCACATAGCGGGGATTAATCTCGATCGAGACTTCCGCCGCCTCATCCAGCCGGAAATGCTGATTCAGCTGATTCCAGAGAAACTCAACCTGATCTAAATTTAGGTAGTTGGGTGTCCCGCCGCCCCAGTGCAGCTGATGCACCCGCCGCTCAGGATTAACCAGACTGGCGATCTGCTGAATATGGCGGCTGAGATAGTCTAAATAGGGATCTGCGACCTGTTTACGTGGCGTGATCACCGTGTTGCAACCGCAGAAGTAGCAGGGCGTTTCACAGAACGGAATATGGCAGTAGAGCGACAGGGGCGTTTTTTTATGGTTGCCCGCTGCAATCGCTACCTGGAAAGCATGGCGATCAAAGTCGGGCGTCAGTTCTGTGGCAGGTGGGTAGCTAGTATAGCGCGGCAATGGCTGATTGTATCGGTTCAGCACGGCCAGATCAAATTCGACGGTCTGCGACAACGGTTTCATGAACGATGTTTCCTATCCGGAGAGATTCTGATCTGAAATAATTTTTAGAAGATATTTGAGAAGATGGGTTGTTTGTTGCAAATCGGATTTAATTCCCTGCAATAGCAAGCCTCTTTTCAAATATCCCGTTTCAAACATCTCTGAAGCTGAGATTGTTTTTTATCTAATCTGTAGACTGCTGCAAAAGATTGCTGCAAATCCAAAGTCCCCCTTTTTAAGGGGGATTTTGGAGGATCAACAGCGGCGGTTCTAACCCGCTACGGTTTCGCGTTCGGAGCGACGCACCGTACTGCCGGGGCGATCCTGACGGGTGAGCAGATCAAACGTATGCTCGCCAATCGCGGCTTTCACGTCGGCTTCCAGCTCGTGCATGACATCGCGATTCAGGCTGAAGGCAAAATTGGCCTCAGCCACGACCCGTTCGACCGTAGCGGCATCCAGAGGCAGGGCATCAAGGGCTTGGCGGTAGCGCTCCTTAAAGGCGCGGCGAGCTTCCGGGGTGGCAATCTGGGCGAACTCGTAGAAACGGGTGCCCAGATCGGACGGCAGCGACAGAGCCGAGCGAATCACCTGTTTCAGGCTCTGCCCACCCGACAGATCGCCCATGTAGCGCGTGTAGGCATGGGCAACCAGCAGCACCGGGTCATGCTCTGCCAGGGTTTGAATCCGGTCGTAATAGATCTGCCCCGCCGGGGTAGCGCTGATCTGATCGCGCCATTTATCGCCGTAGTAAAAGGCCAGATCCTGGCTCAGGGACTCGACCCGATTCAGCTCTGGAAAATAGAGGCCGTCCAGCAGCGGGTGATTGGCTTGGCGCTGAAGAGCCGCTTCTAGAGCGCTGTAGACAAAGAACAGGTCAGCAAACAGCTTCCGCAGCGGCTCGCGTTCGACGATGCCTTTCAGGAAGCATTTCATGAAGGCCGTGTTTTCAGACAGGGTATGGGACTGCTGGGTGCCTTCGCGCAGGCTAGTCGATAGTGTCATGGGAAGTTCTCCTGATTAAATCTCTTTAAATCTTTGGGCCATGTTTTAGCGAACCGTTGCTCTGGTCGCTTCGGCATCAATGGCGGGTGCCAGGTAAATCCGCAGCATCTGCCAGCCAATCACGGCGATCCAGGGCAGCTTCTGCAAAAACTGGATCGGAGCGGGCCGCTGGCTGTTGGCAATTTCAGCCAGCTTTTGGTTGGCGACTGCACAGCGCTCCAGTCGCGGGAAGAATTGGGGGTGCTTGGTATCCAGAATGCTGGGAAAGGCTCGTTCTGCCGTGGCGTTGGTCTGGTGAATCACCTGCTTGTTGTATTCGCGCGGGTCAATGCCCAGCGATTCATAGAAGGTGGTGCGTTCCAGGACTGTCAGCGTATGGGTGACGAACACGGTCAGCAGGAAGAACCGACTCCAGAGCCGCGATTGCCAGGTCTGCCAGAGCTTAGGCTGCGACCGCAGCAGCACCTTAAAGAAGTCGCCGTGCCGATTTTCGTCCTGGCACCAGCTTTCAAAATAGCGAAACAGCGGGTAGTAGCGGTGCTCTGGATGCTGCTCTAGATGGCGATACACGAGAATATAGCGCCAGTAGCCAATCTTCTCAGACAGGTAAACGCTGTAGATCACCCATTCTGGCGGGAAGAAGGTATAGGTGCGAGTTTTGGTTAGGTAGCCTAGATCGAGCGACAGGCCAAAATCAGCCATGGCTTTATTTAAAAAACCGGCATGGCGGGCTTCATCTCGCGCCAGCAGGCCAAACGCTTCGGCCAGAGTCGGGTTGCGGTCTTTCAGCTTACGCGACAGTTCTTTGAACAGCAAAAAGCCAGAGAATTCTGAGGTGCAGGAACGCTCTAAGAAGTCGATAAAGGCGCGCCGGGTTTCGCCATCGACCCGATCCCAGCATTGTTCAAACTCCTGATCGCGCACGAAATGATGGCGATTATAGTCGGCTCGCAGCTCGGCCATAACAGCGGCCATTTCTTCTGCTTGCCCAGACAGATCCATTTGGGCAACAGCATCAAAATCAGTTGTATAAAATCGCGGCGTTAATAGGGTTTCTTGAACAGGGGCTTTAATGCCCGGACGCAGCTGCTCCGTCTCGGGTGCGGGAATTGAACTGACCATAGGATTCATGATTCCAATCGTGGCTGAGCAACATCTTTTCTTGAATCCCTGGTTCTCCGCAAGTTGGTTACTCAGTTTGCCCCTTAGTTACTCCAGGTAAAGCCTTGCCGCCCTGGCTTGGGTTCGGGCAGTTCTAAAGAAATAATATGTTTTGTTGTAACAGCCCGGAAGCCAGCACCAAACCGCCTAGAATTTTGAGAGTCGGAATTCTCGAAGCGATGCTGAACCCCAACCTGCAACTTGACCTACAACCTGAACTGCAACCTAAACTAGAAGCCAAGCTGGACAGAGATCACTGCCTAGAGGCGCAGTGCCCAATTCAATTTGTCCTGGATCTGCTGGGCAACAAATGGTCGATTCTGGTGCTGCGCGAGCTGTTCGGCGGCGACCATCGCACCCATGAACTGCTGAGTGCCCTTCCCGGCATCAGCACCAAAACTCTGACGCAGCGCCTGCGCGAATTGGAAGCCTACGGACTAGTCGAGCGGCGGATTTACGCCGAGATCCCGCCCCGCGTCGAATATTCCCTCACGTCCAAGGGTCAGCAAATCCAGCCCGTGATGGCGGCTCTGCATCAGGTCGGCTCGCAGTGGCTAGAGCAAGACCCTTGCATCTGTCCTTTGAACCAAGTTGTTACCCCTAGCAGTGGGACAACCGTAATAGGCTAATTGAATAGGCTAATTGAAAGCTAATTGACCTCGCTTCGCCAAACTCACAACAAGTTAATGCCCTGCCATAGTTTGCAAGGCATGACGAGTTCAATCGAGAATGAAACCTGCATAGATTCCGCTCCAGATGCAGTCTGATTAGCCAAAATCTAGCTAGGGCTTAAGCACGACCTTGACACAGCTATCGCGCTTATGCTTAAAAATCTCGTAGGCATGTGGCGCTTCTTCGAGCGGCAAGCGATGTGTAATGAGAAACGATGGGTCAATCTCGCCTTTTTGAATGCGTTCTGTCAAAGGCTTTAGATACCGATGCACATGCGTTTGTCCCGTCTTCATCGTCAAGCCTTTGTTCATGAATGCACCCATTGGTATCTTGTCCACAAAGCCCGTGTAGACACCGGGCACCGAGACAGTTCCACCTTTGCGGCAAGCTACAATTGCCTGACGCAGCACGGTAGGGCGATCGGTTTCCATACGCACGGCCTGCATCGCTTTATCATAAAAGCCCTCTAGACCCGCGCCATGCGCTTCCATACCGACCGCATCCATCACTGAGTCGGGGCCGCGTCCGCCCGTCATCTCATTCAGCGCTTCACCCACTTCAGTTTCGTCATAGTTGAGAGTTTCGGCTCCGCCTGCTTGCGCCATCTGAAGTCGCTCAGGCACGCGGTCAATGGCAATAACTCGCTCAGCCCCTAGCAGATAAGCACTGCGGATCGCAAACTGCCCGACCGGGCCGCAGCCCCAAACTGCGACCGTATCACCGGGCTGAATATTGCAGTTCTCGGCTGCCATATAGCCTGTCGGAAAGATATCCGTGAGAAATAACAGCTGTTCATCGGTGAGTTCATCGGGAACTTTGAACAAGCCTACATCTGCAAAGGGAACGCGAGCATATTCTGCTTGTCCGCCCGCATAGCCCCCTGTCAAATGAGAGTAGCCAAACAGCCCTGACGGGGAATGTCCCATTACTTGTTCTACCATCCAGGCGTTGGGGTTGGAGTTATCGCAGAGCGACCAGAGATCTCGACTGCAAAAGAAGCAGCTGCCGCAGGAGATAGTAAACGGGACAACCACCCGATCGCCAATCTGCTTGTTTCTTACTGCACTGCCCAACTCGACAATCTCGCCCATAAATTCATGCCCCAAAATATCACCCTGTTTCATCGTGGGGTTGAAACCGTCGTAGAGATGCAGATCAGATCCACAGATGGCGGTTGAGGTAATTTTGACAATTGCGTCGCGGGGATTGAGAATTTTAGGGTCGGGTACGGTTTCAACATTGACTTGATTGGTGCCGTGCCAGCAAACTGCTTTCATGGATTCTGCCCTTATCTACTAATTAACACTTGTCTCTACAATCTCTATCTCTGTCCGGTCTATCTCTATCGGTTCTATCTCTGTCCGTGCGGCTGTCCTTCAGTCGTGGCAATTTCGCCCGCTTCCATCAGCATTTTGAAATGACGTAGACCGTCTGCAATCTGTTGATCTGGAGATTCACCAAATAGTTTGGCAAAAGTTGCGCCAACGATTCCAGCAGGTGGATTATATTCCATCACAACCTTGACTTCTGTGCCTCGATTGTGCGAGGAGGGCTGAAATCGCACAAAGCCAGAATTCTCGACATCCGCCGCTTCAACGGAAGCCCAGCTAATCAAGCGATTTTCCTGATCAGCTATAATTTCTGCATCCCATTCGATTGCATCTCCCACGGGTAGATTCGCAACCCAATGAGAGCGAGTCGGGCTTGTCACCGTAACCGACTGGAGGTGCTTCATAACGGTCGGCAAGTTTTCCAGGTTGCGCCAAAATTGATAAAGCGTTTCGGGAGATTGATTTTGAATCGTCACCGTTCGCTCCACTCGAATGCTCTGTCCCATCCCGGTTGCTGACTCTAGCTTCCCCTGCACCGCATCCTTCCAGCTCTTTTTTCCCGCCATACCGTGATAGGCTAATCCTCCGCCCGCTAGCGACATTAAGACTCCCCGCAATGAGCGCTGCTGTAGCCCCATTAAAACCATCGCTCCACCCGCAATCAAGGAGCCTAAACGCTCTTGCTCTCCCACTGAAGCCTGATTTGAGTTATCAGCTGCGCTATTCTGCTGATTGCTGAGATTTTCTTCCATGATATTTTCTCCTGTGATAATAGAGATTTACGGTAGTCTTCTGACTATCGAGCTACTTTACACTTTCTCACTTGAACTATTCATGACCTGGATAGCCAAAAGGGCTAGTGTGCCTAATCCGAGTCCCGTTCCCCACTTTATAATCGGATGCCAGTCAAGCCAGTCTAGAAAACTGGGAATTGCAAAATGGCTAAAATCTCCTTTTGCCCGATCATACCCCTCGACTGGCTGATAAAGATTGTTGTCGCCGCTGGCGGCTTTGGGGGTTTGAGTTCGCTGTCCTTCTATGGCAGTTGAGCTTAGCAACCAGTCAACCGCAGTGGGCGAAACCTTCTGCAAAAAATCTAGCACGCGCCCCACGTCGCCTACAATCATGTCGCGAGTTGGATGCTCAGCAGCATATAAAATAGAGTCCGCAACTAGCTCAGGCTGGTAATAGGGTGGAATGCCTGTTGGCTGAACGCCTAGCTTAGTCAAAGCCTTGTTATAGAACGGCGTATTGATTGTTGCAGGCATAACATTGGTAACGCTAATTGGTACGCCGTCATGCTGAAGTTCGACCCGCAGCGACTCCAAAAATCCTTCAATACCATGTTTGGAGGCTGCGTAGGCGCTTTGCAGCGGTAAGGCGCGTCTAGCTTCAACCGAAGAAACGTGAATGAGTGCGCCTTGGCCAGTTCTCCTCAGGTGCGGGAGCGCCACCATTGCACCATAGACTTGCCCCAGCAGATTAACGTCAATGACGCGCTTGAACTCCTCAGGTGTGATCTGCTCAAACGGCGCGAAAACGGCGGTTGCTGCTAGGTGAACCCAGGTATCAATACGGCCATAGTGATTAACGGCTTGCTCAGCAATCCTCTGAACCTGATCCAGCTGAGCCACATCGGCAACTACGGCGATCGCGCTGCCCCCAAACTGCTCGATTTCGCCCACTAAGGTTTCGAGTCCAGTCTGACTACGGGCGGCGGCTACAACTTTAGCTCCGTGCTTGGCGGATTCGAGTGCCGTTGCCCTCCCAATGCCGCTTGATGCACCCACAATAACCGCTACCTGTTGATTAAGCGGCTTGAGACGAATGTTAACCATAGTTAACCATAATTGATTAGCAAAACTGCAAGGAAAATTAGTCAAAGCAGGTAGCAGCAAACATCCTGCAATTAGAACGTATCTATAAAAGCTCGTGACTTCCTCTCACTAAAGTCATAGCTTTTGACAAAGTAGTGTTTTAAAGCTTGGGGCATCAATCTAGTTGCAAGCCAAGATGCTGGATCGATGGTGTAACGATCAGACGACAGATCAGCAACAGAGCAAAAAAGCAACCCGGAGAGAAGAGAGAGACAAATCGCGCTCATCTGACACCCTTTGTCAGTGTCCGCTAGCTCACCACTGTCAGATTAAGTTTCATCTATTACACCTCCGGCACGATCTGCTCACGCTGTTCCTTTGGTTCAGCTAGCACCTGTCTACACTGCTGGATAGATGCCTGCTGAGCTAGCTCATCCTGTCTCTCAAAGAACTGCTCTAGCTGTTCATGCTGCGCTGTGAGGGCTGCAATCGCCTGTTCATGCTGTGCTGCCAGCTGACGCTGCTCCTGCTCATGCTTCTCTGCAAGCACTGCCTGCGACTGCCTATATTGGTCGATCAAGATAATTTTCTCCTGTTCATACCGCTCCACGAGCAGTTTCTGAACTTGTTGATCGCCTAGTATCGTCTGAAATTTATCAAGCCGTTCTTGAGTTTGCCGCAGCAAGGTGAGAAGCTGCTCAACCGAATTTTGATGGTTTTGCTGATTGAATGCTGTAGCCTTTTCAGGCTGAGCGAGCGCTGATTGCACGAGCTGGGCAAGGCCATCTGGGGCGAAGCTTTCTGGATGGCTGGGAATGCGTCCAGATATCTGTTGAGCCTCTAGATCATACTGCGTGAAGATATAGTCACAGATCACGTCCTGCAAGCTCGTGCGAGAGTTGATCTGCCAGCCCTCTATATAGGCTCCCGTCAGGGTCGCACCGCTGAGGTCGGCATCGCTGAGGTCGGCATCGCGGAAATTAACGTCGCCAAAATTTGCTTGACTGAGGTTAGTTTGGCTGAGATTGGCTTTGCTGAAGTTAGCAGCAATCAGACTGGCTCGGTTGAGGTTGGCTTGACTGAGGGTTGCTTCGATGAGGCTGGCTTCAATCAGGTTGGCTCGATTCAGGTTCGCATTGCTGAGGTTAGCCCGATTCAGGTTCGCACGCTCCAACGTCACGTAGCTCAGAACCGCTTTGTTGAGATCAGCACTGCCGAGATCTGCTCCACCAAAATTAGCGTAGCTCAGCTGCGCGCCGCTCAAGTTTGCATAACTGAGGTTTGCATAAGTTAGGTTTGCTCTGCTGAGATCAACTGGAATATCAGGATACTGCTTTCTCCACTGATTCCACGCCTCTACGCCCTGTTTTAACCGCTCAAGTTGCTCTATATTCGCCATCTTAATGTTCCTCTAGCCGACTGTCTCTCAGGATCATAGGGCATTTAGTTAGGATCTGTTGCAGTAAAGCACAGCCAGTTCAGCGTAAGCAGCTGAGATCAATCTTAAATACCCTCTCCGAGTACTGACAATCTAAAAATCTTCCTCCATACTGAAACGAAGGAGGTATATTCATGCTGTCAACTGCATCTGAGAAAACTCTGCATATCGTTCGCTGGATACTAATTGTTAGCTGGCTATTGCTGATTCTATCTCTGTTCTATGACCCATTTTCTGCCGCTCTCACCGATCCAACTCACAGCTGGAGTCCCCTTAGCGATATCACGACTGATTCAGCTTACTGTATTCAGGTTCAAGGTGATTGTCTAACGCTCGTCCCCTATCCAATTGCCACCCGCGTTTTCTGGGGTATGGTAGTTCCCAGCGCTATTATGATTCTGCTCGTGTTTGGACATGAGACTTGGCGCAGAATTTGTCCGCTTTACTTTTTTTCTCAAATCCCTCGTGCCGTTGGGTTAAAGCCGATACTCAACATCCAGCAGAATTCGTGGCTGAAGCGCAATCATTTTTATCTACAATTTGTGCTGTTTTTTATCGGCCTGACGGCTAGGATTCTGTTTATCAACGCCGCTCGACCTGTGCTGGGAGCCTTTTTGATCCTGACCCTACTGGCCGCTCTGACAGTCGTTTGGCTCTACGGAGGACGGAGCTGGTGTCACTATATTTGCCCGTTTGGGATCGTGCAGACCGTCTTTACGGGGCCTCGCGGCTTATTGGGCAGCAAGGCACATACTTCTGTCCCCGGCAGCATTACACAGTCGATGTGCCGCAGGGTCGAGCCAGCCAGCGGCATGACCCAGAGCACCTGCATCGGCTGCAAGTCAGCCTGCATGGATATCGACTCTGAAAAATCCTATTGGGAAGATCTGGTTCAGCCTGGTCGTCGGCTAGTGCAGTACGGCTACCTGGGATTAGTCTTGGGCTATTTTGCTTATTACCGTCTCTATTCCGGCAATTTCAACTACTATTTCTCTGGCGCATGGGCGCATGAACCTGATCCGCTGCATCGCCTATTCAAGCCCGGCTTCTATCTGTTTGACAGTCCGGTTCCGGTTCCCAAACTGGTTGCTGCGCCCCTAACGCTGGGGCTATTTGTAATCCTCAGCGTTATACTCTGCAAACGATTTGAAAAGCTCTACCGGGCTTGGCGGCGGCGTTCTGCGATTGACTCTGAGCAAGCGCTGCATGAAGTCTTCTCGCTGATTGCCTTTGTAGCATTCAACAGCTTTTTTATATATGGAGGTCGTCCTGAAATTAATCGCCTACCGATTGCCGTTCAGTTTCTATTTCAAGCTGTCACAGTGCTGGTGAGTGCGGTCTGGCTGATGCGAACCTGGAGCTGCAGCCCAGAAACCTACAGGCGTGAAAGCCTGTTGGATAAACTGCGACGACAGCTCAAAAAGCTGCCGATTGCCGCCAATCTGCCAGATGGCCGCAGCCTCGACCAGCTTAAGCTAGATGAAGTCTATATCCTGGCTAAGACTTTGCCTGGAGCGACCCGGCAGCAGAACTGCCAAATCTATCAAGACGTATTGCGCGACGTTTTGCAGGCAGGGCAAGTCAGCGCGACCCAAAGTCTACAGCTCTTGGAGCCACTGCGCCAGCAGCTAGAGATTTCAGAAGCAGAACATCTTGCGATGCTGCTGAAATTGGACAGCAATGGCGAAACCTGGCTCTATTCAGCAGCAACCGCAGCGGAACCGATGATGCAAACTCGGCTGCGAACCAATCGGTCTACGAGTCAATCAATTCAGGAGTCGTCGAATCAGAAAACGCAGCTTAGACGCAAACTGTAGGCTTTGTAAAGCATATTGCTAACGTTAGTGATGCGTTTCATCAAAACTATCGCGATCATCAGATTCATTTAATAGGATTCAGGGATATGCTCAAAACCAAAGTGCTCAACCCCCAGACCCACCAGTTCTACGAAACCGTGCTGATTCCTAATCCGGGTAGCCCCAGCGAATGCTTAATTGGACGACATGCTAGCTGTGATTTAGTGCTTGACAGTCCAGAAATTAGCCGAGTCCATTGCCGGGTACTGTTTTGGAAAGGACAATGCTATTTTGCTGATTTAGGCAGCACCGACGGATCACGCCTCAATAACGAGTCTGTGCAGGTCAACCGTCACTACCCGCTCAAGCCAGAAGACACCATTCGCATCGGCGATTTTCTACTGCTCGTCGAAGCCATCGATTTGCCTCAGCAGACTGCGCTGGATCAGCCTGCTGAGGCCAGTTCACTCCGCCCAGTCTGGTCTGACGCAGCCGGAGGAGAAATTGTGGTGCGCTGCGTTCAGATCATTCAGCAGACCCATGATGTCAAAACTTTCCGCTTTGTGGCCGAACCAGCTGTTTTGTTCAGCCATCGCCCTGGCCAGTTTGTCACCCTGAGCCTGGAAATTGATGGGCAACCCGTGCAGCGATCCTATTCCATTTCCTCCAGTCCTTCACGCCCCGAAACGCTGGATATCACCGTCAAACGAGTTGTTGCCCCGCCGGACTCGCCCACAGCCGCTCCTGGATTAGTTTCCAACTGGCTGCATGATCATCTGAGCGTCGGCAGAAAACTGCGGCTAAACGGGCCATTTGGCAGTTTCACCTGTCTGGATGCGCCCGCGCCAAAGCTGCTGTTGCTCTCGGCAGGTAGCGGCATTACGCCGATGATCTCGATGACACAGTGGCTCTGCGATACAGCTAGCGATCTAGACGTGATCTTTCTGCACAGCGCCCGCAGCCCTCAAGATCTGATTTTTCGGCAGCAGCTAGAGGCGCTAGCCGCCCAGCATCCAAATCTGAAGCTAGCCGTGACGCTGACTCGCTCCAGCCATGGTCAAGCCTGGTTGGGCTACAGCGGCCATCTCAGTTCGGCCATGTTGCAGAGCATTGCCCCTGACCTACAGGAGCGCTGGGTCTATGTCTGCGGTCCTGCTGCCTTCATGGATGCCGCTAAAACGCTGCTGGCTGAACTCAAGTTTCCGATGCAGCACTACTTTGCCGAGAGCTTTGGCGCTGCTAAGCCTCGATCCCAGCCCAGCTTAACGCAGCCACGCGATTCAGCCGCCCTGCCAATTCCCGATCTAGACCGGCATCATAGCCCAGAGTTAAAACCGGACTTAAAGATCGTGCCGTCGATTGCGCCAGCCAGCCGCTCGGATGCGAGAACCTCCATCCTCTTTACCAAATCGGGCAAAGAAGTGGCCTGCGAGGCCGAGGACTGCATTCTCGAAATTGCCGAGCAAGAAAACATTCGAATGCCGAGCGGCTGTCGAGTTGGCGTTTGCGGAGTCTGCAAGCATCGAGTTATCGATGGCGAGGTGACTTATGCAGAAGCGCCTGCGGCGCTCCAAGCCGCCGAACTTCAGCAGGGATTCATTCTGCCCTGCGTTGCCTATCCCGTAGGGCGAGTCGTCCTAGAAGCGTAAGCTGGTCTGAGCATTGGGGCAGAACCGGATCAAAAAAGGCTGCCCTGGAGCAGCCTAAAAATTGCCGATTCTGTAGATCGATAAATCGGTCTACGATTCATCGATCTACAGCCCCAAACGCCAGTAGGCTAGTCTACTGCGCTAGCGTGACGCTGGCCACTTTGCCGCCGGTGCGCTGAATCTGCTGAAGCTTGCTAGAGAGCTGATCATAGGGCACGATAAACTCCTTGTTGATCCGCCGCACTTTGGGATATCTTGGCAGATTGAGTCCAGCCACTTCAATCCGATAGAGCCGATCAGAGCTGCCCGCCACCGCGCTGCCAAAGACTCGATTCGGCACCACGCCCCGCTCAGCCGGACGATAGGCAAAGCCGCCCGCTCCGGGTGAAATCACCGCCGAAGCACCATTGCGAGCTAGCTCTGAAGCCAGTCGAGAAGAAGCTCCGCCGAGCTGAGCGCGGTCGCTGTTGGCATAGCCGCGATAGAGCTGGAACATCCGCGTAAAGCCGACCGTTTTTTGCCCCGTCTGGGTGGCAAAGCCACGATAGTACGGCACGACAGCATCGCCGAAGCTCTTGTCGTATTCTGCTGAGTCAATGTAGGAGTCAATGTCTGCTTCAAAGCCCTGAGTCTGATAGCGATCGAGATGCTCAATTACTTCTGCTTCGTCGTAGGGCGCACGACCCAGCAGATGCTTAAAGTTCAGCTCGATCACGCGGGTCTGAAAATGCGGGTAGAGGAATTTTTGCTTATAGAGGTCAGATTTAGCGACGGCGCGCACAAACTCCCGCACGTTGAGCTGTCGATCTGCCAGCAGTGACTCCAGGCTGGTCAGCCGCTCCGAGGCCATCAAATAGTCATTGCCCAACACCTGACGATAGACCGCCTGAATCACGGGCTTGGCTTCTTCTGCCGTCCAGTTTGGCCGCAGTTCGAGCGGACTAGTTTCGCTAAAACCACTGGTGCCGAGGCGAGATGCTCCAGTTGTGATTGCCATAGATATACTCCTTAAATCCTGCCTAACTATTCTACGCCAGAGAGATGCTGATAATTCGACTGCCGCGCTGATTGAGCCGCTGCAAGATAGACGAGAGCTGCTCGTAGGGCACCAGATATTCGCTGATGCTGCGGCGCAGCTGTGGCGTTTGCCCCCGATTGGCCTGGGTGACGCGCAGCCGATACTGAGCGCGGTCGCCCCGATGCGTGCCAGCCAGTCCGCGTCCGGTCATGGGCGTTCGCAGCGGCGAGGCGCTGTTGCAGGCCAGCTCTTGCGACAGGCGGGCTACCTTGTGAGCGCGCTGCGTCTGGTCGCTGCTAGCATAGCCCCGGTAGAGCTGAAACATCCGGTTAAAGCTAACTGTTTTTTGACCGGGCTGGCTTTCAAAGCTGCGATAGTGGGGCACAATCGCTTCGCCAAAATGCGTTTGATATTCGTCTGAATCTATGTAAGAATCGATCTCTGCTACATATCCCCGCTGAATATACAGATTCACATGCTGAGAAATCTCTGCTTCATCTGCAGGCGCACGACCCAGCAGATGCTTAAAGTTCAGCTCAATAAACCGCAGCTGTGGCGTTGAGTAAAAAAACTTTTGGCGGTACAGCTCTGACTGTGCCAGACTGCGAATAAACTCCCGGACGCTGATATTGCCCTGCCGCAGCATCGACTCAGCGCTGACTAGTCGCTCCGACTGCATTACATGCTCATTGCCAAATACCTGACGATAAGCCGCGCTGATCACAGTCTGGATATCGGCTTCTGTCCAGTTGGTGCGTCGCTCGACGGGAGCCGCTCCCACAAAGGGTTCTACCCCTAGCTGTCGCGCCGCCATAGAACTTGTCATGATTTCAGCTCCTAATGCCGTATTTTATTGAGAGTATTTGAGAATATTGCTAGTGCCTGTGAGATTCACAGATTCACAGATTCACAGATGCATAGATTTATAGATTTACAGTTCACGTAGAAACGCTGCGTCCTGGCTCTCGGCTCTCGACAAGCCTGAAACTCCAGAACGCAGCGTCGCCGCCTAGCTCAGTGCGTTGATGGCGTAGTCGATGTAGGAGTTGGCCTCAACTGCTGAATCGCCAGACAGCCCGTGATTTGCTTTGATATGCTTCAGCGCTTCCACGTACCAGCTTGGCGAGAGATCGAACGTGCGGTTGATTTCGGCCAGACCGCTAATCAAATAGTCATCCATCGGCCCCGTGCTGCCAGCAATCAGACAGTAGGTGACCATGCGAATGTAGTAGCCAATATCGCGGACGCATTTCGCCTTGCCCGTGTTAGAGGAGGCAAAGTTGTTGCCCTGCATTTGCGTGGTGTAGGGAAACTTCTGGTAGACAGCGTTAGCAGCTCCGTCGGCCAGAGATTGAGCCTTGCCGCTCAGCGCCTTCGCAGCTTCTAGACTAGCGGTTGCTTGACGCATCCGGCCAAAGGCTACTTGGAGTTCAGTCGAGCTGAGGAAACGGCCTTGTGAATCAGCAGCAGCAACGGCTTCGGTTAAAGGAGTTTTCATGCAGAATAAACCTCAAAAAGAATAGATATTGGAACGTTTTCGAGTTCGAGCAGACTAACTAGCAGAGATAAACCAGCAATCACTAACCTACAGCCGCTGCTGCTCGGTCAAAATAGCCGCCCAGCTCAGCCATTAGCGAACTGCAATCGCCGCGCGTCACGCCATTCGGGTCGTTGGCAATTGCAATTGCCGACTCCTTCATTTTGTTCACCGCAACCGCCACCGAAGCACCAGGTACACCCAGCGCCGAGTAGGTTTCGCGCAGTCCATTTAAGCAGCGGTCGTCGAGAACGCTGGCATCGCCTGTAAACGTGGCATAGGTCACGTAGCGCAGAATAATCTCCATGTCGCGCAGGCAGGCCGCCATCCGTCGGTTGGTGTAGGCATTGCCGCCCGGCGCAATCAGCTGAGACTGCTCAGCAAACAGAGCGCGAGCCGCATCCGCGACAATCGTGGAGGAGCTAGAGGTGATCCGGTTGACCGCATCTAGGCGCTTGCTGCCTTCGGCCACCATGTTTCTGAGACCGTCGATCTGATTGTCGTTGACAAATTCGCCGCGCGCATCCGCTTGGGCTACGACTTTGGTGAAAGCATCTAGCATTCTTGATTTTCTCCAAAAATTTGCAAAGCGAGGAAAACCTGCTGATTCCAAAGCTAATCTAGCCGGGGGTTCAGTGGGTTTTAGACTAATTCGATTAAAGCAAGCCGCTTGTGCAGGCTTTGTGCAATTTCAGGCTCTGCTCCCCAAAAATCAGTTAAGAAATGCTAAGAGACACAGGAAGAGGCACAGCCAGACGCAACGGCTGTAACCTGTGGACATAATTAAGTTATGTAACACTAGTTCATTAAATTTGAACTTTTAATTCAAGGGATAAAGCTAGGATTGAGCTACGGTGGGCTGGAAAATTATATAGAGACATGAACAGGGTAATCGGGTCGGAGCACTAGACGGGCTAGCATGGTAGAGACAACATCAGACCAGCGGGACAAGACTGAAATTGACAGGATTACAGCAGAGCTAAAGCGACAGCGGCAGCAAGTAGCGCTGGTTGCCGAAGTGACGCTGAAAATCCGGCAGTCTTTGCAGCTGCAAGAAATCCTGCGGGTCATCGTCACCGAAGTGCAGCGGATTTTGCAGGCTGATCGGGTGCTGATCTATCAGGTGCTGCCCGACGGCACTGGCAAACCGATCAGCGAAGCCGTCCTGCCGGACTATCCGGCTATCTTGGGGATGCAGTTTCCCGAAGAAGTCTTTCCCACAGACTACCAGCAGCGCTATGCTCAAGGCCGCGTCCGGTCGATTGCTGACGTGCGAGATCCGGCGGCAGGGCTAGCCGACTGCCTGATTGAGCTGGTCGAGCAGTTTGCGATCAAAGCCAAGCTGATTGTGCCGATTCTGCAAAATCTCAGCGCGCAGCAGCCGACTGATCCGGCTCAAAATCAGCTCTGGGGACTGCTGATTGCCCATCAGTGCAGTCAGCCGCGCCTGTGGGTCGAGTTTGAGCTGGAGCTGATGCAGCAGTTGGCCGATCAGATCAGCGTTGCACTGGCTCAGTCCCAGCTCTTAGAGCATCTAGAAGAGCGAGTTGCTGCCCGCACGGCTGAACTTCAGTCTGCCAATCAGCGCTTGCAGCAAGAGATCAGCGACCGGATGCAGACAGAGGCAGCGCTGCGGCACAGTGAAGAACAGCTGCGGCTGATTACCAATGCGCTGCCCGTGCTGATTGCCTACATCAACGAGCAGCAGCAGTATTCATTCAACAACCAAGCCTATGCCGACTGGCTGGGGATCGCCCCTGAGCAGATCCATGGCTGTCACCTGCGGCAGATTTGGGGCGAAGCCTGCTATCGAGTCATGCAGCCACAGGTCGAAGCAGTGCTGTCTGGGAAGATGGTCATCTATGAAAACGAAATCACAACTCAAGATGGCAGTCGGCGCTCGGTGAACGTCACCTATATTCCCCATGTCAATCCGCAGCAGCAGGTGCAGGGCTTCTTTGCGCTGATCAGCGATATTAGCAACCGAAAGGCCATAGAGCGAATCAAGGATGAATTTATCTCCGTGGTGAGTCACGAGCTGCGAACACCACTGACCTCGCTGCATAGCGCTCTCAAAATTCTGACGACGGGACGCTTGGGGATACTCTCGCTGGACGGTCAGCAGATGCTAGAAATCGCGGATGAAAATACCGATCGGCTGGTGCGGCTGGTCAATAACGTGCTGGACTTGCAGCGCATTGAGTCTGGCGAAGTCCAGATGGAAAAGCGAGCCTGTAGTGCCGCAGCCCTGATGATGCAGGCGGTTGAGTCTATGCAGCCAATGGCAAATCAGCATGGCGTGCAGCTCTCTTTGGCGGCGCAGTCTGTCGATCATCTGCTCTGGGTGGACTCAGACTATATTGTGCAGGCGCTCACCAACTTGCTCAGCAACGCGATCAAGTTTTCGGCGGCGGGCAGCACAGTCTGGCTGCTGGCGGAAGCTGAGGCGACAGAGCTGCTGTTTCAGGTGCGCGATCAAGGGCAGGGCATTCCAGACCATAAGCTCGAAAGTATTTTTGAGCGGTTTCAGCAGGTAGACTCTTCGGACTCACGTCGCAAAGGCGGCACCGGACTGGGGCTAGCTATCTGTCGCAAAATCATCGAACGCCATCAGGGAAAAATCTGGGCTGAGAGTGTGCTGGGGCAGGGCAGCACCTTCTTTTTTACGGTGCCGATGTTCAGGTTGCCCGCGCAGCTACCCGCGCAAATCTTCGCCAACCTACCCGCAAAATCATCGGCAAACCCTCTTAAAACAGCGAGACAGCGCAATGGCTAAGCGAATCCTGATTATTGACGATGAAGAGACAATCCAGACAGTGGTGCGGTTTGGGATTCGGCTGGCGGCAGGCTGGGAGGTGATCACGGCTAGCTCTGGGTCAACGGGCATCGCCACGGCTCAGGCAGAGCGACCCGACGTGATTTTGCTAGATGTGATGATGCCAGAAATGGACGGCATCTCCACCTTCAAGATCTTGCAGTCGCATCCTGAGACTGAGCAGATTCCGGTGATTTTGCTGACGGCAAAAGCGCAAGCTGCCGAACAACGACAGTTTGACGAACTAGGCGTGAGCGGCGTGATTACCAAACCGTTCAACTCGCTGAATCTGCCGGAACAAATTACCAAGCTTTTGTACTGGCAATAAATCTACTGGTGCACCCCGATGAAAATTCTGCTGGTAGAAGATGATCCCACCCTAATTAAGCTGCTGACGCAGAGTCTTGCAGCAGAGCGCTATGTACTCGATATCGTTGAGGACGGCGAACAGGGCTGGCTCTATGGCTCTACGTTTGAATATGATCTGGTGATTCTCGATATTATGCTGCCCAAGCTGAATGGAATCTGCCTCTGTCAGCGCTTTCGAGCCGAGGGCTACAGCTTCCCGATTTTACTGCTCACCGCTCAAGCCAGCAGCAGCGCTAAGGTACAGGGCTTTGATGCCGGAGCTGACGACTATGTGGTGAAGCCGTTTGATCAAGCTGAGCTGCTGGCTCGACTGCGGGCACTGCTGCGTCGATGTAGCGCCAGTCCGCTGCCGATCTTGAGCTGGGGCGAGCTGCGGCTGAATCCCGGTACCTGCGAAGTCAGCTACAGTGATCAGCTGCTGCGCCTCACCACCAAAGAATACGATCTGCTAGAGATGCTGCTGCGGCAGAGTCATCATGTCTTCAGCATTGACGAAATTCTCGACCGGCTCTGGTCTTCTGAAGCCTTTCCAGCCGAGGCGACCGTGCGGTCTCATCTACGACGGCTGCGGCAGAAGCTGACGGAGGCGGGTGCTCCACCAGACTTGATTGGGACGCTGCATGGACGCGGCTACTATCTGAATCCGCCCCCGCAACAGAGCGGACTCACAGGCAACCCCAATTCGCAGGCTGCCTATCTCGCCTTCCTCAACCAAACCTGGCGCAGCACTAAGCCACGCTGTCTCGAACAGTTGCAGGCGCTCTCTCAAGCGACTCAAGGCTCACAGGCTCACATTCTGCATCAGCTGGCCGGAACCCTAGGGATTTTTGGGCTGCTGCCGGAAATGCAGATCGCCCGCCGCCTAGAGGACTATTTGAGTCGGGCTGAGATGGGGGCTGAGATAGAGATAGAGGCTGAGATAGAGGCTGAGCCGATTGCTCGCCTGGTGAGGCAACTGCAACAGGCAATTGGGCAGATTGAGACAGTGCAAGTTCCGCCAGCTTCTAGTGAAATGACTCTGCCTGCGCCCGCTCGCAATGCCCAAAGAGCCTAAAAGCCGCGAACGGCTAATCCATTCGCGGCTCTATTGTAGCTCTATGCTTTGACGCTACTGGAGACTCTACTCGTCAGCGTCGGTGAGCAGTTTCATTTTGGCGCTAATCTTTTCGCCAATTTCTTCAGGCGTGGGCATATACATCTCCTTTTTCTTCATGCCCATGTTGATCTTCTCGGTGATTTCCTCTATTGAAGGCGCATCGATGCCCTTATCTTTCATGCCCGCCTTAATTTTATCGGCAATTTCTTCACTCGAAGGCGCAAAACTCGACTTACCGCTCATGCTGGTTTTAATTTTCTCAATGATGTCCTGAATCGAGGGAATCGTTCCCCCTTTGGCCTCGACGCCAGCTTGAATCCGGGTGGCAATCTCATCAGGAGTTGGCTTGAATAGAGTCTTGTGGCTGAGGAAATACGCCCGCTTTTGGTCGGGGGTGAGCGTGGCAAAGGCATCGCTCTTCGGCAGCGATTTGATCAGTCCGGCCAGCGACTTTTTCTGGTCAGGATCCAGCGTCAGTGATTTAAAAGCCTTACGGAAGCTTTTGCCATCTTCAACTTGCAGGTTGAATTCTGCGAGCTGATCGGGTCTGAGCAGCGCTTCAATTTGCGGAATGATTTCTGTTTCTAGCTGATTCACTGCGGCCTCTTGCTCTGGCGTGAGCTGCATCGATCCAAAGCCAGGAAACGAGAGCTGGGCAATCGGCTGAGGTGAGAGTAGCGCCAGGGGCAGGGACTCGGCTGGCGGCACTGAGAAGCCTAGCAGGCAGAAACAAGCAGAGAGGGCGATCAATAGACGTTTCATAGTAAATCTCTTCCAAATTGTACAAACGATACTAGCTGCCTGATTCAGGCTGTGACTATCAGGCTGTGACTATCAGGCTGTGACTATCGGGCTGTGACTATCACCCGCTATGCTTCCATGCGAGGTTCATTAAACTCGCTGGTCTCGGCTTCAGCGACGGGCATCGGTTGAGCCGCTGGCTTATGCTGACTATAGGCGGCAATCGCCAGCATGGTAATGATCATCAGCGGAAATATCAGGCTGCGAAATTCCTCGGAGAGCAGCACAAAATAGGCGGCGGCAAAACCGCCGAGACCAAAACCGACGATGGTGGGAACGACCCGCCCGATCCGCTCTAGCGCCTCAGCCGCCGCCGGATCGGGCGATCCATCCGCTGATGGCGAGAGCTTAGAGATGCCATACTGCACCAGATCAATCGTGAGCTGAGTGGTATTTCCCGTCATTACCGTCGTTGGAATGTAGCTTTTAAACACGCCCTTAGATTCTTTCATCAGCGCATTTTGGATCGCCATGGCCACGACCCCAGTCAGGCCAATCGGCAGAATCAGATCTTCCTGCACGTCCAGCAGCAGTCGGCTCGACAGATTGGTGCCGATAATCAAAAAGGCGCTGAGGGCAATGGCTTCGGCAGTCAGCAGCACCGCAAAGACTGGCCAGTCTCGCCGTCGAGCATAGCGAGCCAGCAGCGAAGTCAAGGCCACCGTCAACATGAAAGCTGGAATCATCAGCAGCCGCGTGGCCGTACTGCCTTCATCAGAGGCGACAAAGGATGATCCGGCCAGCGCAATATTGCCCGTAACGTGAGCTGTAAATAGACCAAACAGGGAAATAAAGGCAGCTGTATCAACAAAGCCCGCCGTCCAGCTCAGCAAGAAGTTGGCGGGACCGTCGCTAATCAAAAAAGCGCCAAAATTAAAAGGAGCTGTCCGTGAACCTGCAACCATCGCTATTCCTCCAGTTTCTGCAACTTTCTCCAGAATTTTACCGCTAGTCTTTGTCGGGCTTAGCGGGCTTGGCTACAATTGTCTTCACCACTTGGTAAAGATGCAGGTCGCTCTCAGCCAAACTCAGCAGGTCTGGATCTAGCGAGTCCAGCGCTGGCACTGCGGTCAAATCGCCATATTCTGCCGCCGATCCCCAGTTGGTGAGCAGCGCTATATCTGTGCCATCGACCGCTTTGAGCAGTACGGCAGAGCGCGGCGAAGGAAAAACCTGCTTGATGCTGGGCAGCAGCGTTTCGGCAGCATCCACCAGCTTAGGCAAGTCATCTAGACTCTTGGCCGTAATTTCGTTGAACTGCACCAGCGCATCCTTGCCGCGAATCGCCGGAACCATGCCTGTTGCAGCTAGCGTATCGTCAATTTCAAACAGAATGGTTCGAGTCGGGGCAACTGGTGCTGTCTCCTTTTTTTTAGAAGATTTTGAGTCTTCTGCGGGCTGGGCAAGATAGGCCTCATAGCTTGCGGCATCCTGCCACTGCGTCAGGCTCAGCACCCGCTCCCCATCTGCACTCTGCAAGACCGAAAAGCTGCCAAACCCCGGCGTTTTTTTGAAGAATGACTTGCTGGATTTCATCAGGGTCGTAACGATGTCTTTTTGGGTTGTGGCCGTTGTTTCATAGATCTCAGCGACGTTGACGCTGGTGCTGCCTGGATCAAACAGATAGGCGGCAGCAGTTTTGTCGGCTTGGGCAACTTGAGGGGCAACCGTCAGCAGAACAATCAGCAGCAGCGCCAACAGACCGAGCTGATGCAGCTTTAAAAGATGTCGTGAAACAAACAATTTGATCAGTTTGACCATGATTACCCAACTCTTTCCTTCGTGCTTTAAATTACGTGCTTCCGATGACATGTCTGGCGAATTTGAGTTGGCCTACGAGCTTGCCAAACCGGGCTAGCGAATCGGTGATCGGATCAGACTAACTCAGCCTCCTATCCTAAGCTGCGCCTACCGCGAAGAAATGTATGAAAGGATACAGCAAAGAGTAGATATCTATGTAGACATCGAGACTCTTTAGCGATTCCATTGAAATACTGCATGGCTCTCTAAGGAGATGTGTCTTCCGGTACAACGCAGCCAGCCTGACGAACTCTATGATGTGAACCATCATCAAAATTGTATACAGTATGCAAATTTCTATGAAGCTGCTGGATTTGCTCGGCCATCTCGTTAGTCAAGCCGCTTTGAGATTGTGAGCTGTCATACCAACTCACGCTAACTAATTCACGCTAATCAATTTACGCTTTCACACTTCCACACTTTCACACCTTCACACTGACAGAGGTAGAAGATGACGCAGCTCAATTTAAAATTGATGCAGGTCGGGTTACCTGAGCCAGCGACTAATCTCCAGGGGCAGCCAGCAGCCGAACCCACGCCCTCAGCGCCCGTCGAGTCAGATCTGCCTGACCTGATCTATGGCTTGGACGATCAGCCGCCCGTTCTAGAAGCTTTGTTTGTAGCGTTGCAGCATGTGCTGGCAGCTTTTGTTGGCATCATTACACCACCGCTGATTATCTGCGCGGCGCTGGGACTCAACGCCGACGAGACGAGCCGCACAGTCAGCATGTCGCTGCTGGCTTCGGGGATTTGTACCTTTATCCAATGCCAGAGAATTGGGCCGATTGGCTCAGGTTTGCTGAGTTTGCAGGGCACGAGCTTTGCTTTTCTGGCGCCGATTGTCGGGGTTGGAACAGCGGCTATTGGATCAGGGCGCTCTCCCCAAGAGGCGCTGGCGCTGATCTTTGGCATCTGCTTTTTTGGTGCATTCGTCGAGATTTTTTTGAGCCAGTTTTTACATCTGGCGCAACAGCTGATCTCGCCCGTGGTGTCGGGGACTGTGGTGATGATCATTGGGCTGAGCCTGATCAAAACTGGCATGATCAGTCTAGCGGGCGGCGAAATTGCTCGCGCGAGCGGCAGCTACGGCAGCTACCAAAATCTGGGGCTGGGCGGACTGGTGATGCTGATTGTGGTAGCGCTCAACCTGACGAACAGCCGCCATTTACGCATGGGGGCAATTGCGATTGGGCTGGGCGTGGGCTATGCGGCCTCAATTTGGCTGGGGCTGGTCGATTTTAGCGGCTTAGGGGATTTGCCCTGGATCAGGCTGCCGCGACCGTTTCGCTATGGGATGCAGTTTGAGTTCACCGCGTTCATTCCCTTTGCCCTGCTCTATCTCATTACTGCAATTGAAACCATCGGTGATTTGACCGCCACCTCAGCGGCTTCAAAGCAGCCCATTAGCGGCAAGCTCTATATGCAGCGCATCAAGGGCGGCGTGCTGGGGGATGGCTTCAACTCGCTGCTGGCCGCCATGTTCAACAGCTTCCCCAACACCAGCTTCAGCCAAAACAACGGCGTGATTCAAATGACGGGCGTGGGCAGTCGCTATGTCGGCTTTTATGTCGCAGGCATCTTGGCGCTGCTGGGACTCTTGCCCCCGGTCGGTGGCCTGCTGCAAACTCTGCCGCAGCCTGTGCTAGGAGGCGCAACCATCGTCATGTTTGGCTCAATTGCGGTGGCTGGCATGAATATCATCGCCGCTAACCCAATCGATCGCAGAACGCTGATGATTCTCTCGGTGTCGCTCGCGCTGGGACTGGGCGTAGTCTATGCACCCGACATTTTAGACGATAAGCCTGCCATGATTCGGCATTTATTTTCGTCCGGAATTTCAACGGGCGGACTGACGGCGATGCTGCTAAATCTGCTGCTGCCGTCAGCTCAGCCTAAATGACGCGCCTGACTCAGATTTACCGATCGAGCGTAGTATCTAGTTCAGAGAGCGGATCGTCCAGCGGTTCGAGATGCGTAATCACGCTGGTGTGCGGCAGGCTACGGACAATCTCAACCTCCAGCTGATCGCAGAGATTGTGGCCTTTTGAAACCGTCCAGGTATCGGGCACCAGCACATGGAGCGAGATAAACCGCCGCGCTCCAGCCATTCGCGTCCGCAGGGCGTGAAACCGAATGCCACTGGCCTCATAGCGCTCCAGAATCGCCTTGACCTGCCGCTGCTCTGGCTCTGGAATTGCCTGATCAAGCAAGCCAGAGCAGCTTTCGCGCAGCAGCCGAAATCCTGCCCAGATGATGTTGGCGGCCACAGCTAAGGCAATCAGCGGATCGAGAAACAGCCAGCCTGTTGCCTTGACCAGCAAAATCCCCAGCAAGACACCTACCGAAGTCCAAACATCCGTCAACAGATGATGCGCGTCTGCCCTGAGCGTGATCGAGTTGAGCTGATGTCCAGCCTTGAGCAAAGTCCAGGCCACAATAGCATTCATAGCCGTTGCCGCCAGCGTCAGCCCTAGCCCCAGGCCAACCTGCTGAATTGGCTCCGGGTGCAGCAGTCGGGGAACCGCCGCCACCGCGATGCTAATTGCCGCCAGCACAATCAGAACGCTTTCGGTGCCGCTAGAAAAATACTCGGCTTTGGAATGCCCGTAGGGATGGTCGTCGTCGGGCGGTTTGGCCGCTAGCGACAGCATCCAGAATGCCACCAGCGCCGCCAGCAGATTAACGCAGGATTCCATCGCGTCTGAGAGCAGCCCCACCGACCCCGTAAACCAGTAGGCAAAGCCTTTCAGGGCAATGGTGCAAAGAGCCGCCACAATCGACAGCACCGCATAGGAACGGGCAGAATTAGCCATAGATCAAATAGATCAAGCTGGGATAGAGCTGGGATAGAGCCTGAATTGATTAAAGTTTATCTTGAATAGACTTTTGAACCCTGTCGCTAGCGCGTCAGATCATGGGGTCAATCACTCAGCTGTCTTGATAGTTTCTCTGGAAGTCTCTCTGGAAGTCTCTCTGGCAGCTTTTCCGAGCGAAGGCTATCATCAAACTCCAGCTCATAGGCAGGGTCATCTGTACCCAGAAGCTTGTCCCAGACGGTGAAATATAGTCCGTAGTGGACGCGATATTTACGATGGTGCAGTGAATGATGCGTAGAGCCAATCAACCATTTGCTCAGCCAATGCCGCGAAAAGCTGGCTGGAAATAGCTCAAATCCCAGATGGTTGACCACAGTCCAAACGGTCATCGTCAGCAGCAACGCAATTAGAACAAAAAAGTTGAGCGGAATGATGAAGGTAATACCAACAAGGAAGATCGCCTGTAGGCAGGCTTCTGCTGGGTCAAATGCAAAAGATGTCCAGGGGGTGGGATCGCCGGAACGATGATGGCCAGCATGGAAATGCTTGAACAGAAACGGCTGATGAAACGCGCGGTGGATAAAATAAAAATAGCTGTCCTGCAAGATCAAGACTAAGCCAAAGCTAGTAACCGCGTAGAAATAGCCGTAGGCGCTTAGATCGGCATAGAGGCAAGTCTCCCCTCGGTCATAGCGCCAGATTACAAAGGCAGCCGCAGTTGCAAAAAATAGCGTAGACTGCATCGCCAAATAAATATCTTGGCGAATCGCCTGAAGCTGCGGCGGCTTTGAGCGCAGCCTGCGTCCAAGCAAGCCGCCAGTGTTGCCAGTGCCACCAGTGTTGCCAGTGCCACCAGAAAAGCGACTGGGCAGGCCATAGAACAGCAGGTAAGCTCCCCCAGCAACCGCAAAGTAGCGAACCAGAATTAACCCAAAGAAAGCGGCCCAGTAATACCAAAACGAGTGATACGTCAATTCAGCAATTCCTTACTGTGCCAGCGACAGCTTGAGGGTTAGAGTCTTTTGCTAGATTAGCCTACTGTCCTGGTCGCGGTTTTGGCAATTGCTCCAGCGGACGGATTTCCCCCAGATTGCGACCAGTCTCAAGACTTAATACCAATGTCAGATCAATACCTAAAAATCAATACCTAAAAATTCCTGAGAGATCTCAGACTAGGAAGCTACAAAAGCGAGTAATATGGATCGTCCGGTTCAGGCTCTCCAGCGCCGCTAGTTCAGAAGGGTTCAACCAGTGGTTATGTTTGAGGAACTATCGCATTCGATTGGCAAAGAAGCGCTCAAAGCCGCTCGTGACCTGCTAGATGCCCTGCTGCAACGTCAGGATCTGACCTCGGAGCAGCGGACGATGCTGCACCAGGCTTCTCGCGCCGCAGAGGCTCTGCCTGTTCGCCCAACAGCTTCCTATGAGGTCGTCTTGACCGTGAGGCTAGAGCCAAAGCTGGAGGTGCCGGGCGAGCTAGAAATGCGGCAGTATAGCCTCACCTTCACGCCAACCTGGTTCACGCTGGAGAGTCGGCGGGTTGCCCGCAGTCCGCTGATCTACTTTCTGTTTGAAACCACCATCGACGGTGGCTTTGAGGTCAACGGTGATTTTGACCAGTGGTGTGCAGATGTGGCCGGACTGGCACAGCAGCCCGATGCCAACCTGCTGATTACCCGCACCGAAGACAGCGAGCTGGACGACGAAGACGAAGACTACCCCGCCTCGACCATGGAGGCCATGGAGCTGCTGCCCGCTTGGTTTGTGAAGCGGATGATGACCGATGCCTGGCATTTTGGCCTGCTGACCACCAGCGGCAATGTAATTGGCATCCACCAGATTCACCGCACCTATCAGGCTGCCGACGGCTCGATTTGGATTGACGTAGAGCTAATGAGCATCTATCCGCCCGGAGTTGCCGAAAACGTCATGTTTATTGCACCTACAAGCCGGACTCAAGCCAGCATCAACACCAGCCATATTGTTACAGCCTTTGAGCTAGCCGACACTTGAGCTAGCTGGCACTTGCGAACTACCCGACCTGCTCCTGCTGAATCTCCGCGAGAGCCTGCCGCAGCTCGGCAGAATGCAGCCAGCCGACAAAGCCCGCATAGAGGCATTCACCCGCCGCAGAAGCTACAAAAACATGATCGATGCTCAGCCAGTCTCGCCAGATGCGAATGCTGCTACCGTCCGGCAGCGTCAGCAGCGGCTGAGCGATCTGGAAGTAGCGACGGTGGCCATCTGTGAGACCAGGCACAGATTGCAGTCGCCGGATCATCTCATTGAGTTCGATGGTTTCGCCCAGCTGGAAATCTGCCCAAAACTGGCGAATTGTAGCGGTCACGGCTGGATCGTTGCGTAAGGCTGGATGGGAGCGCCCCTCCAGACAGACAAAATGGGCGTTGGGGAAGCGGGTGCAGGAGACAGGCACTGTACCGTCGCTGCCCGCGTCGAGATCGCCCGCAATTGTCAGCGTCGGGATCTTGGCGGCAATTTGCTCGGCCATTGGCTTGCGATTGCTGCCCAAATCAGCGGCGATGCCTAGCCCCAGATGTAGCGGATCGAAAATCCGCCCCAGGTCAGATCCGCCAACGGGCGAGGCAATTAAAACCAGCGAATGCACCCGCTCCCACCAGTCTGGGTGGCGATGCAGCGCCTCCAGCCAGATTAGTCCGCCCATGGAATGCCCGACAATCCGCAGCGGCAGGTGAGGATAGGCCGAGGCGGCTTCGGCAGCGATCTGCTCTACCTGCTGAATCAGCGGCTCAATCCGCAGCCAGGTTTGGACATAGCCTAAGTTGGGCGCAATAATCGGCGTGCCGTCGCTAACGAGCGTTTGGCCCAGCGCCATCATGGCACGATTATCGTCAGCCCAGCCATGCTGCACAAACAGCAGCGCTGGTGGGGCTGGAGCGGGAGCGGGAGCGGGATCTACAAGCATGGGCGAACGGCTGGGGATGGACATGAAGCAGATATCTTGAGCGTGACTTGAGCGCCGCGACCCTGCGCCAGCGCGTCTAGGGCATGCTTGCGCTGATTTAGGGCTTCAGCAATTATGATCCATGATCCAGCGGCCAAGTTAGGAGATGCTCTCAGCGTATCACTAGAGAATATGGCGTGCTTTTGCAACGAACCCAAATTTGATGCGGAGACTGCATATGTCAAAAGCCGCGCCGGATATCCAGTCTGAGAGCGTCAAATCAGAGCTGCTTCAACAGGATTTAGTGAGATCTAGCATGAAAAATCTGTCGGGTGAATCGGGGTTTCGTTTGTTCTGCAAAGCGGCTAAGCTGCTGTTGAGAGATGAGAAGTCTGGCCTCGGCTGTGCTCCTATTAAAGCGGTTCCCAGCTATGTGTGATGATCAGCGATTTCAGGATTTGTTGGATCAGGTTAATCAGCGTTCGGAGCTACGGTTACAGCGAGAACGCTGCCTGTCGAAACTGCTCATGCAGATTCAGCAGTCGCCGAGGCTGCTCCGCAACAGACATCCAGATTACTATGATGCTCTAGATCGAACCCTGCTCTGGGTCGCCAAAAAAATCGAAGGCTTTGAACCTGACAAACCGCCACCGACTCAGTCAGAAGATTTTATGAAATGGGTGAATCGCTATCTCAGCTGGCGAATCACAGAGCTATATCGTTCTGATGGTAGGAATGATATAGCAAAATCTAACATCCCAGATCCGACACCAAGCCTCAGCTCACTGGACAAACTGATCAAGGATTTGCAGGCGAAACAACTCAAGCGGACTGGTCAGGAAATTCGGACATATATTGAACAAGATCCGGAAGGTATTTTAGGTAGCTGCCATCTGCGTCAAAATTCCGCATATAACTGTCAGGTTTTGGCGGTGCGAATACATTTGCAGGAGCCGCCCGCAACAGTCCGAGCGGTGGCTGCTGAATTTGGCGTTCGTGAACAGGCGCTTTACACGCACTGGAGAACAAAATGTCAGCCGCTGCTCCGCCTGATTGCTTTACGGTTTGACGAGCCGTTGAAGCAGGAAATTGTTAGCCCTGAGCTGAAAGAAAGTCTGAGTCAAGTTCAGCTTGAGGGACATCCAGAATGCAACTGCTGGAATCTCTCAGAGCAGCTTTTACTGACCAATCCGGCAGTAGGAGTTCAGGAGATTGCTCAGGCGATGCATCTACCCAGAGTTGCGGATGTTTGGCAACATTGGGAAGGTAAATGCCTGCCGATTCTAAAACAGTTTCGCTCATAGTTTTTCGCTCAGTTTTTCGCTCAATTCTTTACTGATAATTCTTCGCTGATCATCAATGGACATTAAACGCTCATGAGTATTGCAACATTACTGAGAATGCCAGTTCCCCTGCCGCGCGAAGCCCATGCAAAGGCTGCCCAATTCGCGGCTGAGCAGGCAACGACCGCCAAAGGCAAGCAGGTTTACCTGAACACGCTGGCCGTTTACGCTGTACATACTTATCTCAACTGGCTGGAAATTTCGACCGATCTCACCCAGTCTGACTGCTGGCAGCCCGGACTAAGAGCCATATTTGACATTGCAGATCTGGCTATTCCCGAAGTTGGCCTGCTGGAATGTCGTCCCGTCTTGCCAGGAGATGCCGCCTTTGCCGTGCCGATATCAGCTACAGATCGGATTGGCTATGTAGCAGTGCAGTTTCAAGAAGATCTCAATACGGTCGAGCTGCTGGGCTTTGTGCGGGCTGCGGCAGATCAATTAGCACAGTCGGCAGAGCAGGCAATTGCGCCAATAGAAATCCAGCTTCAGGATTTGCTGCCCCTCGATGCGCTGCTCAACCTGCTACACCCTGAAGCGGCAATTAACGATCTGCGGCAGTGGCTAGAGGGGCAGTTTAGCGAAAAGTGGCGCTCTGTAGAGGAGCTAGTGCCCAGCCGATTTAGAAACTCTCGGTCTGGCTCTAGAAGCGCCATGGGCAGCAATTCTCCTGAGCAAGAGCCGCGCTATGCTGAGGCCAGCTCAGTGACGCGAGCTACGGCAATCCAGCTGACTCAATCAGGGCAGTCTGGGCAGTCTGGGCAACTTGAACAGACAGTCGTGCTGGTGGTGCAGGTGCTATCTGTAGTTGCAGCAGAAAACAGCCTGAATGTTTGCCTAAAACTCTATCCAGACCAAGCTTCGACCTGCCTGCCCAGCCAGCTCAAAGTGGCCGCACTGGACGAGTCGGGCACGGTCATTTTAGAATCTCAGCCCAAAGAAGAAAGCGTTTGGACGGAGCTAGAGCTGCTAGACTGTCGCCCCGGCGAGCGATTTAGCGTTCGGATTTCAATTGGCGAGAGCAGCGTCATAGAGGAATTCTGCGTCTGAGCTAGAAGACAATTCATTCGTGCTTATATTGAATTGGTATTGAACTGAGAGATTAGGGCAGCAGCATGTCGATGATTCGGTTAGTAATTCGTTCCCGCAACAGTAACAGCCCAGATACAGATTTTCGGGTCAGGCTTGATCCGGGAGGTGCTGAGGAGCTTGAAGCGCTGCTTCCCCCAGTGCCGCCAGAATTGCAGGCTGCATTAGCTGACTGGAAGCGAGCCTACTCCGGGCAGGAAGGCGTGCGGTCGCACTATCGAATTGCTGCGGGTGAGATCACAACGCTCTCCGTCCGGGAGGTAATTGAGCGTTCTGAAGTGTTGAGGGATCAGTTCAATAGCTGGCTGAGCTTTCCAGATAAAGAGTGGTGGCGAATTCGCGAAACGTTAGTTGCGCTTTCCCACCGCACTGAACCGCGCCTGATGATTGACTTGGGGCAGGAAACCACTCTGAAAAAGCTGCCCTGGCAGGATTGGGATCTGCTGATGACTCGCTATCCCAGAACTGACCCAGCGCTGAGAGCGCTTTCCCAACAGGCGCTTCCCCCTGCGTCGCCCATCTATCCGCAGGCTGCAAAGATCAGAATTTTGGTAATTATTGGGGAGAGTGCAGATATTCAGACGGCAGCAGATTTGCAGACGCTTGAGACCTTACAAACTAACGATTCCGACCATGTCGAAGTGATTGTGCTGTCTCAGCCCTCGACTAGAGATCTGCAAACAGCGCTCAGCGACGCTCAGGGCTATCACATTCTGGTATATGTTGGGCATAGCAGGAGCAGTGATGACGGTCAGATTGGCTGGCTGCTGCTGAATGAAACCGACGAATTGAGCATTGCTGACTTTAAGTTTGCGCTCAAAAAAGTGATCCAAAAAGGGTTGCAGCTGGCAATCTTTAACTCTTGCGACAGTTTGGGGCTGGCGCAACAGCTCGCGCAGCTCGATATGCCGCGCTGCATTGTGATGAAAGAGCCAGTCCCTGACAGAGTGGCCGTTGAGTTTATCGATCGGTTTTTTCACCAATTTGTGCAGGAGCGGCAGCCTCTACTGCGCTCAGTCCGACTGGCTCGGCAGGAGCTAGAGCATTTTAATACGCGGTATTCTGAGGTGACTTGGCTGCCGACCGCCTGCATTAAGCAGAACTCGGAGCCGCTGACCTGGCAGAAGCTGCTGGATAATTTACTGCCGCTAGCCCCAGAGCCAGCACCACCTCCCCCAACACCGCCTTCCCCACCACCTCGCTCAAATGCGATTAAAATTGCGGCGGCTGTGGGCACGATGGCTTTATTGGCAGGGTTGCTCAAGATTGCGCTGCCAATAATTTCGTCTGTGGCTCGCTCGCCTGAGACTCCGTCTGGGCATGTCGCCCCGCCTTTACCTGCCGCTGAGCTGATTAGCGCGGGGGAAAAGCCGATGAGTCACAGCATTATTGAGCTGAGCGGCAGGTACGGTGATCTGAAGCAGGAAGGAATGAGTGCATTTGCCAACGCAGACTACGCGACGGCAGAGGCAAAGTTTGCTCAGATCCGCTCTGAGGCCAAAACGCAGTGGCGGCAGGAGTCTCGCACCAGCCTAGAGTTTCAGGCAGCAGATCAAGCGCTGAAAGATCCCACTGTCTTGATCTATCAAAACAACGCGGCAGTGCGGCTGCGTCACAAAAGCGGAGAACCCATCTACACCATTGCCGCAGCGGTGCCGCTGAGTCTTAACATCGGGCAGCAAATGCTGTTTGGTATCGCTCAGGCGCAAGACCGGGCGGTGAATCCAGTCAGCGGCGCTCCGGTTAATCTAGAAATTGTGGTGGTGAACGATCTCAATCAGCCAAGCCAAGCCAAGGCCGTCGCTAAATCGCTGGCAGATAATGCCCGCTTTGACGGTCGCCGCATTTTGGCCGTTGTGGGGCATTACATCAGCGATAGTACCTGCGAGGCACTGAGAGAAGTCTATCGCGCCGCCAAAATCCCGGTAGTTTCGCCGCTTAGCACTGCGGCCAATCTACGCCAAGACTGTGGCGATTCAGACCTCTTCTTCCGCACGACTTCCTCGACTGCAATTGAGGCAGAGGCGTTGGTAGACTATCTGGTGCAGTCACAGCCCCGCCCAAAGGTGGCAATCTTTTACAACAAAGAGGATTCGTTTAGTCTCGACTTGTTCAATCAATTTCAGGCGGCTTTGAATGCTAAAAACGGTGTCGTTGTGCAGACGGTTGATCTGTCCCAGCCGCTAGATGTTGAAGCAGCCCTGACCCAGGTGAGCAGCGTCGATGCGCTGGCGGTCTTGCCCGATGGCCGCAGCGGCAATCCTGATGCGTTTAATCGCGCCGTAGAAGTGATCAAAGCCAACAGCGGCCAGCGCCTCGTTCTTGGCTCAAACCCGCTCTATGACGAAATCGTGATCAAAACAGGCGGGGCAATTGAAAACCTCACAGCCAAACTGATTATTGCAACCGACTGGTACCGAGCCTGTGCTGTGGAAGATGGGGTTAGCTTTGTCAAGGATGCAGAAGAAGTCTACTGGTTTGGGGGCGTAAACCGTACGGCTGCGCTCTCCTATGAAGCAGTACAAGCTTTGCAGGCGACGCTTAGCCCTGACGTGACCTCAACTCAGATTCAGCAAAGCCTGACCAGTCTGAACGGGGTAGAAAGCGCTGTGTTCAAAGACAAGACGATCAGCTTTGACGCAAATGGCGACCGCAAAGAGCTGGATTCTCGTCTGCTGACCACGCCCCAGAACAACATGAACCAACCCTTTAAGCTAGTGCCCGGTACGTCCTGCCCAGCAACATAGCGCTAGCAGCCACGGATACCATCCAGCCCTCAGAAATCTCTGGGGGCTTTTTGTTTTACAGAGGCTTTAGGTCAGATCATAACGGCGTCGAAGTCGAGCGTTTAGTAAGTAGAGGCTCATTTACTGACCCATTTACTGACTACCTCAAGGAAGCCATCATGAAAAACTACATCCTCGCACCTGACTTTACTCTTACCGCTAAAGCCTTCTCCACAGGCGGGAGCAACCTGCCGCCGCCTCGCAACCTGAGCCAACTCGGCAGCTAGCCGATCACGCGGTTTTGCCTAAAGAAAAGGGTGTTCTGCCGTCGGAGTCATTTGCTCAAGTTCCGGCAGCAGGACAGCAATTCAAGCTAATCTACATTCATCTGATACAAATAAGCCATCGCTCCAGTCTGGTGAACCTGATCAAGCTGCTGACCGCCTAACGAGGCAATTGTCGATAGAAATGCCTGCTCCTCTACTTCTGAAGCTCGACAAAACACAAACCAAACCCGCGATTCTCCTTGCAAAGACTTGACCTCTCGCTTAAACTGCTTCACGCCCTGCTTGGACTGGAGCTTCTTGCCTCCCCCCTCAGCCAGCAGGCTTTTGCCCAGCTTATACTGATCAGCAGCGTAGCCTAGCGTAGGCGCATAGTAGATAAACTGGTTCAGTCCAGAACGGTACACATAAAGCCGATCGCTGGGCTGCTGCTGCGATTTAACATAGGCGAGTACGGGGCGCATTTCTTCAACTTCAGTTGGATAGATCATGAGCCTGCCAGATCGCAAAAACGGCGGCGTGACCAGCGCGAAGAGCAGCAGGATACCCACAAAGAAGCCCGGTTTACGCCACTGCTTAGATAGAGTAAAGAGAGAAGCGATGCCCTGAGCAATGATTAAAATTGCCAGCGGCGTTAAAAAGATAACGAGTCGCTCTCGAAATGGATATTGCTTCAGGCAAGCTGCAATCAGCGTAGTGACGATTGGCGCTAGAATCGCCAGCAGCAGCAGACGATCCCGGCGATAGTAAGCAATACAGCCGAGCGCGAATGGCAGAATCGCAATCCCGTCTGCCACGCCTAGAAATCCCAGCGGGTTGTAGAAAAATCGGCCAAATGCGTCAAATAGCCAAACGAGATCGAGTGGCGATCGGGGATAGCGCTCAATCCAGGATTCGGCTAAGGTCTGGTTTTCTAGAGTGCCTTGAATGGTCAACGCATAAAGCGCCGCAAAACTGATCAGCCAGATTAAATAGAGCGGCAGACGATTGACCAAGATATCTCGACGCTGTGGACGAGTGGCGACCAAAAAATAGCCGACCTCGATGCCGGCCATCACGAAAATGGCCGGATGGGAAAGCCAAATGAAAGCCGCACCCAGCAACCCCAGTCCGAGCAGCTGTCGCCGATTCAGAATTTGATGGCGCAGCGGAATGAGCAGTAGACAGAGCGTAACCGAAACCATTAGATCGCTAGAATACTGCTTGACCTCGTTGCCATAGTAGAGAATGTACTTTAAGCAGGCAAACAGAATTACAGCAATAGGAGCTGCCAGCGCTGTGGTATATCGCTTCGCGAGCTGATAAAATCCCACGAGCGCTAAGATTCCGCAGATAAACGGAAATAGCCGTAGGGCATATTCACTATTGCCGAAAACCTGAACCGCAGCCTTTTCAATCCAGAGAAAAAGCGGTGGCGCTGCCTGATTGTAGTCTAAGGGTTGGAGTAGCTCTAGGTAAGAACGATTCACAATGTTCAGCGCCAAATTTGCCTCGTCTTCCCAGAGCGAGCGGCGGTGCAAATATTGAACCAGCCGCACGAGAACGCCAAACAAAATGCCTAAAACTGCCAGAACTTGGAAAAGATGCTGCTGTTTGAGCGGTTTGGGAGCTGAGACAACGGTAGATTCGCTAAGCATGAATGTCCCTTGAATTAAGCTTCAACGACGACTTTACCGACCGGAAAAGCCACGCAGGTGAGAATACATCCCGCATCGCGGTCGCTCGGCTCTAGTGCATCTGGCTCGATATTGTAGCGCACCTCGCCCTCCAGCTTGCGCTTTTTGCAGGCTCCACAAACGCCCTGTCGGCAGCCGCTGCGGATCTTAACTCCCAGCTGCTCAGCCAGTTCTAACACCGACTCTGAGCCGTCATGCTCGGTCTGTTTGCCAGCACTAGAAAACAACAGCGTTGATGACGTGCTGCTGGGGGTCGAAACCTGGGGCGGCTCAGGGCTGGCCTTGGCGGCTGGCGGCTTTGGCTTCGGGGCAGCACCAAAGCTCTCTTGAGCGTAGTTCTGCATCGGAAAGCTGAGGGTCTCCAGCAGCGATTTGCTCGCCTGCATAAAGCCCTCTGAGCCGCAGACATAGACGC
>JAESFP010000101.1_pt1 | contig 98054 bp, 97 predicted proteins | sample 9266181 | NCBI WGS metagenome assembly JAESFP01 (sample SAMN14502547, study PRJNA617102) | algae metagenome | isolation source: Pegethrix bostrychoides GSE-TBD4-15B and co-occurring heterotrophs from... | place: USA: Grand Staircase-escalante National Monument, Utah | collected 2006-08-15 | reverse complement strand
ACATCGAGATGTTCTACAACCCAACGCGCAAGCATACGAACAACGGCATGCTGTCACCCGTTGACTTCGAAGTCCGACAGCAGAAACTGAACGAGGCAGGTGTCTAGGAAACTAGGGGCACCTCACGGCGATCGAGTTCGAAGGCCTTCACGCTTCCTCCAAGGGCTTACGAATAATGACAACCGCAAGATGTCCTGCCGTTTGGTCCGGCGCAAGTCGCGTCAAGGTCTTCATCATTCCGGCTTGTCTTCGAAGCCGGACCAAATGGTGGCTTACCAGCCCGTGAGCCTCAACGCTCGGGTGTTCATCGGCAGCACGAAGTATGGGAAGGGCAGCCAGATCAAGGTACCGTCTGGCGCAGCGGTCACTTGATCTATCTGGGTCGCCTTTGGCCCTTTGCGGACCGTCGGGACCTCCTTCTCCTGCTGCACTTCTTGGGGTCCATCTGTCAATGCAGCTTAGCTAGGGAGAGCTCGGCTTCAAGTTTTGTGGGCGGCCAGAGGTATAACCCATCCCGATCCCCGAAATTACAAGCAATGCCCCAAGTAGCTGCGACGCCGTCAGACACTGGTCAAGCCAGATCCACCCCAACACGACTGCCGAGACCGGGCTGAGCATCCCCAGCATCGCCGTCACACTGGGCCCAAGGCGCACAACGCCACGCAGCCAGAACCAGTAGGTCACCGCCGCACCCACGAGACCCAGCCAGACCAGACCCGCCAAGTTGGTCGTCGTCAGGGGTGGCAGCGGCGGCTCGGCCAGCAGGGCGATTGGGGCCAGTAGCAATCCGCCCGCGGTCAGCTGCCATGCGGTGAATGTCAGGATCGGCACCGGCGGTTGCCACTTCCGACTGAGGACGGTTCCTGCCGCCATAGATACCGTTCCTACCAGCGCCGCCACGGTGCCAAGGAGATCGTAGCCCGATGCCGGACCCAGAAGGAGGAGTGCCACGCCGCCGACACCCAGTAGCGCCGCCACGATGGCAAGGGCGGCAATCGGCGTGCCAAGGAGCCAACGGGAGAAGCCGATGACCATCAGGGCCTGCAGCGCCCCGAGCGTCGCAGCTGCGCCTCCGGGAAGCCGGTAGGCTGCGATGAATAGGAAGGCCCAGAAGATGGCGAAGTTCAGCGCGCCTAGGACAAGGACCCGACCCAGCCACTCCCGTGGTGGGAGGACTTGGGTGATCGCAAGGAGAAGTAGGCCCGCAGGGAGAGCGCGCAGAGCCGCCACCGTCAGCGGATACCCCGGCGGCAGAGCTTCGGTGGTGACGATGTAGGTGCTGCCCCAGACGATCGGGGCAATAGCGGTAAGAGCAAGGTCGAGCGCGCGGGGCATGGGGGACTCGCGTCAGACCGGGCGCAGGGTCGGCAGGACACGGGGCGCCAAGGCCCCGTCGATCCCAACGTCGCGGGCGAGATGTGGACCAAGCCGGTTTGCAAGCTTGGTCAGTTCAGTCTGCAAGGCGCGCTGCTGCCAGGAGCGGGCGAAAGATCTTAGCATGATGTTCTCCCCCTCCGGTCAGGCGGCCAGCCGCGCGGCGAAACCGGCGGTCAGGCGGGCGGCAATGTCGGCGACATGGGCGCCAAGGAACCGGGCGCCGGCAAGTTCAGTCGCGTTGGGGCTGAACCCGCCGTCCGCGCCCGCGATGGTCCCGGCACCGTAGGGGGCACCACCGATGATGCCGTCGCCCGAGGTCTGACCGGCAAAGCTGTAGGGCAGCCCCGCGATCAAGAGGCCGAAGTGCTGGAGCGCGATCTGGGTGGAGAGCATCGTCGCCTCGTGCCCGCCGTGCTGCGAGCCGGTCGAGACAAAGACCCCAGCCACCTTGCCGACGAGCGCGTTCCGCATCCAGAGGCCGCCGGCTTGGTCGATGAACTGCTTCATCTGCCCGGCCATCAGGCCGAAGCGAGTGGGCGTGCCGAAGAGGATGCCGTCGTAACCGGCCAGATCGGCGGGCGCGGCGACGGGGGTGTCGTCGTCGGCGAAGCCGGAGCTTTTCCGGACCTCCTCCGGCACCGTTTCGGGGATGCGGCGGATGTCGACCGTGGCTCCGGCGACAGTCCGGGCGCCTTCGGCCACGGCATCGGCCAGGGTGCGGACATGGCCGTAGCTGGAATAGTAAAGCACGAGTATGCGGGTCATCTGATCCTCATGGGCAGGGGTTTCTCTGCCCGGAAGATCGGTCATGGGTGCGCCTGGAAACATCGCTTGCGGCGCAAGACAGTCTTTACGAGGAAGAGGGTAGTTCCCCGGCCAGCGCTTGTTCCAGATGGTCAAGGAAGGCGGCGATCCGCAGGTCTTTGGACGGGCTGGACGCAGCAATTGCCCAGATCTCGCGCGGGGGGAGCTCGAAGCCCGGCAGGACTCGGGTGAGGGCGCCAGAGGCCTCGGGCGCGCGGGAGATGAAGTCGGGCAATGTGCCAAGGCCGCAGTCAGCGATCAGAAGGTCACGCAGGAGGAAGCTGCTGCTGACCCGCGCCCAAGGGTCGACGGCGACGGTGCAGGCCCCGTCCGGGCCGCGAAGGTCCCAACTCGTCAGGTGTTCCGACAGAAGGTAGCCCACCACGTCATGCCGGGCGATGTCGTCAGGCGTCGTGGGCGACCCGCGTTCGGCCAGATAGGCGGGAGAGGCGAAGATGCCGACCTGAACCGCGCCGATCCGGCGGGCCCGGAGCGTGGAGTCCTTCAGGCTGGACCGGATGCGCAGCGTAAGGTCGAAGCCGCCCTCGACCATGTCGACCACCCGGTCGTCCAGCGTCAGGCTGACCCGCAGGTCGGGGTATTTCCGGAAGAAGGCGGGTAGCATGGGGCCGACGACCAACTGCCCGAAGGACGAGGGCGCATTGATCCGCAGGTGGCCGACGACCGCCCGGGCGCTTTCCCGGATCCTGTCCTCGACGCGGTGGACGGCGTCGAGGATGTCCTTCGCCTCGTCGTAGTAGACCCGGCCCGCCTGGGTCAGCGACATCCTGCGGGTGGTGCGGGTGATCAGCGTGGTGCCGAGGCTGTCTTCCAGAAGTCGCAACTCGCGACTAAGGAGCGCGGAGGAGACGCCCAGATCCTCGGACGCACGGGCGAAGCTGCCGCGATCGACGATGCGGCAGAAGGCCTGCATGACCGACAGCTTGTCCATCTTCCCGTCCCGACCCAGTCAAACTGCAGGACGTAGAATGATGGGTGGATGTCCTGCGGGCAAGACAGATGATCGCCGCTGATCTGTATCGGGGATATGCGGGTCGTCGATGCCGATGTCACGGGCGAGGTGCGGGCCAAGCCTCAGGGCAAGCGCGGCTCTGGCTTTTTCCTGGGAATGGATGCGCCAGGCGCGGGTCAGATGGGTCAGCATTTCAGGGTCCTTTCGACTGGATGGAGTGTGTTGGGTGGCTCCGCGCCCCGGTTGGCAGGGGCGCGGAGGTTGTAGGTCAGCCGACCGGAACGTCGGCGGCGGCTGCCCCACCGCGCACGAAGCTCAGCGCGGCGAGGGCGGCCAGTCCGGCGACCACGGCGCCACCGATGAAGGCGGTCTGGTAGCCCGCAAGAATCGCGTCCGGCTCCCCCTGCATCGAGGCGGCGAGCGAGACCATCACGGCAAGACCGAGCGCCGAGCCGACCTGGTAGGTCGTGTTGATCAGGCCGGAGGCGAGGCCCGTGTCCTGCGGCGCCGCGCCGCCCATGCCGGTCATCGTGACCGGGATGTAGGCAAGCGACATTCCAACTGCTGCCAGAAGCGACACCGGCAGCACGTTCACCAGGAAGGTCCCGTCAGCCGGGAGTCCTGCGAAGAGGGCGAGCGACAGGGTCAGCGCCAGAAGACCTGTCACCAGCACTGGTTTGACGCCGAAACGACCGATCAGCGGGCCGGTCAGGCGCACCATCATCACCATGATGACCAGCGTCATCGGCAGAAGCGCGAGGCCCGAGCCGAAGGCCGACAGGTTCAGCACGGTCTGCAGGTAGAGGTTCAGGAAGAACCACAGCGGGATCCAGGCCGCGCCCAGCAGCGCCATCACCAGGTTGCCCGCAGCCAGGCCGGGCGCGCGGAAGATGCGCAGCGGCAGAAGCGGGCTTTTCGACGCCGCCTGCAGCCAGAGGAAGGCCACCATCAGCACCGCCGCCAGGGCAAGAAGGCCCAGCGTCTGCGGGACGAACCAACCCACATGCTCACCCGTCACGATGGCATAGACCGCCGCGACGATGGCCCCGGTCACGAGGGCGGAGTCGACCAGGCCAATCTTGCCCCGGGTGCCGGGAATGGCGCGCAGGACCGAGGGACCGGCGGCCAGCACGGCAAGGCCGAGCGGCAGGTTGATGAGGAAGGTCCAGGACCAACTCATCCATTCGGTGATGACGCCGCCCAGGAACACGCCCGCGGTGCCACCGGCGGCGGCAGAGGCGCCCCAGAAGCCGAAGGCCTTGCCCAATTCGGCAGGCTGGCCGCCGAAAAGGCGCATCAGGATGGTCAGTGCGGCGGGGGCGATCAGGGCCGCGCCGACGCCTTGCAGGGCGCGGCCCGTCAGCAGCACTTCCTGGCTGCCGGCTAGACCAGCCACGGCCGAGGCGCCGGTCAGGATGGCGAAGCCCCACAGGAAGATGCGGCGCGCGCCGAACACGTCGGCGAGCTTGCCGCCCAGAAGGAGAAGACCGCCGAAGGCGATCACATAGGCATTGAAGATCCAGCTCAGGCCCTCGTCTGTAAAGCCGAGGTCGGCCTGGATGGCGGGCAGGGCCACGCCGATGATCGAGGTGTCGAGGATCACGATGAACTGCGCGGCGCAAAGAAGCGCCAGCGCCTTCCACCGCTTGGGATCGAGTGAGGGTGTCATGGTTTCAGTCCTTCGAAAACAGGGGTTGTGCCGGGGCGAATCGCCCGGTCCTCCCTGTCGTCGCGGTTCCAACGCTGTCAGGGTCAAGCACCCGGTCCGAAGTTTTTTTTCAGTGTGGGGGTGTTGACCTTCCAACGCTGGAAAACCCCATCTCGGCGGAACGGCACATTTGCCGACTGTGATGAAAGGACCTGAAAATGCTTGAACTGACCCTTCCCGGAATGACTTGCGGCGGCTGCGCCCGGGGCGTGACCGCCGCGATCAAATCCGTCGATCCGGCAGCCGAAGTCGTGACCGATGTCCCCGCCCGCAGCGTGCGGATCGAGACTTCGGCCAAGCCCGAAGCCATCAAGGCCGTTGTGGCCGAGGCGGGTTACACCGCCGCTTGAACCCAACGCACAAGCAGCTGACGGAGCGGGCCGGGAACCATTTCCCGGCCTGTTTCCTTTCCTGGACAGGGCCGCGACAAGGCGCTTGACCCTGACATCGTTGGAAGCCCCAGAACCCGATTCGACGCAGCTCGCATCGAAAGGATTCCCACCATGAAGGACGTCATCGACATCCCCTCTCTTGCCCCGGCGGATAGCCTTGGCATCACCGGCATGACCTGCGCCTCTTGCGTGGCCCGGGTCGAGAAAGCCATCGCCAGGGTTCCCGGCGTGGCCTCGGCCTCGGTCAACCTGGCAACAGAACGGGCCGAGATCCGCTACGATGGCGCGCCTGTGCGCGAGGCGGTCGTCGCGGCGATCCGCGTCACCGGCTACGACGTTGAGGCCGCGACGCTGGAGGTCGGGATCGAGGGCATGACCTGTGCCTCCTGCGTGCTGCGGGTGGAAAAGGCGATTGCCACGGTGCCGGGCGTGCTGTCGGCCTCGGTCAACCTGGCGACCGAACGCGCGACGATCCAGGCCGCCGACGGCTCTGCCACAATGACCAAGGCCATCGAGGCCGCGATCCGCGGGGCCGGTTATGAGCCGCAGGCGGCGAAGGTCGATGCCACTGACAAGGCTGCGGCGCGCGAGGAAGAGCAGGGCCGCCTGAAGCGTGACCTTCTGATCGCGGGCGGACTGACCCTGCCGATCTTCCTGCTGGAGATGGGCAGCCACCTGATCCCCGCGCTGCACCACTGGCTGGCGATGAGCGTGGGGCGGACGCCACTTTATCTTCTCTACTTCGCGCTGGCGACCATCGTGCAGTTCGGCCCCGGCCTGCGCTTCTACCGCAAGGGCGTGCCGGCACTGCTGCGGTTGGCGCCCGACATGAACTCGCTCGTCGTGCTGGGCTCGTCTGCCGCCTGGGCCTATTCGGTCGTGGCGACCTTCGCGCCGGGGCTGCTGCCGCAGGGCACGGCGAACGTCTATTTCGAGGCCTCGGCAGTCATCGTCACGCTGATCCTGCTCGGCCGATTCCTGGAGGCCAAGGCCAAGGGCCGCACGTCCGAGGCGATCAGCCGGTTGATGGGCCTTCAGGCCAAGACTGCGCGCGTCCAGCGTGGGGCGGAGTTCGTCGATGTCGCACTTGACGAGGTGCAGCCGGGGGACGTGGTTCAGGTGCGGCCGGGCGACCGGGTGCCGGTGGATGGCACGGTGCTGGCGGGATCGTCCTTCGTGGACGAGGCGATGATCTCGGGTGAACCGGTGCCGGTGATGAAGTCCGAGGGTGCGTCCGTCACCGGCGGCACGATCAACAAGACCGGCAGCTTCACCTACCGGGCCGAAAAGGTCGGGGCGGACATGATGCTGTCGCAGATCATCCGCATGGTCGAAAGCGCGCAAGGGGCGAAGCTGCCGATCCAGGCGCTGGTCGACAGGGTCACGGCCTGGTTCGTGCCCGCCGTGATGCTGGCCGCCGCGCTGACCTTCGGCGTCTGGTGGATCTGGGGTCCCGACCCGGCGATCACCTTCGCGCTGGTCAACGCGGTCGCCGTCCTGATCATCGCCTGCCCCTGTGCGATGGGCCTGGCAACGCCGACCTCGATCATGGTGGGCACAGGCCGCGCAGCCGAGATGGGCGTCCTGTTCCGGAACGGCGAGGCCTTGCAGAGCCTGACTTCGGTCAACGTGGTTGCGCTGGACAAGACGGGCACGCTGACCGAAGGGCGGCCCTTGCTCACGGACCTCATCCTCGCCCCCGGTTTCTCGCGCTCGGACGTGCTGGCGCTGGTCGCGGCGGCCGAAGCGGGGTCGGAGCATCCGGTCGCGACGGCCATTGTCGATGCGGCACGGAGCGAGGGGCTGATCTTGGCCGAGGCCGATGCCTTCGAGGCAATCCCCGGCTACGGCATCCGGGCCAGCGTGGGCGACCGGCGGGTCGAGCTGGGGGCCGACAGGTTCATGACCTCGCTTGGACTAAAGACCGCCGGCTTTGCCCAGACTGCGGCTGTGCTGGCAAGCCGCGCGCGGACCCCGCTTTACGTCGCCATCGACGGTAAGGTCGCCGGCCTGATCGCGGTGGCCGATCCGATCAAGCCGACGACCCCTGCGGCCATCGCGGCGCTGCACAAGTTGGGCCTGAAGGTCGCGATGATCACCGGCGACAACCGGCGCACGGCCGAGGCCATCGCACGGGAATTGGGGATCGACGAGGTTGTGGCCGAGGTCCTGCCCGAGGGCAAGGTGGCCGCGCTGAAGGCGCTGCGCGAGGGGGGCCGCAAGGTGGCTTTCGTCGGCGACGGGATCAACGACGCCCCGGCGCTGGCCGAGGCTGATGTGGGCCTGGCTGTCGGCACCGGCACCGATGTCGCCATCGAAAGCGCCGACGTGGTGCTGATGGGCGGCGACCTCGGGGGGGTGCCGAAGGCCATCGGCCTGTCGCGGGCCACGCTGCGCAACATCCGGCAGAACCTGTTCTGGGCCTTCGCCTACAACGCCGCCCTGATCCCGGTCGCGGCGGGGGCGCTGTATCCCGTGAACGGCACGCTTCTGTCGCCGATGCTGGCCGCGGGCGCGATGGCGCTGTCCTCGGTCTTCGTCCTCGGCAACGCGCTGCGACTGAAGCGCTTTGCCCCTGCTAACCCGGCGCGTCCTGCGCCGGGAGAGGCATTGTCCGCGCAAACCCTGTCCTGAAAGGAGGCACCGATGTCCCATTCCCATGTCGAGATCTACACCACGCCCACCTGCCCCGACTGCGCCACGCTAAAGCGCTGGCTGACGGCCCAGGGCGTCCACTATGTCGAGCGTGACCTGACAAACCCCCGCATCGCCGACGAGGCGCGCCGCCGCACCGGACTGCGGATAGCGCCGATCACCGTGGTCGATGGCAAGGCGGTCTGGGGCACCGCGGCCGAGCAGTTGCCGCGGCTTCGGAGGCTTCTGGCGACCGACCATGCCTTCTGACGCAAGGTCAAACTTAGGGCTTGACCTTCCAACGATGGGAAGGCGCAGACTTCTTACAGTCACCCAGAAGGGAGATGAGTCATGAACATCGGCGATATCGCGAAGGCCACCGGAATCTCGGCCAAGATGATCCGATACTACGAGGAAACCGGCCTGATCCGCCCCGCTACGCGGGCCATGTCGGGCTACCGGGTCTACTCGGACAACGACCTGCAGACGCTGCGCTTTGTCCGTCGCGCCCGCGACCTGGGCTTCACGGTCAAGCAGATCGACGATCTTTTGACCCTCTGGCGCGACCGCACCCGGGCCAGCGCCAGCGTGAAGGAGATCGCGATGGGCCATGTCGCGGCGCTGGAGAAGAAGATGCAGGAGCTGAAGGACATGTCCGACACGCTGCTGCACCTGGCCTCGCACTGCCACGGCGACGATCGGCCCGACTGCCCGATCCTGAAGAATCTGGGCAGCACCGAGGCCGTGGCCCCGCTTCCCAAGACGCGCGACCGGCGAAAGACGCGGGCCTTCGACCGCGTTCGTTGATGTCCCGTATCAAGATGGAGGCCGCTATGACCCGCAATCACAGCCAAGCGCACGGGATCTACACCTGTCCGATGCACCCCGAGGTGCGCCAGCACGGACCGGGGAACTGTCCGAAATGCGGCATGACGCTGGTTCCGGTCGACGAACCCGCAATCCAGGCGAAGTCCGTGGCGCCGGGCAGCTTTGACAAAGTGCCCGAGGGATGGCGCGGGGTAGTCTACACCTGCCCGATGCATCCGGAGGTTAGGCAGACCGAACCGGGGTCCTGCCCGATCTGTGGCATGGGGCTGGAGAGGGACGCGACCGGCGCGCTGGACGAAGGCCCGAACCCTGAACTGGTGGATTTCACCCGTCGCATGTGGGTGGGGGTCGCGCTGACGCTGCCGCTTCTCCTTCTCGCCATGGGACCAATGGTCGGGCTGGGCTGGATCCGCGAGATCTTTGGCGAGAAGCAGTCGATGTGGTTCGAACTGGCGCTGGGGACGGTGGTGGTCCTCTATTGCGGCTTGCCTTTCCTAGTGCGTGGCTGGGTGTCGTTCCGGACCTGGCGGCTGAACATGTTCAGCCTGATCGCGATGGGGGTGCTCGCCGCTTGGACGTTCAGCGTGGTGGGCGTCTTTGCACCGCATATCTTCCCGGACGGCTTTCGGGATGAGCATGGCCATGTCGGCCTCTACTTCGAGGCAGCGGCGGTGATCGTCACCCTAGTCCTTGTAGGGCAAGTGATGGAGTTGCAGGCGCGTGAGGGGACGGGTCGGGCCATCCGGGCGCTTCTGGACCTGGCGGCGAAGACCGCGCGGGTGATCCGGCCGGACGGGTCGGAAGTTGAGTTGTCGCTGGAAGAGGTTCAGGTCGGCGACCATCTGCGGGTCCGGCCCGGTGAGAAGGTGCCGGTCGACGGTGTGGTGCTGGAAGGCCGGTCCTCGGTCGACGAAAGCATGATCTCGGGCGAGCCGGTTCCGGTTGAGAAAGTCACCGACGACCCGGTGACGGGGGCCACCATCAACGGCACCGGAGCGCTGGTGATCCGCGCGACGCGGGTGGGGGCGGATACGCTGCTTAGCCAGATCGTCGAGATGGTCGCCAAGGCGCAACGGTCGCGTGCGCCGATCCAGAGATATGCCGACCATGTCGCGGGCCTGTTCGTGCCCGCAGTCATGGCCATCGCCGCCTTGGCGTTCCTTGCCTGGGCGATCTGGGGGCCGGAACCGTCGCTCTCTTACGGGCTGATCGCTGCCGTCTCTGTCCTGATCATCGCCTGCCCCTGTGCGCTTGGTCTCGCGACGCCGATGTCGATCATGACCGCCACCGGGCGCGGCGCGCAGGCCGGGGTCCTGATCAAGAACGCCGAGGCGCTGGAACGGTTCGAGACCATCGACACGCTGATCGTCGACAAGACCGGCACGCTGACCGAGGGCAAGCCCCGCCTGATCGCCGTCCTGCCCGAAGCCGGGCACGACGAGGGCGAGGTGCTTCGGCTGGCGGCTTCGCTGGAGCGCGGCTCAGAGCATCCCCTGGCCGAGGCAATCGTGCGTGGCGCCGAGGAACGGGGCGTGCCAATGGTCGAAGCGAGCGACTTCGAGGCGGTGACGGGCAAGGGCGTTAAGGGGGTGGTCGATGGCCGCCCGGTGGCGCTCGGCAACCTGCGGCTGGTAACCGATATGGGCCTCTCGGGCGAGGCGCTGGTCGCAAGGGCGGATGCCCGCCGCGACCAGGGTGAAACGGTGATGTTTGTCGTCCTAGATGGCGCGGTGGCGGGGCTGGTCAGCGTGGCGGACCCGGTGAAGGAGAGCACCCCCGCCGCGCTGAAGGCACTGCACGCGCAGGGCCTGCGGATCATCATGGCCACCGGCGACAACGCCCGGACGGCGCAAGCCGTGGCCGCGCGCCTTGGGATCGACGAGATCCGCGCCGACGTGCTGCCAAAGGACAAGGCCCGCATCATTCGCGAGTTGCAGGAAGCCGGGCACCGCGTGGCGATGGCCGGGGACGGGGTGAACGACGCCCCGGCGCTGGCGCAGGCCGACGTGGGGATCGCGATGGGGACCGGGGCGGATGTGGCGATCGAAAGCGCTGGCTTCACGCTGGTGAAGGGCAACCTTGACGGCATCGTCCGGGCGCGCAAACTCTCGCGCGCCACGATGCGCAACATCCGGCAGAACCTGTTCTTCGCGCTGATCTACAATGCCGCGGGTGTCCCGGTGGCGGCGGGTCTGCTTTACCCGTTCACCGGCATCCTGATCGGCCCGATCTTCGCCGCCTTCGCGATGAGCGCCTCGTCCCTTTCCGTGGTGCTGAATGCGCTGCGGCTGCGGCGCGCGGAAATTTGACCTTCGTGCGCGAATTTATTCGCGGCGGGGCTTGACCTTCCAACGGTGGGAAACCCCATCTTGAGGCAACAAGGACCGGACCCTCCGGTCGCAAGGAGACAGACAATGCTGAACCTGCACATCCCCAACATGAACTGCGGCGGCTGCGCCCGGGGCGTCATGGCCGCGATCCGCTCGGTCGATGCCGAGGCCAAGGTCGAGCCGGACCTGCCCGCCCGCACCATCGCGGTCGACACGAAGCTGCCCGAAGCCACCGTGCGTGACGCGCTGGCCGAGGCCGGGTTCGCCGCCGCCTGACGGCAAACAGTGCAGGCGGGATTGATCCTGATCATGTCCGCCTGCGGTGATAGCTGCGACCCTTGCTGCAAAGATGGAACGGACCGGATGCTGCGCCTCTTCGCCCTACTCTGCTCGCTATCCCTGATGCTGGCGCCCATGGCCCCGGCCCAGGCGCAGTCGGGCTGTGCAATGGCCGCATCGGCGGGGATGCACGCGGCGCATGGGGCGGACCATCAGATGCCCGCCTCCGGTTATCCCGCTCAGGCCTGCAAGCAGCTTTGCGCCGTCATGGCGATCCTGCCTGCGCCCGAAGGCGCCACCACCCCTTTCGTCACCGTCCGCCCCGCGCCCTTGCGCGTCGCCCGGCTGGTCGAGCGTGAACGTCCCGACCCCTTTGAACGCCCGCCGAAAGGCTTGGTCTGAAGCGTCTCTCTTCAGACCAGGGCGCGGGAAAGCGCCTGCCTTTTTCGGAGCATTGACATGCACACCCTCTCTCGTCGCGGCTTCCTTGCCGCCAGCGCGGCCCTTGCCGCACCCCTGTTCCTCCCCCGTAGCCTGCGGGCCGAGACTCCGCCGCGCCTCTTGCGCGCCACGACCCGGACGCTGGACGTCGGCGGTCGCGCCGTCAGCGTGAAGGGCATACTGAACGACCAGGGCACGACCGGCCTGATCCTGAACCCGGATGAGGCGTTCCGGCTGGACCTGGTGAACGAACTCGACACGCCCACCATCCTGCACTGGCACGGCCAGATCCCGCCCAACGCGCAGGACGGCGTGCCGGACATGCCGCAGCCCGCGCTGGCAGCGGGCGAACGGCGGTCCTTCGACTTTGCCGCCACCCCCGGTACGCACTGGATGCATTCCCACATCCCCGTGCAGGAGATGGAGCTTCTGGCCGCGCCCCTGATCGTGCGGCGGCCCGAGGACCTGACGGCCGACCGGCAAGAGGTGGTGATCCTGCTCCACGATCTCAGCTTCCGCCCCGCCGAGGACGTTCTGGCCGAGATCACCGGCGGCACGGGCGGCATGGCGCATGGCATGGGCGCGATGGCGCATGGCATGGGCGGCATGCCTCATGGCGCGGAGGGGATGGGCCACGACATGTCCGGCATGATGGAGGGCGGGATGATGGACGGCATGTCGATGGGGGCGATGGACCTCAACGACTTTAACTTCGACGCCTATCTGGCCAACGACCGGACGCTTGACGACCCGGAGGTCATTCCAGTGGACAAGGGTGGTCGGGTGCTTCTGCGGATCATCAACGGCTCCGCCGCGACGGTGTTCTGGATCGACACCGGCGCGCTGCAGGGACGGGCGGTGGCGACCGACGGCAACCCGATCCACCCGGCCGCGGGCAGCCGCTTCGGCCTCGCCATGGGCCAGCGGCTGGACATCGAGCTGGAGCTGCCGGCGGAGGGCGGGGCCTTCCCGATCCTCGCGCTTCGTGAAGGCGCGGTGGAACGCACCGGGATCATCCTGGCCACCAAAGGCGCAGCGATCGACCGGATAGCGGGCGCGTCCGACGCGTCGCATCCGGCCTTTTCCGGCGACCTCAGCCAAGAGACGCAGTTCAGCGCGCTGGTGCCGCTGGCGGACCGGCCGGTGGACCGCGCCGACACCCTTATGCTGGGCGGGTCGATGATGCCTTATCTCTGGACCATCGACGGGCAAAGCTGGAGCGCCCACCGTCCGGTCGAGGCCAAGGCAGGAGAACGCGTCACCCTGACCTTCCACAACATGTCGATGATGGCCCATCCGATGCACCTGCACGGCCATCACTTCCAGGTCGTTGCCCTGAACGGTCGCCCGGTGAACGGGGCCCGGCGTGACACGGTCCATGTCCCGCCGATGGGCATGGTCACCGTGGCGCTTGACGCGGGCGAGGCGGCGCGGTGGATGCTGCACTGCCACCACATGCCGCACTTTGCCACCGGCATGATGACCGAGTTCGTGGTGTCGGCATGAAAGGGGACCGTCACATGCTTCGCCTTGGCTTGATCGCGCTTCTGGCCACACCCGCCATGGCGCAAGACACCCTGCCGCTGCCCGAGTTGATGTCCGCCACCCATGTCCACGGCATCGGCCCCGGTTCGGGCGGCGCGGACAGCTTGACCCTGGCCACCCACAACGGGCTTTGGGCGGTCGATCTGGCCAGCGGCACGGCCACCCGGCTCGGTGGCTCGCAGGACGACTTCATGGGCTATTCGGCGGTCCTCGGCAGCCCCGGCACCGCCTATGCCAGCGGCCATCCGGCCACCGGGGGAAACATGGGGGTGATCCGGACTGACGATGCCGGGCAAAGCTGGACCCATGTCTCGGACGGGCTGGACGGGCCGGTCGACTTTCACAACATGGAGGTCAGCCGCGCCGACCCCCTGGTGATCTACGGCATCGGCCACGACCGGCGCGTCCAGCGCAGCCTCGATGGCGGGGTGACCTGGGAGGCGACGGGCGAGGCGCCGGAGAAGCTGATCGACATCGCCACCGCCCCGGGCGACGTCGCCCGGATTTACGGGGCGACGGAGGCGGGCCTCTTCCTCAGCCCCGACGACGGCGCGACCTGGCAGCCGGTGATTGCGGGCGTGCCCGTCTCCACCGTCGATGCCGGGGCGGATGGCGTAGTCTGGGCAGTGGACCTTTCCCGGGGCCTGGTGGCCTTGGGCGAGGGCGGAGAGATTACGCCGGTCTCCACCGACCTGCCCGACGGGTATCTCCTGTTCCTGACCACGACGTCGGTCGATCCGCTGCGGCTTGCAGCCCTGTCGGCCAAGGGGCGGCTGGTCGTCTCGCAGGACGGGGGCGCAAGCTGGACCGATGCCCTCGGCGGTGACTGACCCATGACCCCGCCCGCCGCCCAATCCGCTGCCAGACCGACAATCCTGCGCTTTCTGGCGGCGATGGCGGCGGGCAACCTCCTGTGGGAAGTGGCACATGTCCCGCTCTACACCCTCTGGGTCGAGGGCACCTAGGGCGAGATCGCCTATGCCGTCCTGCACTGCACGGTCGGAGATGTGATGATCGCGGGCATCTGCCTGATTCTGTCTCTGGCCGTACTTGGCCGCAACGCTTGGCCACTGCAGCGATTTGGCGCTGTCGCTGCGGCCACCGTGCTCCTTGCCTTGAGCTATACGGTCTTCTCGGAATGGCTGAACACCGAAGTCCGCGAAAGTTGGGCCTATCGCGAAGCCATGCCCCGCCTGCCGGTCCTGGGCACCGGCCTAAGCCCGCTTCTGCAATGGATCGTGGTCCCGGTGCTTGGATTCCGGTGGGCGCGGCCGAGGGCAGTCAGATGACTGCTCCCCGCCCTTTTGCTGCCGGTTGACGATGGTCCTGAGGCCTTTCGCGCCGACGTGCTTTTCTATCGCGCCTTGACGAAGCGATCAGGTCCGAATACCTACCGAGAGCAGCGCGGGCGTTGTGTAATGGTAAGACCTCTGCCTTCCAAGCAGAAGACGCGGGTTCGATTCCCGCCGCCCGCTCCAAGAATCATTTTCCGACAGTATGCCGACAAATCCCCACACAGAGGATGCATAGCATTTTGAAAAGGTGAGGTTTTCACAGCGCTGTGCATTAGCCTTCCAAGCAGAAGACGCGGGTTCGATTCCCGCCGCCCGCTCCAGGTCCGATTTTGCAGCACGGGGTGACTGTGCCTTTCATGGATGGTCTTCGGTCCTGACGATGAATCTTTCATCTGGACCATCCAACCTAGGTCAAGCCTTCATGCTCGGCGGACCGACTTTGGCCCTAGCCTCGCGAGTGCGGAACTGCGAGATACCATGGATGGCGAAAGAGCTGTGAAAGAGCTGGGACCAACAATAGCGGCCTATAGAACCTGTCTGAGGCCAATAGGAGCGTCAGGGAGTCTTTAGAAGAACCCGGACAGCAGCGGCCAGCCCGCGAGGCCGAAAGCGGCAAGTGCGGTCAGATGAGCGGCCGCGCCGAGGGCCCCGCGCAGCTTGCTCATCGGGCGCTGAACGCTGCTGACATCGTCGCCGAGGATCAGGCTTTGGACCCCCATCAGGGCAAAGAACAGCATCGCCATCGACTGGCTGTATATCCCAAGGACGATGGTCGCGGCGGCCATCGCCATGGTCGCCTGTCTTGCGGCGCCCGGTATGAAGGTCCGGCACAGGATCGCAAGGCTGCGCCCGCCATCCAGCGGCCAGAACGGCAGGAGGTTGAAGAAGTTGATCGCCGCCGTGACCGTCGCGAAAATCCAGATGAACTCGGCCACGCCAGAGTCGTAGGTCCACTCAAGCTCCAGCAATGCCAAGGCCAACACGGTGGGGGCCAAGCAGATGCCGGGGCCCATCAGAGTTATGAAAAGGTCTTTCTCATGGCTCGCGGGCAACTGGCTGGAGATCGCCACGCCGCCGATCATCGGGATCAGTCGGAAACGGGCGTCGGAATGGCCGCAGATGCGGAAGGCGGCCACATGGCCGAATTCATGCAGCATGATCGAAAGGATCAGGGCAAGGCCATACATCTCGCCGTAAAAGTAGACTGCCGCGGCCACGGCAAGGACGCCCAGGATCAGGCCATTGGGGTCGAAGCCGGCCAGTGTCAGAAACCGTCCGTTGGCCACATAACCCCCGCGCAGGGTATAGGCCGTGATCAGGCACAGGGCGAAGGCAACAAGGGTAAAGAGCATACTCGGTGTTTGCGCCAAGCGTCAGAGGTTCTCGGGCTGGGGCATGCCCAGGACATGATAGCCACCGTCGACATGCACCACCTCGCCTGAGGTGCAGGCCCCGCCCGCCGAGCAGAGCCAGACCGCAGTGCCGCCGATGGCTTCAAGCGTGGCGTTGGACCGCAGCGGCGTGTTCGCCTCGGTGTGGCGATAAGTGGCGCGAGCGCCGCCGATGGCCGCCCCGGCCAGGGTCTTCATCGGGCCGGGCGAAATGGCGTTGACGCGGATGCCTTGCGGTCCGAGGTCGTTGGCGAGATAGCGGGTGGCGGATTCCAGTGCCGCCTTGGCGACACCCATCACGTTGTAATTGGGGACAACGCGGTTCGAGCCCTGGAAGGTCAGCGTGATCAGCGACCCGCCCTCGGGCATCAGGTCGGCTGCACGGCGGGCGACGTCGATGAAGGAAAAGCACGAGATCGTCAGCGAGTGCTGGAAATTGCCACGCGTGGTGTTGATGAAGCGGCCTGTCAACTCGTTCTTGTCCGAAAAGGCGATGGCATGGATCAGAAAATCCATCGTCCCCCAGCGGGATTTCAGCGCTGAAAAGCAGGCATCAAGGCTGCCGTCGTCGGTCACATCGACATCGACGAGGAAGTCGGACCCGACTGAGGCGGCAAGCGGCTCCACGCGTTTGCCGAAGGCATCGCCTTGGTAGCTGAACGCCAGCTCTGCCCCCTCGGCAGCCAGGGCGGACGCAATGCCCCAGGCGATCGAGCGGTCATTCGCCACGCCCATGACAAGCCCGCGCTTGCCCTTCATCAGATCGGCCATGCTGGCTTCCTATCCAAGGTATCTAGACATCACGAGCGTGGCATTGGTGCCCCCAAAGCCGAAGGAGTTCGATAGAACCGAGTCGAGTTCTACCCCCTCGCGCAGGGTGGTGACGATTTCACCTGGGTCGAGCGCCGGGTCGAGGGTGATGACGTTGGCGGAAGCAGCGATGAATTTGCCGTTCATCATCAAAAGCGAATAGATTGCCTCCCACACGCCTGCTCCGCCCAAGCAATGGCCGGTGAGGGACTTGGTGGACGCGATCGGCGGGGTCGAGCCGCGACCGAAAACCCGGCGGATCGCCTCGACTTCGGTCACGTCGCCGACGGCGGTCGAGGTGCCGTGGCTGTTGATGTAGTCGATCTTGCGGCCGGCCGGCAGGGTCGAGAGTGCGAGCCGCATCGCTCGCTCACCGCCCTCACCGGATGGGGCCACCATGTCATAGCCGTCCGAGGTGGCGCCGTAGCCGGTGACCTCGCCGTAGATCTTCGCGCCGCGTGCCTTGGCGTGTTCAAGCTCTTCCAGCACCACGATACCGCCGCCACCGGCGATGACAAAGCCATCACGGTTGGCATCATAGGTGCGCGACGCGGTCGCTGGGGCGTCGTTGTACTTGGAGGACATCGCCCCCATCGCGTCGAACAGGCACGACAGCGTCCAGTCAAGCTCTTCACCGCCGCCGGCAAAGACGATGTCCTGCTTGCCCATCTGGATCAGTTCTGTCCCGTTGCCGATGCAATGGGCAGAGGTCGAGCAGGCCGAGGTGATCGAGTAGTTCACCCCCTTGATCTTGAATGGCGTGGCCAGGCAGGCCGAGACGGTCGATGACATGCCCTTGGTGACGGAAAACGGACCGATGCGCTTTGGGGCTCCGGTCTCGCGTACGATGTTGTGGGCGCGGAAGAAGGACTTGGTCGAAGGACCGCCAGAGCCGACGATGATGCCGGTCCGGTCGTTCGAGACCTCGGTATCCGTCAGGCCGGAATCAGCCACGGCTTGTTTCATCGCGATGAAGGTGTAGGCAGCACCGTCGCCCATGAACCTGAGGTCGCGCTTGTCGATATTGTCCTCAAGGACGATGTTCGGCGCGCCATGGACCTGGCAGCGAAAGCCGTGTTCGGCATAGTCAGACGCAAAGACGATGCCGGATTTTCCAGCGCGCAGGCTGGCTTCGACCTCGGTTGCCGAGTTGCCGATGGATGAGACGATGCCGATCCCGGTGATGACGACACGACGCATGGGGCCCTCCGTGGAACTGCTTCTGGCATGTTTAGGGCAGGTGCGGGTAGGGGGCAAGGTCGAACGGGGAGAAGCCGAGAGCCAACGCCCAGCGGCGCGCTGGATTTGAAGATTGCTAGCCGGATCGGCAAGTTGTCCCTATACTAACTTGTACGCGGGGCCAAAACACATGAGTGATGAACTTCCCGACACCAAGGCTGCTCGGGTGGATTGGGTCATCCGCGCGCCGAACAATGCGGAAATGCGCCGCCGCTATGACATCTGGGCGCAGGCCTACGACAGCGATGTGGGCGCCGTGGACGACTATCTTGCGCCAATGGAACTGGCCAAGGTTGCGGCTACGGTCCTTGGCAGAGGCGCGAAGATCATGGATGCGGGGGCTGGGACGGGCCTGCTTGGCACCGCATTGAAAGAGCGCGGGTTCCAAAACCTGGTTGCGGTGGACTATTCGGATCAGATGCTGGAGGTCGCGCGGAAAAAGTCGATCTACCGCGAGCTTTACACCTGCGATCTTGGCCAACCGACTACCTTTGCTGCCCGGTCCTTCGATGCTGTCGTCACAAGCGGAACGACCTCGCAGATGCCATCGGCAGGCCTGCGGGAGTTTGTCCGGCTAGTGCGGTCCGGCGGCATGATCATCTTTGCGGTCATCCCGGAGGCCTGGGAGCGTTGCGGCTGGGCGGCCATTCTGTCCGAGCTGGAAGCGACCGGTCTAGTGACCGTCCTCAGTCGCGGTGCCCCGTTTCAGATGATGCCGACCACCGAGCCCGAGTTTATGTGCGAGATCTGGGTCATAGAAGTGACCTGAGCAGCCCTTCGACCGCATCGACGGCTTTTGGTGGGCATGCTCGGGAAGTTCGGCCTGCACTCTTCTTGCTCGGTCCATGATTGTGATCGGCGATAGCAGCCGATGGCCCAGGCGAAGGGTATTCCCGACTGTGCAACGGGCCGTTCCCGTGCTATCATCGCTACAATTGAATACGAATTTTTCAAGCACGTCAGCAGGAGGCAGTTTCATGGCTTCATCCGTTCCAAACGGCATGTTCACCACCACCGAGATCCGCAAGCACCGGGACACGCTGGATGTGTTCACCGATGCGGCGGCAGATTTTCTGGACTGGGTTTACGACGACCACCTCAAGTTCTTCGCCAAATGGGGGGTTTCGAAGTACTACGGCAACCGCAAACCCGAGCATCGGACCCGCGAAAAGCGCATGGCGCAGTTGCGGAAGTTTGGAAAGCCCGAGTTTCTGGTGGATCAGCAGGTCTCGACCGCCTGTATCCTTCTGGCGATGCAGGCCTGCGAGCGCGGGTTCAACGTCACGGGGATGGGCAACACCTGGAAGAAGATCAACAACCAGTTGAAGATCGACCAGAAATTCTTCGGGACCGATCTGCAGATCATGCTGCAGCAGCTGGGGTGGAAGATCTATTACTGGAACCCCGATCCGTCCCAGAATGCCGCTTGGGACGCCGATGATCAGGCGCTGAACCCGCTGCGTCCGGGACGGAAATGGATGCCGGTCTGGGGCGGGCATGCGTTGCGCCACGCGAGCGCGGTGAACAGGGGGGTCTATTACGACAGCAAGGTCGACAATGTGACCAAGCTGGTCGGCTTCAAGAAGGTCGAACCGGCGGCGTTCAAGACGGTTCCCTTCTTCGTCGGCATTGCCCATGCCGGATATCACGTCTTTCCCGGCCGTCGGGGGGATGTGGTCGAAGCGCATTCGATGCGCGACATGATCGCCAAGGACAATATCGAGGTGGCACCGTTCAATCCGCTGGCGCAAGGCGGGGCGCCGCGCTGGACCCGGTCCGAGAAATACCGATCTGGCCTGATCGCGGTTCCGGCTGATTTCTGATCCTTTTTTTTGCCGGACGCATCCGGCGCAACCATTTGGAGAAACGCAATGCTGAAAAGGGCAGTGACTGTCGTCCAGACGCATTTGAAGGGTCTGGGTTTGTTTCAGGGCAACGCGGATGGCGCGGGCTCACCGGCACTGGAGGCAGCCGTTCTTGCGGCCTTGCAACAGCGGCCGGGTGACATACCTCCCGGGGCTACGGGGTTCCCGCCGAGGCGGCGCGAGGTGATGCTGTTCCAGCTGATCTGCAAGGCCAAGGGCATCGACTGCGACCCGGTGGACGGGTTCTGGGGCCCGGTCACGCAAGAGGCCTTTGATCGGCTGGTCCACCTGCTTGACCGGGGCACGCTGCCGCCGAATTGGCGCGATGACGAGCCGTCTGATGCCAACCCCCACGCCTGGCCGCGCGACACCGGCAATCAGGCGGCGATGAAGGCCTTCTACGGCCCGCCGCCGGTGGCCCCGACGGGCCGGGTGCAGGTGCCATGGAAGCTGCGGCTGGCCTGGGACAAGTCGACGGTGATCCGGCATATCGGCTGTCACGCCAAGGTCGCGCCAAGTCTGGACCGGGTGCTGCAAAAGGTTCACGCCCATTACGGCGAGGCCGAGCTGAAGCGGCTGCGTCTGGACCTTTTCGGCGGCTGCTTCGCCCCCAGAAAGAAACGCGGCGGATCAAGTTGGTCGACCCATGCTTGGGCGGTGGCGCTGGATTGGGACCCCGAGCGCAACGGCCTTCACCTCGGCCGGGACCGGGCGACGCTGGACGCTGGCGACTATGACTTCTGGTGGCATACTTGGGAGGCAGAAGGCTGGGTCAGTCTTGGCCGGTCGCGGAACTTTGACTGGATGCATGTGCAGGCGGCAAGGCTTTAGGGGCGGAAAATGTCGCGGGCGAGCGTTGCGAGAAAAAAAGCGAATTTTCGACGAAAATTCGGGGCCAGTTCACGCCTCGCTGAGCGCGACCTTCATGTCCTTGACCAGATAGATCACCTCGCCATCCGCCTCGACCCTTCCATCGGCGACACCCATTGTCAGGCGGCGGGACTGTAGCGCCTTGGTGAAATCAACGTGGTAGGTGAGCCGTTTACGGTCAGGGCGGACCATCCCGGTCAGCTTCACTTCACCCACCCCAAGCGCGTAGCCCCGCCCTTGCCAGCCGCGCCAACCGAGGTTGAAGCCGGTCAACTGCCAGAGGCCGTCAAGGCCAAGGCAGCCGGGCATGATCGGGTTGCCGGGGAAGTGGCAGGCAAAGAACCAGAGGTCCGGAGTGATGTCGAATTCGGCGACGACATGGCCTTTGCCGTGTTCGCCGCGGTCGTCCGAGATGTCGGTGATGCGGTCCATCATCAGCATCGGTGGGGCGGGTAGCTGTGCGTTGCCGGGGCCGAAAAGCTCGCCCCTCGAACAGGCGAGCAGGGCGTCCCTGTCGAACGTGGTCGGATATGACGCCATCCCTTGTGGTCCCTTGTGAAGCGGTTAAGCATCCCTAGCATCCGCGGGCGAAGAGTGGCAAGCGTGGCCAGGTCGTGTTCGGGAGGCAGTCATGACAGCGTTGCACAGGTTCATCATCGCCAGCGGGATGACGAACCTCGCCGATGGGGTGGCGGTCGTGGCCTGGGGCTGGATCGCATCGCTTCTGACCCGCGACGCGCTTTTGGTGGCGTTGGTGCCGGTTGCGCTGCGCCTGCCGTGGTTTCTTCTCGCGCTTCCGGCAGGGCTGGTGACCGACCGGGTGGACCGGCGGCAGTTGATCCTGCGAATGGATGCGCTGCGGGGTGTTGCTTTTGCGGGCGCGGCGCTGGCCTTGTGGCTGGCGCTGCTGCTGGCCCCCGCTCCGACCGAGGGGGTTTCAAACCCTTGGCTTTACTGGTCCTTGCTGGCGGCGGCCTTCGTCGTCGGCGGTGCCGAGGTCTTTCGCGACAATGCGGCACAGACCATGCTGCCCGCGCTGGTGGCACCTGCGGAGCTCGAGCGGGCGAATGGCCGGCTTTGGAGCGCGGAACTCTTGACAAACGCGCTAATTGGTCCGGCGTTGGGGGCGTTTATGATCGCACTTTATCTTCCGCTGGCCTTTGGGCTGAACGCTTTGGCTTATGGCCTTGCCATGCTGATGGTCGCCGGGGTGGCCGGGCAGTTTCGTGCGGTCAGGACCGACCGACCGGGTTGGAAGATCGAGTTGCGGGAGGGGATTTCCTTCCTGCGCGCGGCACCTTTGCTGCGGACGCTGGCTTGGACGACGGGGTTCTGGAACCTGTTCCACCAGATGATCGTGATCGGCGTGGTCCTGCACGCGCAAGAGAATCTGGGGCTTTCGGCAATGGCTTACGGCTTGATGCTGGCGGGTGGTGCGGTGGGCGGGATCGCGGGGAGCCTTCTGGGCGAACGGATCGCGCTGGGGCTTGGTCCCGCGCGAACGATGCAATGGATGCTTCTTGCCTCGGGGCCGTGTTTTCTGGGCATGGCCCTTGCGCCCGGGGTTTGGACGCTGGGTCTCGCATTCGCGGCGATGGAGTTTTCCGGCTTTGTCTGGAACATTGTCTCGGTGAGCACCCGGCAGCGGATGATCCCGGATGCCCTGTTGGGACGGGTCAATAGCATCTACCGGCTGCTGGCCTGGGGGATGATGCCCTTGGGGCTGGTGCTTTCGGGGATGGTGGTGTCGCTGGGCGAGCTTGCCCTGCCGCGCAGTGCGGCGCTGGTCCTGCCGTTCTGGGCGGCGGCGCTGGGGTCGATCGGGCTGACCTTCGCGGTCTGGACCGGGATTCGGCGTGGATTTGGCGGGATTTCGAACTGAAATCGGCGATTCCGGATTGAAACACTAAGGTTTGCGGTCCTATATCATGATCAGGCAACGTCAGGGACGGGCATTTGACTGGCACGGAGCGCAGCGCAGCGTGGTTAAAGGCGGGGGACCTGCGTCCGACGCGCCAGCGGCTTGCGTTGGCCGAACTTCTGGTCGGTGACGGTCAGAACCGGCATGTGACCGCAGAAAGCCTTTATGTGCTGTCGTCGGGCGCGGGTGAGAGGGTCAGTCTTGCGACCGTCTACAACACGCTGCGCGCCTTCTGCGAGGCCGGGCTGGTGAACGAAGTCGTGGTCGACGGGTCGAAAAGCTATTTCGACACCCGCACCGATGATCATCCGCATTTCTACTGGGAAGACAGCCACACGCTGACGGATGCTCCCGCTGACCAGCTTGATATCGCCTCGTTGCCAGAGGTGCCCGAAGGCATGGAGGTGTCGCGGGTCGATGTGGTGATCCGTCTGCGGCGGGTTTGAAACCGGGCGGGGTTGCCCCCGCCCATCCGCGTCAAGACCTGTTCACTTCGGAACGAGAACCGCATCAACGACGTGGATCACACCGTTCGACTGATCGACATCTGCAATGGTGATCGTGCCGATGTTCTTCGATTCCGAATAGATCGTCGCCTTGTCGCCCTTGAACCTGACCGAAAGCGCGTCGCCCGACAGGGTCTTTAGGTTGGCAAAGCCGTCAGCTCCCACTTTGGCGCGCAGGTCGGACAGCTTGAGGTCGCCCGCGACGACATGGGCAGTCAGGACCTTGACCAGTGTATCCTTGCTTTCGGGCTTGAGCAGTGTGTCGACCGTGCCAGCTGGAAGCGCTGCAAAAGCGTCGTTCACCGGGGCGAAAACCGTGAACGGACCTTCGCCCATCAGCGCATCGACCAGACCGGCGGCCTTGACGGCGGCAACAAGCGTGGTGTGGTCGGCCGAGTTCACAGCGTTTTCGACGATGTTCTTGTTTTCAAGCATCGGCGCACCACCGACATCGGGATTGGCGAAAGCGGCTTGGGCCAACAAGGTCAGCGCAACGGTACCAGCGAGAAATTGGAGCGACATCGGGGGTCTCCGGTCTATGGTCCAGCCGGCCCATCCGGCTGTCACATTCAGAGCAACGGGGGCGCTGCAGAGGAAGTTTCGGGTGGCCCGATCACGACTTGGTGAAGTAAATCAGAACCATTGACCGGGCTCCATCAGCCCAAGGTCCATCAGTTGCTGGCTGTGCCAGTTGAAGCGGGTAGAGTTGGGCCAGCGGAACGTCTTGATGGCATGGCGCGAGCCAGGGTTGGTGCGCAGCGCCTTCGCAGTGCGGAAAGAGCAGACAGTTGCCGTCAGGCTGTGATGCCACCGGCAGGAATAAGTGTTCATCTCGTCGTCGGTCAGCGTGAAATCCGGTAGAAGCCGCAAGCCGGGCTTGGCCCGAAACAGCGAGATCCGGTCGATCTTGCGACGGGCAAAGGGGACATGCTCTTCGAACCGCCAGCGCAGGCCCCCGAAGAAATCAAGTTGCCGCTCCTTCGGCTCCCAGTTGCTGGCGGGGTCTTTCCGCGCCAGGGCATAATATCCCGACCGGTCCAGCCAGGCATCGGAAAGCGAAACGGCGTTGCCGTTTGCCCCAAGATCGCCGGCATAAAGATCGATGACATAGGTCAGCATCGCTTCGCGCCGTTCCTCGGTGTGAAAGGTCAGAAGCTCGCGCACCCGGCGCGTTTCGCAAAAGGGGAAAAACAGGTACTCGGTGTTGTAGCAGTAGTGCATCCAGGTGCCGGGCAACTTGGCAATTGCCAGGTTTACCGCATCCACCAGGGCGCCCTCGGCATGGACGTCATGCGTGACGACATGAACCAGGGCCTCATGCTCGGGTGCGATCCGGACGGCTTCCGGGGCCAGCAGGACCACGTCGCGAAAGCCGCAAGCCAATTGGTGCGAGAGGGTTGAGCCGAGCTCGACTTCGTCTTCAGCCATCACAATGGAAAGCGGGCCCTTGCCGAGGTCGGCTGTCTTGCGGTCAAGAAGGGCAGCAAGGCTGGAGTAACGCATTCTTTGTCCGGTCAGGGTCATTTGGTAGATTCGGTGATCTGGGCAGGCAATGCAAGGTGTCGTGGTGTGTCTGGCGGCAATCGCGTCTTGCCCAAGGGACGCCAATGACTTGTTGCCGGTTGTCCGAGCCTCTGATTGGTCCCGACGCTGACTGATCCCAACGTTGCCGTGCGGGATCATAGCGTGTAAACGCCCGGTCTATCGTGCAGGACAGGCCCAATGACCGACGTTAAGAAGCTTTTCGTCAAGACCTACGGTTGCCAGATGAACGTCTACGACAGCGAGCGTATGGCCGAGGCGCTGGGCGCGAACGGTTATGTCGTGACGGAAGTTGTCGAAGAGGCCGACATGGTGCTTCTGAACACCTGCCATATCCGGGAGAAGGCTTCGGAGAAGCTTTACTCGGACCTTGGCCGTCTGCGGGCGCTAAAGGCGGAAAGGCCCGGCCTCAAGGTCGGGGTCGCCGGCTGTGTTGCCCAGGCCGAGGGGGCCGAGATCCTGCGCCGCTCGCCGGTCGTTGACCTTGTGGTGGGGCCCCAAGCCTATCACCGCTTGCCCGAGATGGTGGCAGCCGGCGGGCGACAGGTCGATACCGAGTTTCCAGTCGAGGACAAGTTCACGCTTCTACCTGAGCGCAAATCGCTGCGCGGACCTGCGGCTTTTCTGACAGTGCAGGAAGGCTGCGACAAGTTCTGCGCTTTCTGTGTCGTGCCCTATACGCGCGGTGCCGAGGTCAGCCGCCCGGTCGCGCGGCTTTTGGACGAAGCGCGGGGGCTGGTGGCACAGGGTGTGCGCGAGATCACACTGCTCGGTCAGAACGTCAACGCTTATCATGGGCAGGGGCCTGACGGCGTCTGGGGTCTGGCGCGGCTGGTGCGGGCGATGGCGGGGATCGAAGGGCTTGCCCGCATTCGCTACACGACGAGCCACCCGAATGATATGGAAGACGATCTGATTGCGGCGCATGGCGAGGTGCCCGAGCTGATGCCCTACCTGCATCTGCCGGTGCAATCGGGCAGCGACCGGATCCTGAAGGCGATGAACCGCAAGCACAGTGCCGACCAATACTTGCGGCTGGTCGAACGGATCAGGACTGCGCGACCGGATATACTGTTGTCGTCCGATTTCATCGTGGGTTTCCCCGGCGAGACCGATGCCGATTTCGCCGACACCATGGCACTGATCCGCGAAGTTGGCTTCGGGGCGGCGTTCAGCTTCAAGTATTCGGCACGGCCCGGTACTCCGGCGGCCGAGAAGTCACCGGTTCCGGCAGAGGTGGCTGATGCCCGCCTCCAAGAGCTGCAGGCCCTGATCACCGGTCAGCAGCGTGCGGCCCAGGAGGCGATGATTGGCCGCGAAGTCCAGGTTCTGTACGAAAAGCCCGGACGACAGCCGGGACAGATGGTCGGCAAGTCTGACCATCTGCATGCAGTTCACGTGACCGACCTTAGTGGCCGAATCGGTCAACTCGTCCGAGTGCGTGTCTCAGCTTCGTCCTCCAACTCATTGGCCGCAGAGCGTCTTTCCGGGATCGATTGACACATTCAAACCATTGAGGATGGCAAGAAAGCCGCGGTTTCAAGCAATTCGACGCGGAAAATGCGGCGGCTCCGCATGATTTCCTTCTCTCCGCCCGAATTGATCTATTTTATAAAGGCTGACGAAATGACGTGACCCTCTGGGGTCAGGATCGAGGAGTGGGGCATTGATGAAGATGGAGAGCATGCTGCGGCATGGGCTTGCGTCTGTTTTGGTGTGCGCGTGCTTTGTCATCGGGCCGATGACAATGGCCGAGGACGCGCCGGTCACAGGCAAGATCGAGTGGGGTGTCTGGATCGACCGCGACGGGTGCCAGCACTGGTGGGCCGACGGTGGGACGGAAGGCTACATGGTTCCGCGCCGCGATCCGAAGACCGGCAAGCCGGTTTGCCTCAAGCAGACCAGCTGCCTGACCGAAAGCACCGACACGTTCTTCGCCACGGCCAGCGCCACGTTGACGGCATCCGGCCGGTCAAAGCTTGAGACCTACTTCCGCCAGACCGGTGCCTTCTCGTATTCGATTGCCGGGCACACGGACAGCCGCGGAACGGATTCGTATAATCAGGGCCTGTCCGAGGCCCGCGCAAACACGGTGGCGGCTGTCGCCCGCTCGGTCGGCGCTGCCGTCGACGATGTGGTCGGGTATGGCGAAAGCCAGCCGGCGGCCTCGAACGGAACGTCCAGCGGCATGGCGAAAAATCGCCGTGTCGAAGTTCTCTGCAAGAAGGGCTGACTCCGATGATGCTTGCACGAGAGATTGACATGGATCGCACGGACGGCCTGACGCGGACCTTGGGCAGAGTGGTGCTGCTGTTGGGGGTCGGCGCGGCACTTTCGGGATGTGGCATCCTTGAGGGCTCACGCCTTTATCACGGCCCCGACTCGGTGATTGCGGTGGACAACGATACCGGCACCGACGATGCCGGACTGGTCGAAGGCGAAGCCGCCATCGCCTATGATCCGGATGGGTGCCAGGTCTGGATCATCGACGACGGGCTGGAGGGGTATTCCTCGCCGCGCTTTGACCCGAAGACCGGTCTGCCGGTCTGCGACGGAAAATATCCGCCCGGCACCGTTCTGGGCGACTATCAGTCGTCAAGCGCGCCGATTGCTGATCGCGTCCCGCGCTAAGCGGAACCTGCCAACAATGCGACAAGGGGCTCTGACGTGGTCAGGGCCCCTTTTTAATGCACGCCGGGCGGCGGTCGTCACAAAACCGGCATCATTCCGTACAAGACTTTGTGTCGGCGGCGGGTTTCGCTTGCCAGATGACGTGTCCGGCTGCACACTTTTCTTGTGGCCATTTCAGAAGGAGCGCCCGTTGGGCATCACCGCGCTGACCCCCCCGTCCGCCGAGGATATTGTGGAAACCGTCCTCGAATTCCCTGACAATCGGTTGCTGATCGATCTTTGCGGCGAATTTGACCGCAACCTCGCTCAGGTCGAACACCAGATGGGGGTGCATATCCTGAGGCGCGGCAACCGGCTGGCGGTCATCGGTGACAAGGCAGCGCGAGAGCAGGCGGCAGCGGTGTTGCGGTCACTTTATGCAAGGCTGGAATCGGGTCGCGGGGTCGCGGCAGGCGACATTGACGGTGCGATGCGCATGGGGCGTCCCGTTGGCGACGTGCAAGGTGAACAGATCGAGCTTTTCTCGACCAGCGTCGAACTTCGGACCCGCAAGAAGCCCATCGAACCCCGGACCGAAGCTCAAAAGGCCTATGTGACCAATCTCTTCCAGAACGAGCTTGGTTTCGGGATCGGACCGGCCGGAACGGGCAAGACCTATCTGGCCGTGGCGGTCGGAGTGACGATGTTCATCTCGGGGGCGGTGGAAAAGATCGTGCTGTCGCGCCCGGCTGTCGAAGCGGGCGAACGGCTGGGGTTCCTGCCCGGCGACATGAAAGAGAAGGTCGATCCCTACATGCAGCCGCTTTACGACGCGCTGAACGACTTCTTGCCGTCAAAGCAGGTCGAGAAGCTGCTCCAGGAAAAGCGGATCGAGATTGCTCCGCTGGCCTTCATGCGGGGGCGGACGCTTTCGAACGCGTTCATCGTGTTGGACGAGGCGCAGAACGCGACTGCGATGCAGATGAAAATGTTCCTTACCCGCCTGGGCGAAGGCAGTCGAATGGTCGTCACCGGCGACCGGACGCAGGTGGACCTACCGCGCGGCACCGCGTCGGGGCTGGCCGAGGCGGAACGGATCCTGAAGGGCGTGAAGGGTGTAACCTTCAACTACTTCACCTCAAAGGACGTGGTACGCCATCCGCTGGTCGGTCGGATCATCGAAGCCTATGAGGCTGACGAAAGCGCAGGCTGACGGAAGCGCAGGCTGACGGGCGGTTTCTGAACAGAGTGCGTTCCGCGCGAAGACCCTTGTCTCGTCAGAGTGCATTTGCACTCTTCCTCGGCTGATTGGTCCGCCCCTGGATTCGACTATCCACGCGCAACGCCGCGCCAGTTGGCACGCGACGTGCCATAGGCAAGATGAGGGGCTCGCGCCTGCCAAGGCGCTCAATTTGACTGGCGCGGGTCGGTCCCTCGCGTTAGGGCGAGTGCATGGATCTGGTCGAGACAGTGATCGAAGACGAACGGTGGGAGGGCTTTGGCCTGGCCACGCTGGCCGAGCGCGCGGCGCGCGCGGCTATGTCGGGGCTGGGACTGCCGATTGAGGGCTTTCTTATCGGCCTAATGGGCTGCGATGATGCGCGGATCGCTGTCCTGAACGCCGATTTCAGAGGTAAGCCCGTTCCGACGAATGTTCTCAGCTGGCCGTCGAAAGAACGGGGAGCCGAATTTGTCGGGGAAGCGCCGGAAGCACTAGAGCCTGGCTTGCCCGAGGATCCCGAATCCTTGGGCGACATTGCCATCGCCTGGGAAACCTGCGCGCGGGAAGCCGAAGAGCAGGACAAACCGATGACCGACCATGTCACGCATCTGATCGTGCATGGGGTGTTACATCTTCTGGGCTATGATCACGTCGAGGACGAGGATGCCGCCTTGATGGAGGGCCATGAGGTGCGGATACTTGCCAGCCTTGGGGTTTCTGACCCATATTAGCAACGCACCCGCCAGACGGGTGTTCTCTGGATAAGGAATGATGGGCAGTAGCATCGACGGGTCAACGGCTGCGCAGGGCGCGCGGGCCGAGGTGGCCGAAGATCCCCCCTCCGATACCGCCCAACGGGGTTTTTTCGGACGACTGCTTTCGGCTTTTTCTGTCGGCTCGGAAACGTCACCAGAAGCAGCCAACCCTGCGGCCCCTGCGGCCAGCGCTGGTCTTGGTGCGCTTCGCCGGATGCGGGTGGATGATGTGGCGATCCCGAAGATCGACATCACCGCTGTGCCCTCGGACATCGGGCTTGCCGAACTGGTCGAGGTCTTCCGTGAGCACGGTTTCAGCCGGGTGCCGGTCTACAAAGGCACGCTGGACCATCCGCAGGGGTTGGTGCTGTTGAAAGATCTTGCCTTGCAGCATGGCTTCGGGGCCAGCGGTCGGTTCAGCCTGAAGCGGCTTCTGCGCCCCATCCTTTATGCGCCGCCCTCCATGCCGACCGGCGTCCTTTTGCAGAAGATGCAGAAAGAGCGGGTGCACATGGCTTTGGTCATCGACGAATACGGTGGGGTTGACGGTTTGGTCACTATCGAAGACCTGATCGAGACGGTGATCGGCGAGATCGAGGACGAGCATGACGAGGACGAGGGCGCGCTTTGGAAGGAAGAGGCGCCCGGGGTGATTCTGGCGCAGTCGACCGCACCGCTAGAGGAAATTGAAGCCGCTCTCGGCTTGGCGCTGCGGGCCGGCGAAGAGGATGAGGAGATCGACACCCTCGGCGGTCTTGTCTTCCTGCGCACCGGCCGGGTTCCCGCACGCGGCGAGGTGGTCGAACACGAAAGCGGCGTGCAGTTCGAGATCGTTGATGCCGACCCGCGCCGGATCAAGCGGCTCAGGGTGCGGCTGCCTCTGCAAGGCCAGGGTGCGGCGTGACGCATGGTTGACGGCTGGCTTGCCGGAAAGCGCCGGGCCGCGCTGGCGTTTGGGCTGGGGGCCATTGCAGCGCTTGGGCAGGCGCCGCTTGGGTTCTGGTGGGCGACGCTTGCGGCTCTTGCCGGGCTCATCTGGCTTTTGGGCCTGGTCCCTAACCTGCGGGGGGTCTTCTGGACCGGGCTTCTGGCCGGGGCGGGGCATTTCGCGCTGGCTTTATCCTGGATCGTCGAGCCGTTCCTGATCGACATCGCGCGGCATGGCTGGATTGCACCCTTTGCGGTGCTGCTTCTATCCTTCGGGCTTGCTCTATTCTGGGCCGGGGCAGCGGTGCTGGCGTCGCTGACGCGGACCGGCCCCTTGGGCTTTGTCGCCGCTTACATGGCGCTGGAATGGCTGCGGGGGGTGGTCCTGACCGGCTTTCCCTGGGCCATGCTCGGCCATGTCTGGATCGGGACGCCGGTTGACCAGTTGGCGGCGATCCTGGGGCCGTCTGGTCTTAGCTTCGCAACGTTGATCGCAGCGGCTCTTCCCGTCCTTTGGGGTGTGCGGGGGGCGGCGGGGTCAGTCATGCTCTTGGCGGCAGTCTTTGGCTTCGGGCTCTGGCGGCTCTCCCAGCCGTTGCCCGAGCCTGTCGACATCACCGTCCGCCTGGTCCAACCAAATGCCGAACAGGCAGCGAAATGGGATCGCGGGCTGGCGGATCAGTTTCTGAACCGGCTTCTTACTTTGACCGCCGAAGCCGAGCCTGCCGATCTGACCATCTGGCCGGAAACGGCGGTGCCCTACATGCTGGAATATGCCCCCGAAGTGGCCGATATGGTCGTTCAGGCATCAGGCGGCAATCCGGTCGCGATGGGTATCCAGCGTGAAGAGGGCGAGCGGTTCTTCAACAGCCTGCGGGTGCTGGAAGGCGCCGGCACTGAACGCGCCCGCTACGACAAGGCGCATCTCGTGCCGTTCGGCGAATACATGCCCTTTGGCGACTTCGCCTACGACTGGTTCGGTATCCGCGCCTTCGCGGCTCAGGCAGGTAACACCTATTCGGCCGGACCGGGGCCGCAGGTTTTGGACCTTGGACCGCTGGGAAAAGTCCTGCCGCTGATCTGCTACGAGGCGATCTTTCCGCGTGAGGTGAATGCCATGCCCGAGCGCGCCGACTGGATGTTGCAGATCACCAACGATGCCTGGTTCGGCGTCTGGACCGGGCCATTCCAGCATTTCGCCCAAGCCCGCCTGCGCGCCATCGAACAAGGATTGCCGCTGGTTCGGGTGGCCAATACCGGGGTCACGGCCACGGTCGATGCGCGCGGGCGGGTGGTGGCCGAGGTGCCCTTTGGGACCATGGGCAAGCTTGATGCCCAGATCCCCGGAGCACTCCCACCCACGCCCTACAGCCGCTGGGGTGATCTGCCGGTGTTCTTGTTGCTCGCAGGCCTCGCCGTGCTGGCCTTGGTCGGGAGACGCGAAGCTTCCCATTGACGATCCGCCCCCCGCCGGATACGGGGGCGTCTTTATCCCCCACAACGGCTTCCTGGCGTGGCGGGTATGCACCAACGGAGCACTTCCCCGATGAACACTTCTAATGCCCGCAAAGATTACGTCTTCACGTCCGAGTCCGTCTCTGAAGGTCACCCCGACAAAGTATGCGACCGCATCTCGGATGCCGTTCTTGACGCCTTCCTGACGGAAGAACCGAACGCCCGCGTCGCTTGCGAAACTTTCGCCACCACGAACCGGGTGGTGGTCGGCGGTGAGGTTGGTCTGTCGTCGAAAGAGGCGACCGCTGCGATGATGCGGCGCATCGACGGCATCGTCCGCGACTGCGTCAAGGATATCGGTTACGAGCAGAAGAAGTTCCATTGGGACAAGATCAAGATCCACAACTACCTACACGAACAGTCAGCCCATATCGCACAAGGCGTCGACCGCGACGGGGCGGGCGATCAGGGGATCATGTTCGGCTATGCGACCCTTGAGACGACCGCGTTCATGCCCGCACCGATCCAGTACGCCCATGCGATCCTGCGCCGCCTGGCCGAGGTTCGGAAATCGGGTGCCGAACCGACGCTAGGGCCCGATGCTAAAAGCCAGCTGACGTTGCGCTATGCGAACGGCAAGCCCGTCGAAGTGACGTCGATCGTGCTCTCGACCCAGCATACCTCCAAGCGACAGACCTCCAAGGTCATCCGCAAGCTTGTCGAGCCGTATATCCGTGAGGTTCTGCCCGATGGCTGGATCACCCGGAAGACCGAATGGCATGTGAATCCGACCGGGACCTTTGTCATCGGCGGGCCGGATGGCGACGCGGGCCTGACCGGTCGCAAGATCATCGTCGACACCTATGGCGGTGCAGCCCCCCACGGCGGTGGCGCGTTCTCAGGCAAGGACCCGACCAAGGTCGACCGCTCGGCAGCCTATGCCGCGCGCTATCTGGCGAAGAACGTGGTGGCGGCAGGGCTTGCCGAGCGCTGCACGCTGCAGGTCAGCTACGCAATCGGCGTGGCCAAGCCTTTGTCGATCTATATCGATACGCATGGCACCGGTCAGGTCGAAGCGGCGCGGATCGAGAAGGCTGTGGCCGAGGTCATGGACCTGACACCCCGCGGCATCCGCACGCATCTGGACCTGAACAAACCAATTTACCAGCGGACGGCTGCCTATGGCCATTTCGGTCGCGCTCCTGACGGCGATGGCGGCTTCTCGTGGGAGCGTACCGATCTGATCGAGGCGCTGAAGAAGGCGGTCTAAGGACCACTCCTCGATGACTTCGTCACTCGTCGTTGCGGTGCATCCCGACGACAAGCCGAGGGTGCACGAGAAGCGTTCGGGGCGGTGCTTCGGTTGGCTTTTGCCGAGCCCGTTCCGCGTTGCCTGGTTTCCTGTTGGCGGCGCAGCGAGTTGTGCGCAAGCTGCGGCCAAGGCAGGATGGGCCTGCTGTAGGGGGAATGGCCGATGGGTCTTGGATCGCCGCCGCGTGGCGGGTGGGCCAGCCAGATGGCGGAGATGATGGTCAGCAACTATCCGACCTCGCTGCGCTTCTGGACCGAAGCACTTGGGTTTTCGCTGGCTTTCGAGCGGCCGCAGCAGCAGCTTGCCTGCCTTGAACGGCCCGATGGGGCGCAGGTCATGATCTACCAACGAGACGGCGACTGGGAGACCGGCCCGATGGAACAGCCCTACGGGCGCGGGCTGGTGATCCAGATTTATGTTGTCGATGTCGTTAAAGTTGCACGTCGCGTCGAGGCCCATGGAGTGCCCTTCTACGTTCCCCCGCGGGAAAAGTGGCGCGACTGGGGGGACCGGCTGGGTGGCCAGCGCGAGTTTCTGGTCCAGGATCCCGATGGCTATCTGGTGATGATAGCTGAACGCATTGGCGAGCGTCCGTTGCCGAGCTAGCGAGGCCAGTCGCTGATGCGGCGTAAGACACCGCAGGCACCTCCGGCAAGCCGCGCCAAGCGTTCCGACGCCCTACGGGCTCCCTTGACCACCAGCTGCGCGGGCGCTAAGGGCGCGACCATGTCTGACGCTCTGCCTTCCAGCTCACGCCGCAACTTCTATGGTCGCATTCGGGGCAAGACCCTGCGCGCCAGCCAGAAGGCCTATCTGGCCGAAGACCTTGGCCCAGTGACGCTTCGCGGGGTTAGCCGCGACGAAAACCCTGCCCGTGGCGCCCTTGACTTGAGCTTTGCATCTGGGCGACCGCTCTGGCTGGAGGTGGGCTTTGGCGGTGGCGAGCACGTGGTGCACATGGCTTCGTGCTATCCGGATGTGACCATCATCGGGGCCGAGCCTTTCGTGAACGGCATCGCGATGCTCCTCGGCAAGATCAGGGGGGCGGGGGTGACGAACCTCTGGCTCCATCCGGGCGATGTACGTGATCTTTTCGACGTGCTGCCGGATCGGTGCTTGTCGAAGGTCTTCCTCAACTATCCCGACCCCTGGCCAAAGGCCCGTCATCACCGCCGCCGTTTCGTGACGCAGGAATACCTCACGGCGCTCGCCCGAATTTGCGCGCCGGGGGCCGAGTTCCGCGTTGCGACGGATATCCCGGACTACGTCCGCCAGACACTGGAGGAAGTTCCGTCGGCCGGGTTTGCGCTGTTGCGGCAAGCCGGGCCAGGCGAGGCTTGGGAAGACTGGCTCTCCACCCGCTACGAACAGAAGGCGTTGCGCGAGGGCCGGGAGCCGCACTACCTGACGTTTCGCAGGCTCTGACTGCGAAAAGCGGGCCGTGGACCGCGGCATTCGGTTGCGCTATCAGGCGAGCGGAAACGGAGGGAGTTACGAATGTCCAGCCATGGCGACGCGCAACCGATGAAATCCCGCAAGTCGGGGCCGTTGAAGGGCGTGGCGGCGGTGCCGGGCGACAAGTCGATCTCGCACCGGTCGCTGATCTTCGGCGCAATGGCGGTCGGGGAGACACGAATCTCGGGACTTCTGGAAGGGCAGGACGTGCTCGACACGGCGTCAGCAATGCGGGCTTTTGGAGCGATGGTCACCCGGCTGGGCGAGGGGGCCTGGACGGTCAACGGTGTGGGAGTCGGCGGGTTTCAGGAGCCTGCGGATGTGATCGACTGCGGGAACTCGGGCACGGGTGTCCGGCTGATCATGGGCACGATGGCGACGACGCCGATCACCGCGACGTTCACAGGGGATGCCAGCCTCCGGAAGCGCCCGATGGGGCGGGTGACCGATCCCCTGGCGCTGTTCGGCGCGCGGGCCTACGGGCGGCAGGGCGGGCGGTTGCCGATGACCATCGTCGGTGCGGCGAATCCGGTGCCGGTGCGGTACGCGCTGCCGATGGCCTCGGCGCAGGTAAAGTCGGCGGTGCTGTTGGCCGGGCTGAACGCGCCGGGTGAGACCGTCGTGATCGAACGCGAACCGACGCGGGATCATTCGGAGCGGATGCTGCTGGGGTTCGGGGCGAAGCTCTCGGTCGAGAAGACCAATGAGGGCAATGTCATCACCCTGACCGGCCAGCCGGAGCTGCGGCCGCAGACCGTGGCGGTGCCGCGCGATCCGTCCAGCGCGGCTTTCCCGGTCTGCGCGGCGCTGATCGTCGAGGGGTCGGATATTCTGGTTCCCGGCGTCAGTCAGAATCTGACCCGGAACGGGCTTTACCTGACGCTGGTCGAGATGGGGGCGGAGATCGAATTTCAGAACCCCCGCGAGGAGGGGGGCGAGCCGGTGGCTGACCTGCGCGTTCGGTTCTCGGGTGGGATGACGGGGATCGAGGTGCCGCCAGAGCGGGCTCCCAGCATGATCGACGAATATCCGGTGCTGTCGGTGGTGGCGTCCTTCGCGACCGGGAAAACGGTGATGCGGGGGGTCAAGGAGTTGCGGGTCAAGGAAAGCGACCGGATCGACGCGATGGCGCGGGGGCTGGAGGCTTGCGGGGTCCGCGTCGAGGAGGACGAGGATACGCTGATCGTGTACGGATGCGGTGCGGGAGGGGTGCCGGGGGGGGCGACCTGTGCGACCCATATCGACCACCGGATCGCGATGTCGTTCCTGGTGCTGGGGTTGGCTGCGAAGGCTGCGGTGGGGGTGGATGACGGCTCGCCGATCCAGACCTCGTTTCCGGTTTTCGAGGGGCTGATGCGGGGGCTGGGGGCCGAGATCGAGCGGGGGTGAGCCGGTCTGTCCACGGTGGACAAACTTGGGTTTCCCATTCATTCCAACAGGTTAGCTTTTTTCGTTAGGGTGGTGTTAAGAATTGCATCCCCGGGCCGCAAGGGACTTTGGCCCGGGGACTCTGCCCGTCAGAATACGTCGAGCAGGTAGAGAATGATGATGATGGGGATCGGGATGCCGATCAGCCAGGCGAGGGCGCCTTTCATGGGGATACTCCGGTTGGTTCGTTAAGAGGGCAACGCGGAGGGGGGTGGGGTGGTTCCGTGGAGGGCAAATGTTTGACGATGGTGGAACGAGGCAGTACGTCTACCGACGCCTTGCTACCATATAAACCGAGCTTAGCTTAGATTCACTACTGAGCTTTGCCCGATTCCGATCCGATCGGGCAAAGAGAGCAAGAACTGTTTTGTCAAGCTCGGGCTCCCGGGCGTTCCGTGCCTGAACTGCATTATCATATCGTTCCTTGCCCCATCATCGAGACTATTGACCCAAGACTCGCGAAAGAACGTGTTCTCTGCGTACTCAAGCGCAACGTTTAACGCAACGCCGCCAACGGAATTCCCGGGTACGAAGCTCAAAGAGCTAATGAATTCCAAGATGCTGTGCTCCGTGCTCTCAAAGCCGCCAATCATGAAGGCGGATGTGCCAGCAAGTTGACCTGCGAAGGCGGCCACGGTTGCCCAGGGTAGGTCAGGGCCGGGAAGGATTAGCTTGCCATCAAAAGTAAATTCGGGCGCGAATGGAGAAGCGAAGCAAAAAGGTAGCTCAGAGGTGAGGTTGGTGATCGTCGCATGAAATGTATCAAAGCAATCACTGTGAAGAGCTCGTTCATACTCTGCCTTGCTTCGTTTCAGATCGGCAAATCCCAGTTTGGTGCCATACAAGAAAGCGTCAAATTCATTGAGTGAGCCGTTAGCCGCTGCAACACGACGGACCTCTGAATTTGAGAAGAGGGAAATATTTTGCTCTTTCTTGAAGTACTCTAGGCAAATCACTCTGTAACCAAGTAACGCAGCTTGCCTTTTAGTCGAAATGGAAGCTCCGTTCTCGATCTCCTTGAAAGTTGTCGCGTCATGTTTCGCGCAAAAACCTGGAAAGACGGAGGCCTTGCTTTGACCTACTCGCTTAAAGACTAAATTCGGCGGCGCTGCGCCAAAAAAACTATCCAGAGATAAGCAAAGAACATGACCAGACTCGACGATAGATTTTATTGTATCCGATCTTTGAATTGTGTGTGAATTGATGGCTTGACTATTGCATCGAACTCCGTGCTCATTGATGAAAAGACACCTCCCAGAGCCGCTCCTCTTTAGGTGCCTGCGAATTTCTTCCCGAATGTCTTTCTGCAAATCTTCCTCTCTCACTGAATCTTCGACTTCATTGCGGGCGCCGCATCGCGCCCGCTTTCGACACTACGGAAGTGGCCGAAATGATTTCACCTCCCGCTCCAGCACCTCCCGGATCAGCAGGTGATAGGGGATTCCCCGCTGGGCGGCGCGGGTTTTGAGGGCCTCCATCAGGGCTTCGGCGCAGTGCGGGTTGATGCGGCAACCTCTTTCAATTTTTTCCAATTCATCTTCTTGAACTGCGAGACGTCGAGGTCGGAGAGGTCTTGTTTGAGTAACGCCTCGGCTTCCTCGTCGGTGGTCATCACCGGGACGGTTTTGGGTCTAGATGCCATGGCGCTGGGACTTCGTCACTCGGACACTACGCATTTGAGGCTAGGCACCCCTTGGCCCGGAATCAAGGGCGTAAGCCCGCCGGGCCGCGCCCTCCCGCCCCCGGGAGGGCGCTTTGCGGCGTTGGTCACCCGAACTTCGGTGGGAGGGGTGGAGGCATAAAGCGCCTACGTCGGCCGTTGGGGCGCCCGCCCGAGGGACGGCGCGGCCCTGTGCTGCGCGTGGGGTGGTGCGCTGAAGCGCACCCTGCGATGGATTTGGCAAGGTGCCCCCCACCCCTGCCCTCTGCACGAGGGGGAGGGAGTGACGGGTGTTGACGTTGGGGGAGAGTCGGGCTGAAGCCCGACCTACGGGTGGTGCGCTGCAGCGCACCCTCCGGGTCAGCCACAGGGGGCGGTGTCACCTTCGGCGAAGAATAGTCTTTCCACCCGTTCGATCAGATCCTGGCGGGAGAGAAGGGGCATGTGGCCGTCTTCGGGCAGGACGCAGACCGGGGCGTCGAGCCGGGCGGCCAGGCGTTGGACGTCGGTCAGGGGGAAGACGGGGTCGTTTTCGCCGTGGAAGAAGGTGATCTTTGCCTGTGACGCCAGCGCTTCGGGTGACAGGGCCCAGGCGAGCAGGCTGCCGGATTGTGAGCGCCCGCGGCCTTCGCCCGGTCTGTTGATCCGGCCTTCGAAGCTGCGGCGAAGCTCATCCGCCAGCGCGCGTTTTTCGGGTGAGTTGCGCCAGCCGGTGCCAAGGTAGAGAGTGATGAAGTATTCGTCCCAGATGCGCTGCGGGTTGAGGCTGCCGAGCGCGATGGCCGCTCCTGCGACGCCAAAGCCACCGCGCAGGGCGGCAAGGGCCGCGCCGGGAAAGGGCGTGGCGCTGGCGATGGCCGCAACCTTCACCCGGTCGCTGTGGTCGATGAGGCCTGCGGCCTCGATCGCGATGGCGGCCCCTGTCGAGTAGCCAAGGAGGTTGATCCGGGCGTCGGGGTAGCGGTTCGCATAGTCGGCGACCCACCTTGCTGCGCGCCTCAGGTCGAGGGGGGGTGACAGCGGTTCGTCCCGCATGCCGGGCAGGCGGTATTCAACGACGAGATTGCCGTTCGCTGTCCAGTCGTTCGCGGGGCCGAAGATGTCGGCGGTGGTAAGCGCACCGGGGAGGAGAAAGGTGATCTGGTCCGGATGGCTTTCGGTGGTCGTCGTGTAGAGAGGCGGCTTGATGGTCTCGGGCGGTTTTGCGCAGGCGGTGAGTGCGCTGATCAGTGCCACCAGAGCCGCCCGCAGGCGGGTTCTCACCTCGCGAACCGTTTGTACTTGACGCGCTTCGGCTCCAGCGCGTCCGGTCCCAGGCGGCGGACCTTGTCTTCCTCGTAGGCCTGGAAGTTGCCCTCGAACCATTCCACATGCGCGTCGCCTTCGAAGGCGAGGATGTGGGTGCAGAGGCGGTCGAGGAAGAAGCGGTCGTGGCTGATGATGATCGCGCAGCCGGCGAAATCCTCGATGGCGGCTTCCAGCGCTTGCAGGGTTTCGACGTCAAGGTCGTTGGTCGGCTCGTCGAGGAGGAGGACGTTGCCGCCGGACTTCAGGAGCTTGGCCATGTGGACGCGGTTACGTTCCCCACCGGAAAGCAGCCCGACCTTCTTCTGCTGGTCCGTGCCCTTGAAGTTGAACGCTCCGGTGTAGACGCGGGAGTTCATCTGCATGTCGCCGAGGTGGATGACCTCGGCCCCGCCGGAGATTTCCTCCCAGACGTTCTTGTTGGGGTCGAGCGCGTCGCGGGACTGGTCGACGAAGGCCAGTTTGACCGTGCCGCCGAGGGTGATTGTGCCCTCATCGGGTTTCTCGTCGCCGATGATCATGCGGAAGAGGGTGGATTTGCCGGCACCGTTCGGACCGATGACGCCGACGATGGCACCGGGGGGAACGGTAAAGGACAGGTTCTCGATCAGAAGCTTGTCGCCCATGTGTTTTTTCAGACCCTCGACCTCGATCACCTTGTTGCCAAGGCGTTCGCCGTTCGGGATGATGATCTGGGCCGAGGTGGAGCGTTCCATGACGGTCTGGCTGGCCATCTCGTTGTAGCGCGAAAGGCGGGCCTTGCCCTTGGCCTGACGGGCCTTGGCACCGGAGCGGATCCACTCCAGTTCCTTTTCCAGCGCCTTCTGCTTGGATTTGTCCTCACGCGCTTCCTGGGCCATGCGCTTGGCCTTCTGGTCGAGCCAGGCGGAGTAGTTGCCTTCGTAGGGAATGCCGCGGCCGCGGTCGAGTTCAAGGATCCAGCTGGTGATGTCGTCGAGGAAATAGCGGTCGTGGGTGACGATCAAGATGGTGCCCTTGTAGGCGATCAGGTGCTTTTGCAGCCAGGCGATGGATTCCGCATCCAGGTGGTTGGTCGGTTCGTCGAGAAGCAGCATGTCGGGCTTTTCAAGCAGGAGCTTGCAAAGCGCCACGCGGCGACGTTCGCCCCCGGAAAGGGTGGTCACGTCGGCATCGTCGGGCGGGCAGCGCAGCGCGTCCATCGCGACGCCGACGGTGGCCTCAAGCTCCCACAGGTTCTGGGCGTCGATCTGGTCCTGGAGGGCGGCCATTTCTTCGGCGGTCTCGTCCGAATAGTTCATCGCCAGTTCGTTGTAGCGTTCCAGGATCGCGGTCTGCGCGGCCACGCCAAGCATCACGTTTTCCTTGGCGGTCAGCGTCGGATCAAGCTGCGGTTCCTGGGCCAGATAGCCGACTTTCGCGCCCTTGGCGGCCCAGGCTTCGCCTTTGAAGTCGGTGTCCATGCCGGCCATGATCTTCAAGAGCGTGGACTTGCCCGCGCCGTTGACGCCGACGACGCCGATCTTCACGCCGGGCAGGAAGTTGAGGTGGATGTTCTCGAAACACTTCTTGCCGCCGGGGTAGGTCTTGGAGACGTTCTCCATGTGGTAGACGTATTGATAGCTGGCCATGGTCGCGCTCCATCTGGGGTTGGCGCGTATGTAGCGGCGATGGGGCGGGGCTGCAACGGGACAGTCAGGCAAAGGCCGTGTCAAAGGCGATGCGGAGGCGGTGACCACGGGCGGGATTGACGGCCTCGACCCAGGCGATCTGGCCCTGAAGCCGGGCGAGGAAGGCGGGGTCGGTGCGGCGGGGATCTTCGGGGCGGGCGAGGTGGTGGAGGGTGGCCTTGAGGCGGTCGTAAGTCGGACGGGGCACGTTGACATGGGCGTTCACCACAAGGCCGGTGACGGTCTGGCGCCGGCCGGTCGTGGCGGTTCGGGTCTTGGCCGGGTTGAGGCGGAAGCCTTCCGCGTGCGCGATCTCGGGCAGTACACGGGCGAGAACCGGCGCGATGCGGGCGTCACCGGAAAAGGTGAGGTCGTCGGCGTAGCGGGTGTAGCGGGCCCCAAGACTGCGGGAGAGGCCGCAAAGGCGCTGGTCCAGCCGGAAGGCGGCGAGGTTTGCAAGCGCGGGCGATGTGGGCGCGCCTTGAGGCAAGTGGCGTGCGGCAAGGTGATCGCGGGCGGCGAGGGCGGGGGTTTGCAGCACCTCATGCGGGGTCAGGGCGGTGGTCATATGCGCCAGCGCGCGGGCGACGGCCTGCGGGTAGCCGAGGCTGCGGAAGATGGCATAGACCCGTGTCCAGGGGATCGCGGGGAAGAAATCTGCAAGGTCGAAAGAAAGAACGACCGCCTCGCCTGCATGGCGGGCAGCGGCGGTGATGCAGTTGCGGCCCTTGACGAAGCCGAAAGCCGCCGGATGGGCGGGCACATGGTCGATAAGCCCGTGCAGGATGCGGCGCTGGAGGCGTTTCATCAGGGGCTTCGGCTCCTCGATCAGCCGGAGCGAGCGGTCGCGTTTCGGGATCAGGTGGCAGTGGTAATGCCGGGCGAAGCTGACCGGGTTTCGGGCCGAAAGCCCGCGCGGGTCGGTGAAGCGGATCAGCTGGTCGGGCGGGAGGGCGAGCCAGTCGGCAAGATCGGCCGGGCTCGTCAGCTGCGGGAGGGGCAATGAGGCGAGGGCCGGGATCGGGCGGAAGACCGGCGGGGTCAGATACGGGGCAGGACGGCTTTTGGTCTTGCGGGCCAAGGCCAGAACTCGCTCGGCGTAGGGGCTGTCGCGCAGGCAGATCAGGAGTTGCTGGGGATCGGGGGCGGCGCTGCCGGGGAAGGCCGAGAAGAGCCAGCGGGCCAGAAGTGCCGGGGTGCGCGCCCAGGTCCGGGGCAGGCGCTGGCGCAGATGGGCCTCGATCTCGGACAGCGACCAGTCGCACTGCGACAGGGACGCCGCAAGGGGCAGGAGGACATCCTTGAAATTCATGGAAAGACGCGGCCCAACCTTTCCTGTCCTGCAGGAGAAGCGCTGGGTGAAGCCCAGTCAGTCTCCTGCGCCGAATGTCAGCCTTGCGATCATGCGGCCGGGGAAGCCCCGGCCCACTGGTTTCCCAGCATCTTGGGCCGCGTCTTGCAGGGCATTGTAATGGCTAGCCTCTTGCGGTCAACTGCCCCCTTGGAACGGAGACAGCGTTCATGCGGCAGGAATTTCCGGTGGCGGGTTGGAGCATGGTTATAGACCTTCTCTGCGTGTCATTAGATCCGGCGCATGAAGGGCATATACATATCACGCGCGAGGCACTGACGCGGATGGGGCAGCCTGAGCGGGGAAGAGTCACGGAGTCCGGCCCAAGCTTGCCGCATGGACCATGGCGGCACGGCTTTTGCGTTTGGAATCGCAAGATTCTACGGTAACGGTGAGGCCGAAAGGGCCGAAAGGAGCCAAGGTGCCAAAAGGCTTGATTTTGTGGCGGAAACTGCGCGAGAGCCTGTGCCTGCTGCTGGCAGGTTGCGTGGCACTTTCGGCGTGCAGTCTGCCGATCAAGCTGGCGGAGACGCCGACGCTTTATCAAGGGGGCATCGCCTTTCCGGCTGACGAGGTGCCACCTGCGCTTCGCACGGTAGAACCAGTCATTTATTACGTTACCGACCGGCAGCCCGAACTGGCCGATGGCGCGCTGGTGGGGTATGGGGCCGGTCGCTCGGCTTCGATGGCTTTCGGCGAAGCGCGGGTCCGGATCGGGGATTTCGAGCGCTGGGCCGACCTTGTCGACCCCGGCGATTTGGAAACCCGCAAGCGGCAAGAGATGCGTATCAAAGGCTACACCGAACTTCTGCGCTTTCCCGAGACGCCGCTTCCTGCGGTTTTTGCGGGCGGGCGGCTGGAGCCGGATCCAACGGCCGAGCAGGCCTACAAGGCCGATATCGCAGCGTTTCAGGAGACATTCGCCGCCATTCTTCGCATGTCCCCGCGTCGTGAGGCCGTGGTCTTTATCCATGGCGTCAGCAACGACATGGACGACGCACTGACCACCATGGCCAGCCTTTGGCATCATGCCGGACGGATCGGCGTGCCGGTAAGCTACTCATGGCCCGCGGGAAACAAGGGGCTGACCGCCTACTTCAAGGACCGCGAGTCGGGTGAGTTCTCGACCTATCACCTGAAGGAATTCCTGCGTGCACTTGCCGCGATCCCGGAGCTTGAGACGATCACCCTGATTGCGCATTCGCGGGGCGCGGATGTCGCGACCAGTGCCATTCGGGAACTGGCGATCTTCGAGACGGGGGCGGGCCGCGACCCAAGGCAGACGTTGAAGATCGGCACGCTGATCCTTGCGGCGCCCGACCTTGACTTTGGGGTGGTGCAGCAACGGCTGGGCGCTGAAGGCACGGCGGGGGCGATCGGGCAGGTGAATATCTATCTTAACCCCAACGACGGGGCGCTGGGCGTCGCGCAGGCACTGGCCACCGGGCTGCGGGTGGGGCGGCTGTCACCCGAGAGCTTTTCAGAAGCCGAATGGGCTGCGCTGGGCGATCTTGGCAACCTGCATTTCATCGATGTGGAGTCGGTGGGTGGCCGGATCGGGCATGCCTACTTCCGGGACAATCCCGCCGTGATGTCAGACGTGATCCTGACGCTGCGCACGCGCTCAGTGCCGGGGACCCCGGAACGCCCTTTGGAGAATGTGCGCAGCAACTTTTGGCGGATGCACCCGAATTACCCCGGCGCGCGGATCACCGCTCCGGTCGTGACAAACAGTGACCGCTAGCGTGCGGCGGCGGTTCAACAGTGGCGGCGGGGGGTTCGTGTCAGGTCTGCCGTTGGCGCGGGCCGGTATGGTGATAGGCCTTCTCGGTGGGTCGTTCGATCCGGCGCATGAGGGGCATGCGCATATCACGCGTGAGGCGCTGAAGCGGATGGGGCTGGATCAGGTCTGGTGGCTGGTGACGCCCGGCAATCCATTGAAAGCCCGGCAACCGGCGCCGATGGCGGACCGTCTTGGACGCGCAAGAAAGGTCATGCAGCATCCTCGGGTCAGGATCACTGCGCTTGAAGAAAGCTTCGGCACCCGGGCGACGGTCGAGACAATCGAGCGGTTGCGGGCGGTCTATCCCCGCGTGACCTTCGTCTGGCTGATGGGGGCCGACAATCTGGTGCAGTTCCACCGTTGGGAGCGGTGGCGCGACATCCTGCGGTCGGTGGCGGTGGGGGTACTGGCCCGGCCAGGCTCGGGCGTGACCGCGCGGCTGTCGGTGGCAGCGCGGGCGTTCCGGGTGCATCAGGTGGCACGGGGCGAGAATTTGCGGGGAAGAAAGCCCCCCGTCTGGTGCTTTGTGAACCTGCCTTTGAACGATGCGTCTTCAACCGAGATCCGGGCCAAGGGGGGGTGGCGGTCGGGGCGGTACTGAGGGGTTGCTCTTCGTTCGACTTCGTCTCCTCCTCGCGGGCGGGCTTTCCGACGAAAAGACGCAGTCGCACGAGGAGGGGTCACCTAGAGCGGCTTTTCCAGCCAGACGTCGGCAGGCGGAGTGGTGTAGGGCGGGATCGGGACCCAGCCCGTCGCCCGATAAAGCGCTATCGCTTCGGTCAGAGCCGAGTTGGTGTCGAGCCTCAGCCGTTGGTGTCCCGTCGCGCGAGCCTCAGCCTCGATCGCGGTCATCATCCTGCGGGACAGGCCATGGCCACGGGCTGAAGGGTGGACCCACAGGCGTTTGACCTCGGCAGTCGTGTCATCCAGAGCGCGTAGGCCGACGCAGGCCACGGGCAGGTCGTCGGACCAGGCGATCAGGAAGCGACCCTGGGGCGGGCGGTAGCTGTCGCTGTGCGGGTCGGGCAACGGGAAATCGTCGGGCCGGGCGGCAGCGACGCGGACAAGGATTTCGTCAAAATAGGCACGCTGGCAGGCCAGCGCTTGCGGCGCGTCGGGATCGGCCGGACGGATATCGACCTGATCGCGGTTCAGGACCGTGGCGATCAGGTCCATGGCGGCCACGAGTTCTTCAGCGCGTGATCCAGCGCGGGCGATGAGCCGGGCGGCGCGGTCTTGGCCGATGGCCTCATAGGCGACCATCTCGGCCTGGCCCCTGTCGGTCAGTCGGGCGACGCGACGGCGACGGTCAGTTGTGGCGGTCGCGGTTTCGATCAGACCTTCGTGTTCCAGGCTGCGCAGAAAGCGGCTCATCAGGCCTGAGTCGAGGTCAAGTCTGTCGCGGATCAGCGCCACATCCGTGCCTTCCGGCCGGACGAGCTGCAGGACCCGCGCAGCCCCCAGCGGGCGACCGCGGTCGAGGAAGGAGGTGTCAAGCGCACCAGTTTCGCGGGTGACGGCGCGGTTGAAGCGGCGGAGGCGGGCGATGGGGTCAAGCAGCATGTCGGACTCGGGTCAGATATTTTGCCTGAAATTAGTCAGATATTATGTTCACGCAACCGGGAAATCGGGTGGAGCGTGTCCCACTGGCGGAACTGGGCTGACTGCGGCTATCACAAGGGAAAGCGGAGGTGCGATCGTGATCACGCGGCGTCGGTTGTTGGCGGGACTTCTGGCCGGGGTGGCGCTGCCTGCTGCGGCTGAGGTCATCAAGACCTCTCCCCGGCCGGCGCCGCGTCCAGCAAGGCCCGTGGCGGGCGGGGCGTCGGCTGGTACAGCTGTCGATACGGCCGCGCTGATCACAGCGGCGAAGCTGGGGGGCGACGTCGCTTTTGTGCTGGCCGATGCGAAGACCGGCGCAGTGCTCGAGGCGCGGCAGCCGGACCTCGCGCTGCCACCGGCTAGTGTGGCGAAGGCGGTGACCTCGCTTTACGCGTTGGAGAAACTGGGGGCCGGGTATCGGTTCGCGACCCGGGTGCTTGCGACGGGGCCGCTGCAGGGCGGAACCGTTCAGGGTGATGTGGTGCTGGCGGGCGGGGGCGATCCGACGCTGCAGACCGACCAATTGGGCGATCTGGTGGCGCGGCTGGCTAAGGCTGGGCTGAAGGGGGCGACGGGGCGGTTCCTCTACTGGGAGGGTGCGCTGCCCCGGCTGAACGGGATTGCTGAGGATCAGCCGGATCATGTGGGCTACAACGCTGCGATCTCGGGGCTGAACCTGAACTTCAACCGGGTGCATTTCGAATGGAAGCGTGCTTCTGGCGACTGGCTGGTGACGGTCGATGCGCGGGGGGAGCGGTTCCTGCCCTTGGTCGGCATGGTGCGGGTCGAGGTGGCCAAGCGGGAAGCGCCGCTGTTCACCTATGAGCCGGGAGCGGTGGAGGAGTGGACGGTCGCCTCGGGGGCCTTGGGGAACGGGGGGAGCCGCTGGCTGCCGGTCCGCGACCCCGGAGCTTACGTGGCCGAGGTGTTCCGCACGCTGGCCCGGGCGCAGGGGATTCGGCTGGAGATTGGCGAGCGGGTCGCGGCGCTGCCTGCCGGGAGCGAACTGGGCCGGGTGGAGAGCGAGCCTTTGCCGGAGGTGCTCCGGGACATGCTGCTTTATTCCACCAACCTGACGGCGGAATGCGTGGGGCTGACGGCCTCGGGGGCGGCGGGGCTGGAGGCGTCGGGGCGGGCGATGTCGGACTGGGTGCGGGCGACGTTCGGGGTGGCGTTCGATCTGCGGGATCATTCGGGGCTGGGGGGGGCGTCGCGGGTCACGGCTTCCGGGATGGTGAAGGTGCTGGTCGCGGCGGAACGCGGGGGGCGGGGGCTGAAGCCGATCCTGCGGGATGTGGGGATGAAGGATGACAAGGGGAAGGTCATCGAGGGGCACGCGGTCAAGGTGCTGGCGAAGACGGGAACGCTGAATTTCGTGTCGGGGCTCGCGGGGCATGTGGTGCCGCCGCCCACTTCGAAAAACGGCGGGAGGGAGCTGGTCTTCGCGATCTTCTCGGGCGACCCGGAGCGGCGGGACGCGGTGCCGGTGAGCTTGCGGGAGGAGCCGGAGGGGTCCTCGGCCTGGACCAAACGGGCGCGGCGGCTGCAGGGGCAGCTGGTGAGCCGCTGGGCGGGGGCCTATGGGTGAGGTAGGGGCCGCAAGGGACTCTGTCCACGGTGGACGGATGGGGGTAAGGGGTTGATTTTGCTGCGGAAGGGGTGTGGACGCTAGGGGTTTGTTAAGGGGATGGTTAATGGAGGAGGTAGAGTGCCTGCTTACGAACGTGCCCGCCGCGAAAATGCTTCACTGTGCTTTTCGAACTTCGTGATACCTTTCGAAGTCGGCCAAGGAAGATTCTTCAATACTAAATGCATCTCTAAGCTTGTTCCAAAGTTTGAACAGAAGCTGAACTTGGTTGCCATCGGACCAATCCGGTTCCGTTGTGTCGATCACCAGCGATTGCTTGCGAGATATTCCCGGTGAATAGCCGTCTTGAGTGTGCCATAGCGCGTCCTCCATTCCATCTATTCCCAAGATGACGCGGCGACGTTTTGTGGCGCCCAGCTCGTCCAAAATCCTCATGCCATTAGTAAGGGATTTCGTCCAGCTCGTAAGAAGGTGTGCATAAGATATGTATTTATTTTCGCGTTTTTCCGCATAAGCGGTCCCGATTGAATACCAGAGCTCACCGGTCTCTTCGAGGAGTGCTGCCAGGTTTTCTGGAGTGTCGAGGCCATCCTCATCGCTTGCGGAATGCCAGTAAGAAACGTAGCCAAACTTGCATGCGCCATAATTGCCTGAAGAACCCGCGCCCATGGGTGCCCAAAGCCGAGCACTATCCGGTAGAGCAGCCACGCGACTCATTGATGGTATGCCATCCTTGTATCCTGCCGGAACGATTCTTACCCATGAACGAGGCAAGTATTCTGGCATCAGCTCGTAAGTAGCGCCAAAGCTACCGCTCAGTTTCACAGGCCAGTCTGTCCTCCATAGCCCCAAGTTGCTTGGGTCGCTTTCTGCACAGGAAATGGGTTGCTCTGATGCACGCACATCTCTCACCTCGGCCAGATTTGCCTTAATTGCTGAAATCATTTGCTTTAATAGTGTATCGCGAATATTTTTGCGATCTGATGGGCTCACCTCTTCAGTGAGATGATAGGCCATTATGCGCCGATGCCTTATGTCAAATGGTAGATCTTCGATCTGAGCGCCGTAGGCTGTGTTCAGTATTGCAATAATTCTCTCGTATCCCAAGGCATGTAGGCCGTATCCCAACTCTATCATCACGTTTGGATTTGGAAGGAATTTTCCGAGACTGCTTTTGCTTATTGGTGTCACGTCAGCAACCATGACCGCGCATCGGCTTATCTTAGAAAGGATAACGGGACCAATATCTGCCATTCCTGGCGTTGATTTGGTATCGTGATCGAGCTCAATCCGATCAACCTCTTCAACTTCGAGCTCTTCACTGATCCTGTCAACGGCTACAGACAGGATATCGCGAAGGAACTCACGATTGGTTTTAGAGGGAAGATCATTCTGCCAAGACCAGAACACAGTATCGGACATGATAATTGCACGCTTGAGCTGAGGGTCAACGTAGACTCAGGCTGATACCGTAGACCCTATTTCAAGTGTCTGCAATTCAGTAACTTGGCCCGGAATCAAGGGCGAAGCCCGCCGGGCCGCGCCCTCCCTCCCCCTTGGGAGGGCGCTTTTGCAGCGTCGCTCACCCGAACTTCGGGGGGAGGGGTGGCGGGATAAAGCGCCTACGTCGGAGGTTGCAGCGCCCGCCCGAGGGAGGGCGCGGCCCTCGTGTGGTGGGCGGGGTGTGTGTCTGTCATCCCCGCGCAGGCGGGGAACCAGTTGGCCTTAGCGGGCATGGGTCCCCGCCTGCGCGGGGATGACACGGATTGCTAGAGTCGGGCTGAAGCCCGACCTACGGGGTGGGGAGGGGTCGGGGCAGGCCCCGACCTACGGGGTTACACCCCCATATGCCGGACGCGCGCGCCCCATTCGATGGCGGCGGCGTGGAGGCGGTCGATTTTGAGTTCCTCGCGGACCTCTTCCAGCATGCGGAGCTCGACCTGGGAGTGGCGGCCGTCGGCGGTGACGACGTCGCAGGCCAGCGCATAGGCGGTCTCGTAGAGGCGCTCGGGCAGGGCCTCGCGGATCAGGCCGAAGAGGGCGTCGAGGCCGTCTTCCTCTTCGAACAAGTCGAAGACCGTGCGGCTGACGCGCTGGATGCGGTCGGGGTCGTAGTTCCCGAAGATCGGCATGTGGTTGACCATGCGGGTGATGGCCACAAGCTCGGCGGTGCGCATGTTCTGGTCGGAGGCGGAGCAGGCGACCATGACGGCGACAAGCGCGTCCTGCGGGGACATGGCGGATTCGGTCATGGGTGGCTCCTGTTGCGGTTGCGCGGCAGATTATTGACGGGGGCGCGGGGGGGCAATAGAGGACGGGGGTTCATACGGCGATGGGGACGATGATGACGGCTTTGCGCGATGCGGCGATGGGTTCGAAGGCGTGGCCGTTCGAAGAGGCGCGCGCGGTGTTGAAACGCTATGGCGGGAAGGACCCGGCGAAGGGCTATGTGCTGTTCGAGACGGGGTATGGGCCGTCGGGGTTGCCTCACATCGGGACGTTCGGTGAGGTGGCGCGGACGACGATGATCCGGCGGGCGTTCGAGATCATTTCGGACATCCCGACGCGGCTGATCTGTTTCTCGGACGACGTGGACGGGATGCGGAAGGTGCCCGAGAACGTGCCGAACCAGGAGATGTTGAAGCAGCATATGCAGCTGCCGTTGACCTCGGTCCCGGACCCCTATGGCGAGTACGAGAGTTTCGGTCACCACAACAACGCGATGTTGCGGCGGTTTCTGGATACATTCGGGTTCGAGTATGAGTTCATCTCGGCGACGGAGTTCTACAAGTCGGGTCGTTTTGATGCGACCTTGCGGCTTTGTGCCGAGCGGTATGATGCGATCATGGCGATCATGCTGGCTTCGTTGCGGGAGGAGCGGCAGCAGACCTATTCGTGCTTCCTGCCGCTGCATCCGGAGTCGGGCCGGGTGATGTATGTGCCGATGAAGCATGTCGATGCGGCGAGGGGTGAGATCACCTTTGACGACGAGACGGGGCGGGAGTGGACGGTGCCGGTGACGGGCGGGCATGTGAAGCTGCAGTGGAAGCCGGATTTCGGGGCGCGCTGGGCGGCGCTGGATGTGGACTTCGAGATGTATGGGAAGGACCATTCCACCAATACCCCGATCTACGACGGGATCTGTGAGGTTCTGGGGGGGCGGAAGCCGAACCACATGACATATGAGCTGTTCCTGGATGACCAGGGGCAGAAGATTTCGAAGTCCAAGGGGAATGGCCTCACGATCGACGAGTGGCTGACCTATGCGGCGACCGAGAGCCTGTCGTATTTCATGTACCAGAAGCCCAAGACGGCGAAGCGGATGCATTTCGACGTGATCCCGCGGGCGGTGGATGAGTATCACCAGCAGTTGCGGGCGTTTCCGGAGCAGCCTTTGGACCAGCAGGTAAACAATCCGGTCTGGCATATCCATAACGGGAAGCCTCCGGAAAGCCGGATGGTTGTCAGTTTCGGGATGCTCTTGAACCTCGCCAGCGTGTCGGGGGCGAAGGATGCGGGGGCGCTGTGGAAGTTCCTGAAGCGGTATGCTCCGGAAGCTTCGCCCGAGACGCACCCGGACCTTGATGCGGCCGCAGGGTATGCGGTGCGGTATTTCGCGGACCGGATTGCGCCGACGCGCGTCTTCCGGGAGCCGGACGAGAAGGAGCGGGCGGCGATGGAGGATCTGATCGGGCGGCTCAAGGTCTGGGACGGTGGGCTGGACGATGAGGCGCTGCAGTCGATGGTCTTTGCGGTGGGCAAGGAGCATGAGTTCGAGCCGCTGCGGGATTGGTTCAAGGCTTTGTACGAGGTGCTGCTCGGTGCCTCGGACGGACCCCGGTTCGGAGGGTTCATCGCGCTTTACGGGGTGGGCGAGACCGTGGCACTTATGGAGCGGGCGCTGAAGGGCGAGTTGGTCGCCTGATCCTTGCGCCCCGGTGAGGGCGCTGATGGGACGGGAAGCCGAGGGCCACGCGCGGTTTCGGGGCATGGATGGCGCGGTGAAGGCGCTGCTGGAAGGCGACGCAATCATCTTGCGCGGGGACATCCGGGTGACGTTACGGCGCGATGCGCTGACGGACTGGCGGGTGGAAGGGGATGATCTTTGCCTGCGGGCCGGGGACGAGCCTTTGGCTCTGACACTGGGTGCCAAGGAAGCGGCGGCTTGGGTCAGGGCTTTGGAGAAGCCGCTGCCAAGTCTGGCGTCGAAGCTTGGGGTTTCGGCAGCGGCGCGGGGTTGGCTGATCGGTGGCCCGGCGCCGGAGGAGATAGCGGTGGCTCTGGCGGGCGTTGAGGTGCCGGGGCCCGAGGGTGCGGCGCAGATCATCGCGGTGTTGACCGGGCCGGGGGATCTGACATTGGCGCTGGAGGCGGGCCGGGCGCATGGCCTTCGGGTCTGGTGCGTCCACGGCAAAGGCAAGCGGGCTGCGGTCGGTGACACGGCAGTGCGCGCGGCGTTCCGCGGGGCGGGGTGGATGGACATCAAGACCAGCGCCGTCTCGGAGGCCTTTACGGCCACGTTATATCGACCGCCAAAAGAGTGACGCCAACTTCGTCAGGCTGCTTTCCCGCGCCAGACCCGCCGCCAGTCGACCCAGAGGGCTGCGACATCGTCGGGATCGCCGGCAAAGAGCCGGGCGCTGAGGGGGAAGGTCTCGGCTTCAAGCTTGGCCTGGGTGTCGCGTAGGCGTGCATCAAGCATGCGGCGGGCAAGGTCGGGCATGATCGCATCGGGCAGGGTTGCGACATGCAGGCCAAGGACCGAAAGGTCGTGGTGGTCGCCCAGGGCCTCGCCCAGGCGGTCGGCGCTTATGACGATGGGTTTGAAAAGATCGGGCCAGGTGGGTGCGAAGAGGCGAGACTGATACCAGAGGTCCTTGGCGCGTTTGCGCCAGTTGTGGATCAGTTCGGCTTCCTGAGGGTCATCTTGCGCCGCCTCGGCTGCGATGCGGGCTTTGCGCCGAGTGATGGCCAGACCCTGACGGAGCACGCGGTCGTCCTTGCCCGAGAACCTTGCGCCTGTGATCTTCTCGCGCACGCCGGCCAAAGCTTCGATCAGCCCGGGTGCGAGGCTGGCCGCCGGGGCCTGGCCTTCCGACGCAAGTTGCGTTCGTAACGGCTGCAGAACCGGCGGCGGATCGGGAAACACGCGGTCGAGCGTGGCCAGGCGCACTTGCGCGTCGCGGCGGGCCGATAGGGCAAGTCCGACGTCGCGCAGGGCGAGATTCGTGGCAGGCTGGTCTTCAAGTCCTGCCCGGACCAACCGCAGAAGGGCGCGCGTCTTCTTAAGGTTTTTCCGGATGCCATGAATGGCGTCGGGCTTGTCGATCTGGGTGAGCCTCGTCATGGCCGCGCCGAGTTCTTCGTCCACGATCCGCCGGAGGCTGGCGGCAAGGGTCGGATCGGAAGGCTGAAACGCATAGGCCATGACGCGGATCCCAAAGTTTGCACGGAAACGACAGTGGGGCCTCGCTTGGATTCCTGCAAGCGGGGCTTGGCGCGGGGCCTTTGCGAGCTACACTTGTCGAATCGAACGTTGGAGGACCGGAAAATGCGCCGCAGTATGCTTGCTATGTTTGCGTCATTGGCTTTGTCCCTGCCGGGCTTGGCGCAGGAAGAACCGATCCAGAACACCATCCAGTCGCAGATCGACGCGTTGCGGGCCGATGATTTCGCCGGAGCTTTCGCTTTTGCGAGCCCGAACATCAAGGGCATCTTCGGCACGCCGGAAAATTTCGGTGCGATGGTGAAGAACGGCTATCCGATGGTGTACCGTCCGGCCGAGGTCGAAATGCTGGACCTGCGCGACGTGGCCGGAAACCTGTGGCAGCGGGTCAGGATTACCGATCAGGCGGGTCGGGGGCATTATCTTGATTACATGATGATCGAGACGCCCGAGGGGTGGCAGATCAACGCGGTGCAGCTGTCGCCAGCCCCGGATGTCGGAGTCTGATCGCCGGGGTCCGCTTGACCGCGCGTCGGCCGTCTTTCAATCGTCGACGCAATCCTGTGGCCCCTGACACCGGTCCCGTGTTCAGGCACAAAAGGTTTGCGCCTGAACACGGGTGGGCGTCATTTTGGGAGGTCGAAGGTCATGACCCAGGTCTTGTCGTCCTGCTGGACGGCGAAGGTCGTCACGCCGGTGCCTGAAGCAATCGCTGTTTCGAGCGCGGTCTTCAGGTCGTTCGGGCCAGTCAGTTTGGTACGACTGTCGATGTGCCCTGTGATCACGTCGCCGACCCGCATCTTGCCGCTGTAGGTGTCTGGAAGGGCTGAAACTTCGGTCTGCCAGGCCCCGTTTTCCCAATGCGCCTGGAATTCCTCGCCGGATGCCAGGTCGACCGTGTGAACGACCGGCAGGTCCATGGTCTGGTCAAGCTGGGCGGTGGTGCCCTCGGCAACCGTTGCAAGCGTCGCGGTTACCACCTGCGCCTCGCCCGGGTGTTGTGACTGGCTGAGGATGTCAGGTATCTCGTCCAGAGTGGTGATGGGCGTGCCATTGACGGCCACGATCCGCATCCCCGGCACCAGCCAGTCAGGCGCAGGTCCAGTGATCCGCTCGACCGTGGTCGGCGTGGAGGCCGTTGCGGCAAAGGGGACCGCGACGGTCCAGTCCGACGTCAAAGCGCTGTCGGCTGAAGTGACGGGTTCCGCGGCGGCGACCGTCGCGGCCGGCGGCGGATCGTCGGCTTTTGGTTCGGCTGCCGGAGCGGTGGCTGGCACGGGTTCCACGCTTGCCGTTTCCGGTGCTGCCGTTTCGGTTGTGACCGGTTCCACGGTCGGGGCAGCGGCGGGGGCGGGTGCTGCAGGCGCCGGTTCCACGCTTGCCGCCTCTGTTGCGACGGCGCCCACTGCGGCCACATCGGCTGGAAGTCTGGACACTGTTGCGGTGCCGTTGTCCGGCATCGCGAGATAGACGCCGACCACGGTAATCGACAGGGCAAGAGCGCCGCCAATCAAGACGATGGGGCCGGTCTTCTTGCGCGCTGCGTCGGCCTCGGTCTTGGTGAGGCGGGTCATGGGGGTCACGGTTCTGGTCACTTCTTGGACCGGCAAGCGCAGGACGTTGCCGCCGTCCGTTTCCGAAATGGCACCAATCCATTGGCGGGCCGACTGCAAGCGTTGTTTCGGCAGGACCGACATCGCCTTGTCGATCGCGGCCAGGAATGCCGCATCATAGTCCGGGAAGCGACCGGCAAGCGGCACACAGGGATCGGCCGCATTCGCCGCCAAGGCAGCGAGGCGGGCCTGGCTGTTGGGTGGCGCGTCGCCGGTGATGACGTGATAAAAGCTGGCGGCAAGCGCGTAGAGGTCGCTCCACGGGCCCTGATCGCCGCCGCCGGCGAGGTAAAGCTCTTGCGGCGAGTAGCCGTCCTTGACCACATGCAACGCCGAAGCCGGGCTGTCGGCGCGGCGTTCATTGTCTTTGGCGGCGCCAAAGTCGATCAGGATCGGATTGCGCTTGGCGTCGACCAGGATGTTGTCGGGCGAAATGTCGCGATGCAGAAGGCCCGTGTCATGGACGGCAGTGATCGCATCCAGCAGCTTCAGAAGCGTTGAACGCACCCCCGCCGGAGACAGGGCAAGCGAGGGCGTGCGCATGATGTCAATCAGATCATGACCATCGACAAAATCGAGTGCCATGTAGGCGGTGTCATTCTCTTTGAAGACCTGGTGGACCTTGACGATGTTCGGGTGGCTGAGCTTTGCCAGGCTGTGCGCCTCGACCACGAACTTGTCGATCAGACTGGTAACGTTCGGCGCGTGGACGCGGGACCGGATCTGCATCCTTTTGGAGGACCGTCCGCACATGCCGCCCGGAAAACACTCCTTGATCACCACGCGACGGCCTAGCGTGTCGTTCGCAAGATAGGTGATCCCGAACCCGCCCGCCTTCAGATGTTTGAGGATGGTGTAGGTTCCGTTGGAGAGTTGCGTCCCGGGTGCAAGCTCGTCGCCAGTAAACTCGGTTTCGGCATCTGGTTCGCGCGGGTCAGTCTTGTTCATACCGGATCTCACTTCCACTCTCACAAATCGCCTGACGTCGGACCAGGCGGTTCGACGACAACTCTCATCCTCCATATGCTAGGATATTGGTCACAATCTGACTAAACGAGGCGTCATTGCGCGAGAATTGAGCTTGGATTACGTCTTTGTAGGCTTGAGGCGTAAAGTCAGGATTGACATGCAATCTAGAGTTGTGTCTGCGCTGCCACCCGGGCGAAGAACGAATCGGGGTGGCAGATCAGCGCGATCGGTTTCGGCGGAGGGGTCGAGACGGCTTGCCCGTGCCTGACTCATGTCAGGTCGCAAAAAGACAAGGGCCGCAGAAGCGGCCCTTGATCGGTGATGCAAGGTTGTCGCCAGATCAGGTGTCGAGCAGATATGCCCTTTCCCCATGGACAGTGATGTCAAGCCCCGGGACCTCTTCCTCGGGCGTGACGCGCATCGGGATCAGACCGCGCAGCAGCTGGGCGATGACATAAGTCATGACAACGGTCCAGGTGATGCAGATGGCAAGGGAGCCCAGTTGTGCGACAACGGGTGCCGCGCCGAAAACGGCAAGCAGGATGATCCCGAGGCTGCCGCCGACGCAATGGACGGCAAAGACATCAAGTGAATCGTCGATTTTCAGGCGCACCCTGATCAGCAGTTGCGCTTCCTGACAGACGATTCCCGCAATGCCGCCGCTGATCATCGCAGCCACAGGGTGAATGTACCCCGCCGTTGGCGTTGCGGTGGCGAGCCCCGCGATCGTGCCGGTGATCATGCCGACCAGCGTGACCTTCCCGGTGCGAACACCTTCCCAGACGCACCACGAGGCAGCCCCCGCGACAGCTGCGACATGAGTGACGACCATCGCCGACACGGCAACACCGTTCGCTGCAAGGGCAGAACCGCCGTTAAAGCCGAACCAGCCGATCCACAGCATCGCACCGCCGATCAGCACATATCCGGGATTGTGCGGCACCTGCGATGTGTCGACGCGTCGGCCGATCATCAATGCCAGAACGAGCGCCGCAGCCCCTGCGGTTGCATGCACCACGATGCCACCGGCAAAGTCGCGGACCCCGATATCGCCCCAGATGCCGCCATCGCCGAGGAACCCGCCGCCCCAGATCCAGTAGGCGATCGGGGAAAAGACCAGAAGCATCCAGAGCGCCGAAAAGGCCAGCACGAAAGCAAATCGAACCCGTTCGACAAAAGCGCCGATGATCAGCGCCGGCGTGATGATCGCGAAGGTCATCTGGAACAGGAAGAACAGGTTCTCGGGGATCGTGCCCCGGAGCGTGTCGTGCCCGATTCCGGCGAGGAAGATCTTTCCAAGGCCGCCCCAGATCGCGTTGCCGTCGCCGAAGGCTATCGAATAGCCCAAGGCGAACCACAGAAGCGACACGATGAAGGTGATCGCAAAGCACTGCAAGAAGACCGACAGCACGTTCGAGGCGCGAACCAGCCCTCCATAAAACATCGCAAGACCCGGCAAGGTCATGAACAGCACAAGCACTGTCGCAATCATTATCCAGGCAGTATCTCCACCCACCATTTCAGTACTCCACCTCAACCCAAAGCGCGATACGACCTGACGTCCTGTGGCCCTGCGAGAGGCCCCGTGGTCAATGCCATTGGTCGATCATTGCGCAACCGTCAACAATGTTGCGCGGCAAACGTATGAACTGATGACCAATTCAAGGCGGCTTTGCGGCTTTCCGGCAGGGTGATCTGGCCTTTGACAGCAAGATGGCCAACTGGGGCCGGACGAGCCCCGCGTTGCGTGGCGAGCCCGTGGGCGCACGGACGCATGAGGACCGGTTAAGGCTTCCTTGCTACCTCATTGCCCCAAGGCGGCGCGGTCTTGAGGGCATGGCCCTGATCGCAGCGCCCCTGGCATTGGCGCGAAGCGAGGCAAGGGAAATATCAGATGAACAAGGCTATCACCGACGGGCTGGTCCTGATGCCGCCGCCATTCTCGGCCGGCTTGAACCTGTGGTCCCGCGAGGACGGGACCCCTGGCGCGGCCTCGTACCAGGGCCAGCCGAATGCGGCGCTGGTGACGAACGATCAGGATTTCGCGGGCTGTCTGGAGCTGCAGAAGACCGAGACGACGCAGAAGCTGCGGAGCTTTGCGCAGACGCCGATCCAGCCGGGCCTTTACCTGCGGGTCACGGCGCGGGTGAAAGCGGTGTCGGGCAACCTACCGTCCGTCCGGATCGCGGCCTGGGCGGGCGATGTGGCCGGTCAGAACGTGGTCGGACTGCCGCAGACCGGGCCGTCGGTGACCCTGACGAGCTATGGCGAGGTGTTGACGATCAGTGCGATCATCTCGCCAGCCAGCCGGACCGGGGTCAACCTCGCCTGGAACACGCAGGTCGTCTACGCCCATATCGGGCTTGATCTGACCGGGGCGAACGGCGGGGTCGTGCGGATCGACGATATCGTTGTCGAGGACGTGACCAATATCTTCATCCGCAAGCTGATGGACTGGGTGGATGTGCGGGACTATGGCGCGCTGGGCGACGGGACGACGAACGACACGACAGCCTTTCTGGCCGCCGATGCCGGGGCCATGGGCCGCGAGATTCTGGTGCCGTCGGGCGTTTTCCGGCTGACGAGCGATGTGACGATCAACAGCCGCATCCGGTTTGAGGGCACGCTGTCGATGCCATCGAACCGCAGGCTGACCCTGACGCGGAACTTCGACCTTGATACCTATGGCCAGGCCTTTGGCAACGAGCTTGAGGGCTTCAAGCGTGCGCTGCAGTCGCTGTTCTTTTTCAACGACTACGTGACACTGGACCTGTCCGGGCGCCGGGTGGACCTGATCGAGCCGATCGATGTGGCCGCTCTTGCCGGCCTGACCAGCTTTTCCAACCGCCGCGTGGTGCGCAACGGGTCGCTGACCGCGTTGGCAGGGCCGGCCTGGGCGAGCGAGGACGTAACCTCGGTCGCGACCTATTCGGCCGCCACGAACACCGTGCTGACCGGCGTGGCCAATGTCGCGAACATTCAAGTCGGCGCGCTGGTCATCGGCACCGGCGTCGGGCGCGAGGTCTATGTGAAGTCGAAGAATGTGGGCGCAGGCACGGTCGAGCTGAGCCAGCCTTTGTGGGGCGCGGTCGGCACGCGACCCTACACCTTCCGGCGGTTCAAATACATGCTGGACTTCGGCGGCTTTGACCTTCTTTCGCGCTTCGAGCTGGAGGACATCGAGTTCAACTGCCTTGGGATCGCCTCGGGCATCATGCTGCCTATGTCGGGGTCGACCCAGCGCTTCATCTCGTGCACCTTCAACCGTCCGCTTGACCGCGGGATCAGCTCGGCCGGGTCGGGGTGCCAGGGCATGTTCGTCGACATGTGCCAGTTCCTGTCGAATGAACAATCGGTTCCGGCGGTTGACCGCACGACGATTGCGATGAACGTGCAGGCGAACGACACCAAGATCCGCAACAACCGGATCGTCCGTTTCGCGCATTTCGCGATCATGAACGGGACAGGCCATCTGATCCACGCCAACCACTTCTTCCAGGGCGACAGCTCGTCTGCGGGCGTGCGGCGGGCGGGGCTTGTGTTCACCCAGACCAACGTGTCGACCGTGGTGACCGGAAACTATATCGACAACTGCTTCATCGAATGGGGCAACGAGCACGACTCGGAACCGCAGGAGAACGGCGAGTTCTCGTTCGGCGGCCTGAACATCGTCGGAAACGTGTTCATCGCGTCGGGGACGACTTCGGCCTTCCGTTGGGTGGTGGTCAAGCCTTACGGATCGGGCCATTTCTTCAGCGGCTTCTCGATGACCTCGAACAGCTTCCGCAACTTTGGCGGCATCATCGACCGGGTCGACATGCTGGACACGACCTTTGCGTCGCTGGACTTTACCAAGTCTCGGAACGTGCGGGTCGAAGGCAACAGCTTCAACAACGTGACCCAGTGGATCATGAACCCGGTGATGGTCACCCATACCCAGAACACGGCAGCCGAGACCTGGAACGTGAGCGCGGGGGGCTTCATTCCCTTCGGCGGGCGGATCCGGATGGTGGAATCCGTGGCGCCGGAAGGGATCATCACCAACGGCGCGAATGCGGCGCGGTATGTGTTCCCCTATTCGGTGCCGGGAACCGGAGGGTCGGGCAACGAAGCGCAGATCCGTTGGGGCGAAGCGGTGCGCGGCAAGGCGGTTGTCAGTATGCGGATGGATGTTCCGGCCTGATCGAGAACGATCCGGGGTCGATTCTTCAACGAAAAATCGGGCGGGCGGTCCTTTCGGGCCGCCCGCTTTTTCACAGATCGCCCGGTGCGATGTGGAAAGCCCGGGCAAAGCCGCCGTTCAGCAGGGCCGAAACTGGCGTCAGGCGGACAAAGGCGAAGTCGGGCAGGTCGATGTAGAGCGTGGCCTTGGGGTTCCGCTCCAGCCAGCGGGTGCGGATGCCAGGACGGGCGGGATCGTCCTGGGCCAGAAAGGCCGCGCGGGCGCGGATCATCAGCCGGGGATGGGTCAAAGGGTCACCCTTGTCGCCCACCTCTCCCAGCATCAGCGCACAGTGGGGGCGGTCGCGGAGCGCGCGGAAATGCGGCGCAAGGCCGGAGACGAGGGTCAAAAGCCCCCCCTCAGGGTCTTTGGCAAAGGCGATCCGGCTGATGCCCGGAGCCCCGGTGTCGGGGTCGGTCCAGGCCAGGGCTGCATGGCCAAGCGCAAGGAGCGTCTGCACCACGGCGCGGGCATCTTCATCGGCGGGCTGGACCGGGTCCGGGCGGTTGGCCATGGTGATTGACCGGGCGGTGAGGGCGGGGTTATCTGATCGTGATCGATAGGGCAGGATCATGGACGGCGCAAGCCAGAGCCCGGAATTCACTCCGAAACTTCTGACCGTCTGGCGCGAGGGCTACGGCGCTGCCGCGTTGCGTGCCGATGCCCTGGCCGGGCTGACCGTCGCCATCGTGGCCCTGCCCCTGTCGATGGCCATCGCCATTGCCAGCGGGGTGGGGCCAGAACGAGGGCTTTACACGGCGATTGTCGGGGGGGTCCTTGTGTCAGCCCTTGGCGGGTCGCGCTACCAGATCGGGGGACCGGCGGGGGCCTTCATCGTGCTGGTCTCGGCCTGCGTGACGCAGACCGGCCTTGAGGGCCTGATCCTTGCCACCTTCCTGTCGGGCCTGATCCTGATTGCGGCAGGGGTGCTGCGGCTGGGCACCTATATCCGCTACATCCCCTATCCGGTGACCGTGGGCTTTACCGCCGGAATCGCCGTCATCATCTTCGCCAGCCAATTGCGCGAGATGTTCGGACTTTCGCTTCCTGGTCCGGAGCCGGGGGAAATTCTGGCCAAGGTTCAGGCGCTTTGGGCGGCGCGGGCCAGCGTGACGCCTGCGGCTGTCGCCGTCACTGCACTGACTGCAGTGGCAATACTGGGCTTGCGGCGGGCCCGGCCGCACTGGCCCGGCATGCTGATCGCCGTTACTCTCGTGGCGGTCCTGACCGCGCTGGCGGGGCTGCCGGTCGAGACCATCGGCACAAGGTTCGGGGCGTTGCCGCATCTGCTGCCGGCCCCCGTATTTCCGGACTTCAGCGCTGGGGCCGTCACGGCGGCGCTGCCCTGGGCTGCAAGCTTTGCGCTGCTGGGTGCCATCGAGTCGCTGCTGTCCGCCGTTGTCGCGGACGGGATGAGCGGCGCGCGACACCGGTCGAACGCGGAACTGGTGGCGCAGGGGGTGGCAAACCTGGGCGCGGCGCTGTTCGGCGGGTTTTGTGTCACCGGCACCATCGCACGCACGGCGACCAATGTCCGCGCGGGAAGTCGCGGGCCGGTCTCGGGGATATTGCATTCACTGTTCCTGCTGGTCTTCCTACTGGTGGCGGCCCCGCTTGCCGCCTACATCCCGCTGGCTGCATTGGCGGGCGTTCTGGCCGTCGTCGCCTGGGGCATGGCCGAGCGGCACGAGTTCGCCTCGCTTTTGCGGTCGTCGCGCGGGGATGCGCTGGTCGTGTCGGTGACCTTCCTGCTGGTGGTCTTCCGCGACCTGACCGAGGGGATCGTCGTGGGCTTTGCGCTGGCGGGACTGGTCTTCCTGCGGCGGATGACCGAGACGGTCGAGATGCGGGCGGCGGCTGAGCGGCTGGGCGAGGATGCGGCCCGGTCGGACCGGGTGGTCTATTACCTGCGCGGCCCCTATTTTTTTGGCGCGGCGGCGCAGTTGGGCGGTGTGCTGGAGCGGATCGCCGAGGTGCCCCGCGCGCTGGTTCTGGACATGTCCGAAGTGCCGCTGATCGACAGTTCCGGGGCCCGAAGCTTTCACGGCCTGGCCCGCCGGGCGTCACGGCGGGGGGGACAACTTTACCTTGTGGGGCTGCGGCCCGAACTTCGCCGCCAGTTGGAGGCGCAAGGTCTGCGTGACCCGGAGGCGCGCTTTCTGCCCGATGTCGCGGCAGTCGACGCCGAGCTTGATGCAGCCCTGGCGCTGGGCGAATCGCGCTGAAGCCATGGTGCCAGCGCCGCGTTTCGGTGGCAGGTCCGACGACACCCCCCCGCCTGTTGGCGACAACACTGCAGATCACGACCGTGTGAGGGGCGGTTGTTTAGTTTGCAAGGGTTTGCGCGCCACAATTTTCACACATTTTCCAAGTTGACAGGTTTCAAGTCAAGTAATTTACAGAATTATGTAGGTAAAGTATGGGGTTACAAAGTTGTTTACTTGGTGTTAATCTGGCGTTGAGAGAGGTTCCGGGGAAGGGTCAGCATAGGCCCGGGGGTCTGGCCGGGCCCCGGATGGGAGGAGCGAGAATGAGCGAAGCTGCCAAATCCACGTATCAGCCTTCTGCCGACTTTGTGGCGTCGGCGCATGTTGATGCCGCCAGCTATGCAGCGCGCTATGCGGCCTCGGTGACGGACCCGGATGCATTTTGGGGCGCCGAGGGGCTGCGTCTAGACTGGATCAAGCCCTATACGCGCGTGAAGAACACCTCGTTTGCGCCCGGCAACATTTCGATCAAGTGGTTCGAGGACGGGGCGCTGAATGTCAGCGCCAATTGCATTGACCGCCACATGTTGGGCCGCGCGACCCAGACCGCGATCATCTGGGAGCCCGATGACCCGAAGACCCCGGCAAAGCACATCACCTATGCCGAGTTGCTGGAGCAGACTTGCCGTCTGGCGAATGTCTTGAAGGCGCACGGCGTCACGAAAGGCGACCGGGTCGTTCTGTACATGCCGATGATCCCGGAAGCTGCCTATGCAATGCTGGCCTGCACCCGGATCGGGGCAGTGCATTCGATTGTCTTCGGCGGCTTCTCTCCCGACGCCTTGGCGAACCGGATCAACGATTGTGCGGCCAAGCTGGTCATCACGGCGGACTGGGCGCCGCGGGCGGGCAAGAAGACCGGCCTGAAGGACAATACCGACAAGGCGCTTCTGCATTGCTCGGACCGGGTCAAGGTGCTGGTCGCGAAACGCACCGGCGAACAGACCTCATGGGTCGAGGGGCGCGACTTCGACCTGACCGCCGAGATGGCCGAGGCGAAGCCGTATTGCCCTTATGTCGAGGTCGGGGCGGAAGACCCGATGTTCATCCTTTACACCTCGGGGTCCACCGGCAAGCCGAAGGGCGTGGTGCATACCACCGGTGGCTATCTTGTCTATGCCTCGATGACGCAGCAGCTGACGTTTGATTATCATGACGGCGACATCTTCTGGTGCACGGCGGATGTGGGCTGGGTCACCGGGCACAGCTATATCGTCTACGGGCCGCTGTCGAACGGGGCCACCACGTTGATGTTCGAGGGCGTGCCGAACTATCCCGATGCGGGCCGGTTCTGGGAGGTTTGCGCCAAGCACAAGGTCAGCCAGTTCTACACCGCGCCCACGGCGATCCGGTCGCTGATGGGTCTTGGGACAGAATGGGTGGAAAAACACGACCTCTCCAGCCTCAAGCTGCTTGGGTCGGTGGGCGAGCCGATCAACCCGGAAGCCTGGGCCTGGTACAACACCCATGTCGGCAAGGGGAAACTGCCGATCGTTGACACGTTCTGGCAGACCGAAACCGGCGGCCATATGCTGACGCCCTTGCCGGGGGCGATCCCGACGAAGCCTGGGTCGGCGACGAAACCCTTTTTCGGCGTGACCCCGACGGTTCTGGATGCGGCCACCGGCAAGGTGCAAGAGGCCACCGAGACCGAGGGCGTCCTTTGCTTTGCCGACAGCTGGCCGGGCCAGATGCGCACGCTGTGGGGCGATCACCAGCGTTTTGAGGAGGCTTATTTCAGCCAGTACAAGGGGTTCTACTTCACCGGGGACGGCTGCCGCCGCGATGCAGATGGCTATTACTGGATCACCGGGCGCGTCGATGATGTGATCAACGTCTCGGGTCACCGGATGGGCACGGCTGAGGTTGAATCGGCGCTGGTCGCGCATGAGGCTGTGGCGGAAGCGGCGGTCGTTGGCTATCCCCATGACATCAAGGGACAGGGCATCTATGCCTATGTCACGCTGATGAAGGGAATCGAGCCGACCGAGGCGCTGCGCAAACAGCTGGAGGGTTGGGTTCGCACCGAAATTGGCCCGATTGCGAAGCCCGACCTGATCCAATGGGCACCGGGCCTGCCGAAGACCCGGTCCGGCAAGATCATGCGCCGCATCCTGCGCAAGATTGCCGAAAACGACTTTGGTTCGCTTGGCGACACCTCGACCTTGGCCGATCCGGCGGTGGTCGATGACCTGATCGCCAACCGGATGAACCGGGGCTGATGCGGATGGCCCCGGTCCTTATCCTTCTTGGTCCGCCCGGCGCTGGCAAGGGCACACAGGCCCGGATGCTGGAGGAAGACTTCGGTCTGGTGCAGCTTTCGACCGGCGACCTTTTGCGCGCGGCCGTTGCTGCCGGGACCGACGCTGGGAAAAAGGCCAAGGCGGTGATGGAGGCCGGCGCGCTGGTCAGTGACGACATCGTGCTGGCAATCCTGAAGGACCGGATGGCCGAAGCCGATGTGGCCAAGGGCGTGATCTTGGACGGCTTTCCCCGCACGGGCGCTCAGGCGGCAGCGCTTGACCAGCTTTTGGCCGAAGCGGGCCGGAAGGTGACGGCGGCGATCAGCCTAGAGGTTGACGACGAGGCGATGATCGCCCGTGTCTCGGGCCGCTATACCTGCGCCTCCTGTGGCGAGGGCTACCACGACCAGTTCAAGCAGACCGCCCGCGCGGGTGTTTGCGACAAATGCGGCGGTACGGGCTTTAAGCGCCGGGCCGACGACACTGCCGAGACGGTGCGCGAAAGGCTTGCCGCCTATCACGCCCAGACGGCGCCGCTGATTGCGTATTACGAAGGTCGGTCCGTGCTGGAACGGGTGCCGGCGATGGGGTCCATCGCCAGCATCCGGGCCGGGCTTGCTGACATCGTGGACCGGGTCGCGGCATGAATTTGGGACCCCGCCTGCCAGAAGAAGCGCAGGCGGAGACCAGGAAGGGGAGGGGCCCGTCGCAAGCGACGTGATCCTTTCGGGAGGACCATCCCCAACGGGGTGGATTTAGATAAGGCCCGTCGGGACGGACGGGCCATGCGCCAGAAACGAACGGGGATGCCCGGACCACCTGTCCGGGCCATAAGGAGGTATTGCATGGCTACGACCACAACCAACGTGCGCGAACGTTCGCGCCCCATGACGGGGGAGGAGAAGAAAGTCATTCTCGCCTCTTCCGCGGGGACCATCTTCGAATGGTATGACTTCTATCTGTACGGCTCGCTGGCGGCGATCATCGGCGCGCAGTTCTTCACGCCCTTTCCGGAAGCCACGCGCAACGTCTTTGCGCTGCTGGCCTTTGCGGCGGGCTTCATCGTGCGTCCGTTCGGAGCGCTGTTTTTCGGCGCGATGGGCGACATCATCGGCCGGAAATACACCTTCCTGGCCACCATCCTGATCATGGGCCTGTCGACCTTCATCGTCGGCCTTTTGCCCAACTACTATTCCTGGGGCGTTGCCGCACCGATCATCCTGATCGCGCTGCGCATGTTGCAGGGCCTGGCGCTTGGCGGCGAATACGGGGGTGCTGCGGTCTATGTGGCCGAACACGCCCCAGCCAACCAGCGCGGCTACTTCACGTCCTTTATCCAGACCACGGCAACGCTGGGGCTTTTGCTGTCGCTGATCGTCATCCTGTCGGTGCAGGGTTATGTCAATGGCAACTACCCCGACCAGCCGGTTCTTGATGCTGCCGGAGCGGCAGTCATGAACGCAGACGGCACGCCGTCGATGATGAAAGCGTTCAACGCCTGGGGCTGGCGCATCCCGTTCCTGGGGTCGATCTTCCTTTTGGCGATCTCGCTGTATATCCGCCTGCAGATGAACGAATCCCCGGCCTTCAAGAAGATGAAGGAAGAGGGTGCCGCCTCGAAGGCACCGTTGCGCGAAGCCTTCGGGACCTGGCGCAACGGCAAGATCGCCCTGATCGCGCTGCTTGGCCTGACCGCCGGGCAAGCGGTTGTCTGGTACTCGGGTCAGTTCTACGCGCTGTTCTTCATGCAGAACGTGATCAAGGTTGACGCCTTCTCGGCCAACGTCTTCGTGGCCTGGTCGCTGATCCTGGGCACGGGCGGCTTCATCTTCTTCGGCTCGCTGTCGGACCGCATCGGCCGCAAGCCGATCATCCTTGCGGGCTGCCTGATTGCAGCCCTGACGTATCAGTTTGTCTTCCCGCTGCTGACCCAGACCGCAAACCCGATGCTGCATGCTGCACATCAGGTTCCGGTTACCGTTACGGCGGATCCGAATGACTGTTCGTTCCAGTTCAACCCGGTTGGCACGGCGAAGTTCACCAACTCTTGCGACATCACCAAGGCACTTCTGTCGCGGGCTTCGGTCAACTACGAAACCGTCGACGCACCTGCTGGCAACATTGCCACCGTCAAGATCGGCGAGACGGAAATCCCGTCCTACGTTGGTGCGGCCAACACGGCTGCAGTGGCAGAGCTGACCGCAGCGTTGGAAACCGCCAATGCAGGCACCGATCAGGCTGCCATTGATGCTGCGCAAGCTGCCCTGGACGCCGAGAAGGGCAAGCCTGCCGCCTTTACCAAGGCAGTGAACGACGCGATCGCGGCTGCGGGCTATCCGCTGGTGGCGAAAGACAACACCTCTATCGCCGTGGCGCAGAACTTCATCGACATCTTCACGGCGCAGAAACTGACGATCATCGCCATCCTGACCTACCTCATCATCCTGGTGACAATGGTCTACGGCCCGATCGCGGCCATGCTGGTCGAACTCTTCCCGACCCGCATCCGCTATTCTGGCCTGTCCTTGCCCTACCACATCGGCAACGGTTGGTTCGGCGGCCTGATGCCCGCGACCGCCTTTGCGATCTCGGCACAGACCGGCTCGGTTTACGGGGGCCTGTGGTACCCGATTGTCATCGCGCTGATGACTGTGGTGATCGGTACGCTGTTCGTGCCGGGCGGGACCCACAAGAAAGACATCTTCGCCGACGACGCGTCGCGCTGATGTGCAGGTCCGGGCCGGGTGCTTTGGCGCCCGGCCCGGACCGACCGTCCCTGCTTCCTAAGAAGCTCGACCTGAATGAGCGGGCTTCTTAGGGCGCAGAACTGGCGGGCTTCCCCAGGGCCCGCTGCTTTTTCGCCAGGCCTGCCGGGGCTTCTGACCCGGCAGGCTGAGCGGCACCAAAGGGTCAGCCGCGCAGACGCCGGACCAGTACCGCGAGGGCGAGCACCAAAGCGAGGATGATGAGGTTGGACACAAGCCCCGCCAGCACCGCATCGGTCAGCGCCACCGAGGGCTTCGGGTTGGTCACCGGCAGGATCACGGCCACAAAGACAGTGCCAAGCGCCAGGGGCAGGGCTTGTCCGGTGACGGCGGCGGTCCGGTACATGGTGATGACAAGGCCCACGATAAGGCCGATGCGCAGCGGATCAAGAAGCTGCGACTGGATAAGGTCTAGCACGGTCCGTCCTCCCTTTTCGCATCCTTTCCCGATCCGCAACGCCCGCACAAGCCCTTGCCGGGGCGGGGCGTGGCGATGACCGTGCCTGTGCCTTGCCCGCCGCCCCGTGTGCTCGTCGTCGAAGACGAGGACAACATCGCCACGGCGCTGGAGTTTCTGATCACCCGCGAAGGCTATGGCCACGACCGCGTGGCCAGCGGTGCCGACGCCTTGCCCCGTATCCGCGACACGCATCCGGACCTGGTGCTTCTGGACGTCATGCTGCCCGAGGTGTCGGGTTACGAGATTTGCAAACGGATCCGAAGCGATCCGGCCTTGGGGGATGTGAAGGTCCTCATGATGACGGCCCGGGGGTCGGCTTTGGAGCGGAAGAAGGGAATGGAACTTGGCGCGGACGGGTTCATCTCGAAACCGTTCGAGCTGAAGGACCTGCGGGCCGAAGTGCGGCGGTTGCTGGCCTGATCAAGGCCAGCCGATCGAGTTGCCGATTTTCCGTCGAAGAACCCGTTCCCGTCCCGTTATGCGGCGAAGGGATCGGCCGGATAGGTGACCCCCACCAGATAGAGCCCCTGCGGCGGGGCGACTGGCCCACATGCCGCCCGGTCGCGCGCCTGCAGTGCGGCCCGCACGTCTTCTGGTGCCCATGATCCGGCGCCAACCCGCTCCAGCGTGCCAACGATCGAGCGCACCTGATTGTGCAGAAAGCTGCGCGCCGCCAGATCGAAGCGGTATTCGACGCCGCCCGGATAGAGATGCTTGGAAATCTCGATCCGGTCCAACGTCTTGACCGGGCTTTTCGCCTGGCAAAGGGTCGAGCGGAAGGTGGTGAAGTCGTGATGGCCGACCAGATGCGCCGCGGCTGCCCGTGTGGCGTCAAGGTCCAGCGGGTTCAGGACCTGCCAGACCAGCCCCCGGTCATGCGTGACCGGCGCGCGCCGGGCGACCAGCCGGAACAGGTAGTGCCGCCCCGTGGCCGAAAACCGGGCGTGGAAATCATCGTCGATCCGGGCACAGGCGGTGATCGCTATCGGATCGGGGCGAAGGTGGGCGTTCAGGGCTTCCGAAAGTCGGAACGGATCCCAGTCGCGGGCGAGGTCAGCATGCGCGACCTGCGCTGTCGCATGGACACCCGCATCGGTTCGGCCAGCCGCGGCAATGGTATGCCCGCCCGGTTCCAGCTTGCCAAATGCCGTCTCGACCGCGCCTTGCACCGATGGCAAACCCCCGGCCTGTCGTTGCCAGCCCGCGAAGGGGCCACCGTGATACTCGATGCGAAGGGCATAGCGGGGCATTGGCCACCCCTATCGAAGCGACTTGCGGGTGTAAACCGGGGGCGTTCTGGTGCGGAGGGTCGGGCACAGCCCGGTGGCGCGTTGCCAAGCCTTGATACCGGGTCGGAAGGAAGGGTTGAAAGGTTGTCGCTTCGATGCTCTGAGTGACGAGCAGGCATGCGCTTCCCGTCGAACAAGAGACCAACGCTACGAATGACGCGCGCCAGATCTGGATGACGATGTTAGTCTTCGTACAGGCCGGAGAGCGATCAAACCACCAGGGCAAGAATGGGTGCAAGAAACTTCTTGATCGAAGGCGTTTCCGGCACCGGCAAGACAACCGTGTGCGACGAACTGCAGCGGCGCGGCTACCATGCCATCCATGGTGACCGGGAGTTGTCATATCAGGGCGATCGAGAGACCGGCAGACCGCTGGAAGGTGCCGTGCACGCCCACCACATCTGGGATGTCGACAAAGTCAAATCCCTGATCGCTGATCAAAGAAACGCGATGTCATTCTTTTGCGGTGGTTCGCGGAACTTCCCGGTTTTCATCGACCTCTTTGATCGGGTCTTCGTCCTGGATGTGGACATCGACACGTTGAACCGGCGACTGGACACCAGACCCAAGGAGGAGTTCGGTGGAAGACCGGAAGAGCGTGCGCTGATCTTGCGATTGCACTCGACGAAAGAGGATGTTCCGAGAACCGCAATTACCATCGATGCAACCGCCCCGGTTGCGTGTGTCGTCGACGATATTCTGAGGAGGTGCGAAGAACTCGATCATGGGACCGGCCAAGCTGGCGGTGATGGGTTAAGCGAGCATTGGGACTCGTCGCCGACCGGGCACAAACCTTGATTGCGACCCGGCGCTGACCCACGTTTTGCGCCTAGCAAAGAACCCGACGCCGACGCACCATCTGTCTTTCCCCTACCATTGCCCGTGCTGCCTGCTTATCTTGCCGCAGCAGGCAAAGGATCGGGTCTTGGCACTTTTCGGACTGACTGACGGTGTGGCCCGCGGCCTGGAAGGGGCAGGTGCGACGCTTTCCGAGACATTCTTTGATACGACCCTCCGCCTTGGGGTGACCGGTCTATCCCGGGCGGGCAAGACCGTTTTCATCACTGCCCTGGTCGCGAACCTTCTGCAGCGCGGACGGATGTTGCAGCTGAAGGCCCATGCCGAGGGTCGGATCGAGGCGGTCTACCTGCAGCCCCAGCCTGATGTGACGCTGCCCCGTTTCGACTACGAGGCGCATCTTGCGGCGCTGACCGGCGACCAGCCGCGCTGGCCTGCCTCGACCCGCGCGATATCCGAGCTGCGGCTGTCCTTTCGCGTGCAGCCGGGCGGGTTCCTCGCATCATGGCGCGGCCCCCACACGCTGCACCTCGATATCGTCGACTATCCGGGCGAGTGGCTTCTGGACCTTGCCCTCTTGGACCTGACCTATGACCAGTGGTCCGAAGCCACCCTTGCCCGTTTCGAAAAGCGCCCCGAGGCGGCGGAGTATTTGGCCTTTGCCCGCGCCGAGGATGGGGCCCTTCGCCTGGACGAGGCCCGCGCGCGCTTGTTGGCCGAGACCTTTACCCGCTACCTGACCGTTGCCCGTGATGCCGGGCGGGTCGATGTCACCCCTGGCCGCTTCCTGCTGCCGGGCGATCTTGCCGGTTCGCCGGTCCTGACCTTCGCGCCGCTGCCGAAACCTGCCCTTACCCCCAGGAACAGCCTTTGGCGCGAGATGGAGCGGCGTTATGAGGCCTACAAATCCCGCGTCGTTCGTCCGTTCTTCCAAGACCATTTCTCCAAGATCGATCGGCAGGTGGTGCTGGTCGATGTGCTGGGAGCCATCCACCAGGGCCCCCGCGCGGTCGAAGATCTGCGGCGCACGATGGCCGAGGTTCTGTCCAGCTTTCGCCCGGGGCGGAACGGCTGGCTGACCTCGCTGTTCGGCGGCAGACGGGTCGAGCGCATCCTGTTCGCGGCCACCAAGGCTGACCACTTGCACCACGAACAGCACCCGGCCCTGACCGCGATCACGGCGGCACTGCTGGCCGAGGCGAAGTCCCGCGCCGACTTTTCCGGTGCGCGGACCGAGGCGCTGTCGCTGGCCGCCCTTCGCGCCACGGTCGAGGAAAAGGTCGACCGGCAGGGCCAGACCCTTCCCGCAGTCCGGGGAACACTCCTGTCCACCGGCAAGCCCACCGTCATGTATCCCGGCCAGCTGCCATCAGACCCGGCTCGGCTGATCTCGCCCGCCCGCGAGGGCGCGGATGCCTGGCTTGATGCCGACTTCAGCCTGATGTCCTTCGCTCCGGCCCGCCTTGCGCTGAAGCCAGGGGAAGGGCCACCGCACATCCGGCTTGACCGTGCGGTGGAATTCCTGATCGGAGACCAACTGTGAGCCGCCCGCCGAAGCCATTCATGACGGAAATCGAAGAGGCCGCCGACCCTTCTGTGGCGCCGCCGATCCCCGATACCCTTCCCGACGGCCAGGCGATGCAGGCGGTCGCAGCGCTGTCGCAGCGCCGGGGGTCAGGTGTCGCCCGGTTTGCGCTTTGGGCCTTCACGGCGCTGATCACCTTCGCGGTCTCGGTTGCGACCTATGATTTCGTGGCGGGACTGCTGGCGCGGAACCTGGTCCTCGGTTGGTTTGCCTTTGTGCTGGTCACGGTCGCGGTCTTTGCCGCGCTGATCCTGGGGCTTCGCGAATGGGCGGCCTATGTCCGGCTGCGCCGCCTTGACAGCTTGCGTCTTGCCGCAGGGGAAGCGCGTGCCAAGGCCGATCTGCCCGATGCCCGCCGGATCACGGCGGCTATCGTCAGTCTTTACGACACGCGCGGCGAGACAGCCTGGGGCCGTGCCCGGCTTGCCGAACGCGAGGCAGAGGTGATGGATGCGGACGCGCTGCTGTCTCTTGTGGAACGCGAACTGCTTGCCACCTTGGACGCCGAAGCACGGCAGGCGGTCGAGGCGGCGGCCCGGCAAGTCGCGATGGTGACGGCGCTGGTGCCCCTGGCCTTGGCCGATGTCGCAGCCGCGCTGTTCGCGAACTTGCGGATGATCCGGCGGATCGCCGAGATTTACGGTGGCCGCTCTGGCAGTTTCGGCAACCTGCGCCTCTTGCGTCGGGTCTTTGCCTCGCTGCTGGCGGCGGGGGCATTGGCTTTGACCGACGATCTTATCGGCTCGGTCGCGGGGGGCGGGGTGATCTCGAAGCTGTCCCGCCGGTTCGGGGAAGGCGTGGTCAACGGCGCGCTGACTGCGCGGGTCGGGGTGGCGGCGATGGAGCTTTGTCGCCCGCTGCCCTTTGTGGCGCTGGAAAAGCCGGGGGTGACCGCGTTGGTCAGGCGCGCGTTGGCGGGGTTTCTTTCGCGCGGTTAGGCGGCCACCAGACGCTCCTCGTTCGACTTCGTCTCCTCGTCGGGGACGTCAGCGAGGAGGAGACGAAGTCGAACGAGGAGCGGCACCGGCGTTCTGGTCACTGCCGGGGCGCAGGTGCGGCCCAGTCCACCCAACGACCATGGAAATCGGCCCGGCCAAACGGTATGACCGCGCCGCCCGGCCAGAGGGTCAGGGTGACGGCCGCGCCGCGTTGGACTGTATCGGCTTCCATCGCCAGATGTGCCAGCGGGGCCGAGGAAGTCGCCGATCTGCCCGCCAGTTCCAGCGCGGCCTGCGCGCGGGCCACGGTTGCCGACGGGAAGTATTGCCAGGCTATGGTGTGGAAAATCAGATGGAGCACGCCCTCATGGCTGGTCTGCAACCGCGTCTCCAGCCAGTTGGCGGCGTCGTCCCGATCGATCTGCGGCCTGACCTTTGCCGCGAGGTCAAGTGCAGCGCGGGTGCGGGCGATCCGGCCGGGCTGGTCGGCCCAGAGATAAGCGAGAAGCCGCAGCCGGTCGTCTATAGGGTCGAGTGGATTGAGATCGACGCCCCGTCGGTCCAAGACTTTCGGTGTCTCTTCCGGGGGCAAGGGGCCGGACCAATCGGTTGAAAGCGTGAAGACCGGAATGTCCGGGCCGAAGTGGCGGCCTTCGAGGTCCAGACCGTAATGATCCCAGAGAAGGTTCAGCCCGGCGCTTGCTCCTAGCTCCGAAAGGACTATCGGCAGGCCGACCCTGGCCGTCAGCCAATGCGCCGCCGCGATCAGCACGGCCGAGCGGCGGACCTCATTGGTCTGGGGCGGGGATTTCAGCCAGTTCAGAAGGACGTCCGGGTGGCGCTGGATGGCGGCGAGGGCGGCCTTTGTCGGATCACCGCCCGCGTCGGCATAGGCGGCCGCAAGACCGGGATCAGCACCGGTGAGGACCAGGGCATGCAGCCCCCCGGCCAGGCGAAGGGGCAGGCTGTCGGCGCGGGGCAGGGGGTCACCCGGCCAGCCAAGCACTTGATCGGCGACCGGATTTCCTGGGGCAAGGCGGTCGGCCAGACCCGCCATCAGCTTGGCCATCAGGGGTGAACCATGGCTTTCGCAGGACGCAGCCTGATGGCGAAACGCGTCACGAACGGTCGCGGGATCGGTGGTCACCGGAACTTGTCCAGAAGCCTTTGCATCGGGCTGCGACGGTCCTCATCGACGGCTGGGGGTGCGGGCGGGGCTGGGGCAGGGGAGACCTCGGGTTTGTCTTTCGTGGTCGAAGACCGGGGCGGGGCGGTCCGCAAGTTGACCGCGTTCATGAAACGCTGCCCGTCGCCCTCGGCAAGCGCCGGTGCCCCCTCCGAGATGCCGCGCAGCAGGTCCTCAAGCCAGTCCTGATCCGCCTTCGCAAAGTCATGCAGCACATACGCCGCGACAGCATCCTTCACGCCAGGATGGCCGATCCCAAGGCGAACCCGCGCATAGGCTTCCCCCAGATGCCCATGGATCGACCGAAGGCCATTGTGCCCGGCATGCCCGCCGCCCTGCTTCAGGCGCAGTTTGCCGGGGGCGAGGTCAAGCTCGTCGTGAAAGACGGTAACGTCAGCAAGGGGCAGTTTCCAGAAGGCAAGCGCTGCCTGCACCGACTGGCCGGAGAGGTTCATGAAGGTCTCGGGCTTCAGAAGCGCAACCTTCTCGTTGCCAAGCCGCCCTTCGACGACAAGGCCCTGGAAGGCTTTTCGCCAAGGTGCAAATCCGTGATCGGCGGCGATCCGGTCCAAGGCCATGAAGCCGATGTTGTGCCGGTTGCCCGCATATTTCAGCCCAGGATTGCCAAGACCGACCCAGAGTTTCACCAATGATCTCCCTTGACCGCCAAGGGTGCGATATAGCGGGGGTGGAGCCTTGAGACAACAAGCGGGACAAGATGCGCAGCTTCACCCTTCGCGGTCTGACGCTTTACCTGCCCGAGGCGGCGCTGAAGGGGAATCTGGAGCGGGCCCTGTCCTCGGGCCGGTACGAAAACCACGAGGCGGATGCACTGCTCATGAATCTGCGCCCGGGCGACCGGCTACTGGACGTTGGCGCGGGGATCGGTTTCATCTGTGCGCTGGCAGCGGGGATATTGGGCGAAGCCGCGGTCTTTGGCGTGGAAGCCGGGCCAGAGACGGTGAAGCTGGCCCGGAAGAACTTGGCGGCGAACGGGTTTGCCGGGGTCAAATTGATGCGGGGCGCGGTGGTTGGCTAAGGCGAAGGCGACGTGGAGTTCGGCCAACGTCCGGCGTTCTGGGCAAGCGCGCTGAAGGGGCCGGCGGGCTGGCCAGAGACGGCGGAAGTGATCCGGGTTCCGGCGAGGCCGATCGGGAAGCTTCTGGCGAAGCTGGCCCCCACGGCGATCTGCTGCGACATTGAAGGGGGTGAGTTGGAGGTGCTGGTGCAGCCCTTGCCGGGGGTGCGGCTGGTGGTCGTCGAGATGCATCCGCAGGTCTATGGAGCGGCTGGGGCAGATCGGATTGCAGCGGCGTTGAGGGCGCAGGGGTTTCTGCCCGAGCCGAAGGGCGCGAAGGCGGATACCCTGGTCTTTCGCCGCTGATCAGGCGGCCTGCCTGCCCATGGCGTTGGCCACTGCCAGCCAGCCCTTGCGGATCTGGTCGGTGCTGTGCTCGACCGCGCCGAAATGCGTGAGCTTCATCGGGTGGATGCCGATATAGGACAGGATCTGGCGTTGCACCTGATGGCGAAGGGCGCTGCGGTACATCAACCCGAAGGCCCAGCGCGGCGTGTCCGAGGTCAGGATGAAGCGCGCTGTGCGGCCAGCAAGCAGCGGCTTTGGCAAGCCGGACCGGCGCTGACGCGGATCGAAGGCATAGCCGGGCAGAAGGGTGCGGTCGAACAAACCCTTGGCCTTGGCCGGCAAGCCACCCCACCACAGCGGCGAGACAAGAACCAGGTGTTCGGCCCAGCTCAGATCCTCGCGGAACTGTTCAAGGTCGGGTTCCAGCGCCGGGGCGTTGCGGAACCCGGCCTGGCCGAAGTCGGAGTTGAACTGCATGGCGGAGAGGTCGGTGTGGCGGACCTGATGGCCACCGGCTTCGGCACCCTTGCGATAGGCTTGCGCAAGGGCGGTGCTCAGTGACAGGTTGGATGGGTGAAGATTGGCAACAAGGATGCGACGTGACATGGGGGCTCCTAAATTTGACTATGGTCATTATTTGATGATAAAATGACCAAAGTCAATATAATTTGGACAGACATCGCATGACCCGGAAGGTCCAGGCCCGCACGCTGCAGACCCGCGACCGGCTTTTGGCTGCCGGACATGAGATCCTGTCCGCAACCGGGATGCAGGGTTTGCGGACCGAGGAGGTGGTTTTGAAGGCCGGAACCGCCAAGGGCACGTTCTTTGCGCATTTTCCCGACCGCGATCATTTTCTTGCGGCCCTTTTGGGCGAACGCATGACCGCAGAGCTTGCCGACTTGGCGGCACCAGGAGACCGGAAAGCCCTGTTCGCCGTGCTGGACCAGGTATTCATCAGCTTTGCCGCCGATCCCGACACGGTGGCACTTCTCGCACGGTTCAGCGGCCCGGCGGGCGCGGGTCTGGGGCTGGACCAGATGATCTGCCGCGTGGTCGAACGGCTGGCGGAAGGGGTGGCCCTGATGCAGGCACAGGGTCAGATCGGCAACCGCGCCGCGCCAGAGGTCCTGGCCGAGGGGCTGATGGCACTCATCTTTCACGCCGCAGCTTCGGCGCAATGCACGGTGCATGGCGACCGGCAGGCAGTGCGGGCGCGGGCCGAGCATCTATTGCACCAGATGGCGGAGGCGCTGGTCTGGCCAAGGGTCTGACCGCCCGGGAAGCAGGCAGGGGTCTTTCGACGAAAGATCGCTAGCTTGGCACCCGCTGGCCGGCCCTTGCAAACGCAACAGGGGGCCCTAGGGCCCCCTGTGCTATTCGTCGTCTAAAGCGCTTTAGGCTTCAGCGGCTTCTTCTTCGACCGCAGCGAGGCCAGCCGGAGCGGCCACGTTCGCGATCACGAAGTTGCGGTTGATCGTGGGCTTTGCGCCTTCCGGCAGCACCACGTCGTCGATGTGGATGACATCGCCGATCAGCTTGCCGGTCAGGTCGACCGTGATGTGATCAGGGATATCGCCGGCAGTGACTTCCAGCTCGACTTCCGGGCGAACCACGGTCAGCGTGCCGCCACGCTTGAGGCCGGGGCTGGCTTCGTGGTTGATGAAGGTCACGTGGACGAAAAGCTCGATCCGGCTTTCGTCATGGACCCGCATGAAGTCGACATGGGTCGGCAGGTCCTTGACCACATCGCGCTGGACACCCCGGCAGATGACGTGAACGTCGGGCTGGCCTTCGACCTTGAGGTTGAAGAGTGTCTGCAGGAAACGGCCCTGCCGCAGCTTGGTCAGGAGGTAGTTGTATTTCATCTTGATCGGCGTCGGTTCCTGTCCGTCGCCATAGATGATGCCGGGTACGGTGCCCTCACGACGGGCTTGACGGGCGGCCCCCTTGCCTGTCCCCGTCCGTACCTCGGCCAGAAGATCGGTGATCTCGCGTGCCATAGGTTCTCTCCATATAAGTCCGCCATCCTCCAAGGGTGCATGGCGCGACCGTGGGCCTATAGCGGCGAATCAAGGGGAAGGGAAGGGACAAGTTCTGTCGCCGAGCCTTCCTGTCACCCCTGCGGCGCAAGGTTGCGACAGCTTTGATCTGATGTCGTTTTCGACCGGAGCAGGGACGCGGCTGGGTGGGCCGGGCTCCACGGGGCGGGTTAGCTCTGGCGTTCCGATGCTGGAGCCCCGTCATGACGGCCGTTTCAACCCTTGCCCATGCCCGGCCCGCGCTCGCGGCCTTTGGCGCGATGGGCGTGCTCTGGGGCACTTTTGCGGCGGCGCTGCCTGATCTTAAGGCGATGCTGGGGGTGGATGAGGCAGAGCTTGGCCTGCTGATCTTCTTCACCCCGATTGCTGCGATCAGCGCGATGCTGTTGGCCCCGGCTTTCGGGGCGGCGACGGGCCGGGCGGCCTTGCCGATGGCGGTCGCACTGATGGCGGTGGGCTTTGCGCTGCCCGGTCAGGCCTCAACGCTGTGGCTGTTCCCGATTGCCATGGCTGGCGCCGGGGCGGCGACCGGGCTGACCGATGTTCTGATGAACGCCCGTGTCGCGGCGATGGAGACGGCGCGCGGATTGCATCTGATGAACCTGACCCATGCGGTCTATTCCTTCGGCTATGCGGGCGGGGCGATCCTGACCGGTATCTTGCGCGGCGCCGGTTGGGGGCCTGGCCCGGTGATGGGGGTGATGGCCGGGATCGGGCTGCTATGCGCTCTGGCGGCGATCGAGCGTGACGGGCGGATCGAGGGGCTGCGGAGGCCGAGGGACGGCACTGCCGTGCCGCTGGGGCTGGTCCCGATCATCGGCGGCGGGATCGTGCTGATTGCCTTCATGACCGAGAACGCGGCCGAAAACTGGTCGGCGCTGCATATCGAGAAGACGCTGGGCGGCAGCCCGGAGGAGGGCGCGCTTGGGCCCGCCGCTTTGGCGCTGACCATGGGTTTTTCCCGACTTGGCGGGCAGTGGCTGGCCGGGAGGGTCGATGCGTTCACCATATTGCGCTGGGGTGCGGTGATTGCCGCCGTGGGCGCGCTGATCGTGGCGCAGGCTTTGGGGCCGGGTTCAGCCTATCTTGGCTTTATCGTCATGGGGATCGGGGCGTCGGTCCTGGCCCCCACCGCCTTTTCGCTTGTCGGTCAGATGAGCCGCGACGAGGCCCGTGCCCGGGCCATCGCCCGCGCAACGCTGCTGGGATATTTCGGCTATTTCTTCGGCCCGCCGCTTCTGGGTCTTATCGCTGGCACTTTCGGCCTGCGCTTCGCCTTCGTTTTCGCGGCCGGTCTGGTGGGCCTGGTCTTCCTGCTTGCCCCGCTGCTGGCGCGTCAGCGGACCTGAACCTCCAGCAGCCGCGGTCCGTCGGATGGGCTTGCCAGCATGTCGGCCAGCTCGTCGGGGTCCTGGGGCACGCTGGCATAGGGCATGTCGCAGGCCATGGCGAAATGCTCCATGTCCAGAGGCGAGGGGTCGCAGCCAAGGACCGGAACCTTGGCGTCACGCATCGCCTCGGCGATTTCGCGAAAGCCCGCGTTGTTCCAGACGATGTAGGTGATCGGCAAGTTTTCATCCAGCGCGGTCCGCAGCTCGCCCGGGCTGAATTGCAACCCGCCGTCACCGATCAAACAGACGACCGGCACGCCGGGTGCGGCGATGGCGGCGCCGACAGCCGCGCCCGGACCGTAACCAAGCGCGCCGTAACCAGTGGCCGCGTTGAACCAGCCGCCGGGGCGGTCGTGGTCGTAGTAAAGGTTCGCGGCGTAGACCGGCTGAGTGCTGTCGCCCACAATGATCGCGCCCGGCATCGCGTCGCGGATCGCCTCGACCATGTCGAGCTGACCGGGCATCGGGGCGTAAAGCTCCGCAAGCTCGGCCCGCGCCGCCTTGCGGGCGGCTTCGGCCCTGAGCGGGCCTTCGCGGTTTGCCCGGACGGTCATCGGCATCAAAGCGGCCATCATAGCGCCGGCATCAGCCTTGATCGGCATCTTGGCCGGATGGCGGGCCAGCTGATCGGCGCAAATGTCGATCCGGATCATGCTGGAAAGGTCAGGCAGACCGCCCTTGGCGTAGACGTCGTAGTCCGTCGGGCCGATCTCGGTGCCGATGGCAAGCACCTGATCGGCGGCGGCAATCAGGCTTCGCACCGCGGTAAGGCTGGGCGAGGCGGGCACGGCCAGACGGTGTCCGTGCATGGCACCGCGGGCATTCGCCGTCAGGATCACGGGCGCATCCAGCGATTCCGCCAGCTTCTGCAGCGGACCTTCAGCGCGTCTGGTCCCGCCGCCTGCCAGGATGACCACGCGCTCGGCCCCGTTCAGGGCAGCCGCGATACTGCGCAACCGGCCAAGCGGCAGCGGCACCGCAATCCCGCCCGCATCCGGCGGTGGCAAGGCGGGGCAGGGGGCGCCCATCATGTTGGTCGAGATCTGGATATGGGCCGGGCCGGGCCGACCGGAGGTCATTGCGGCAAAGGCGCGGTCCAGCACGTCGCCGAGGGTTTTTGGATCGGTCACGGTCTCCGAATGGCAGAGAGTTGCAACCATGGCGCCCTGATCGGGAAGCTCGTGCAGGCGGCCAAGCCCTCTGCCCAGCGTGTCGCTGCGGCCAAGGCCGGAGACGACCAGCATCGGCACCGAATCCGCCTTGGCCTGGGCCATGGCCGTCAGGGTGTTGGTCAACCCCGGCCCGGTGATCACGAAGGCCACGCCGGGCTTGCCCGACACACGGGCATAGCCATCGGCCATGAAGCCCGCGCCCTGTTCATGGCGCGGCGTCACATGGCGTATCTGGCCTTCGGCTGCGGCGAGGCCCCGGTAAAGCTCAATCGTGTGGACGCCCGGAATGCCGAAAACAACCTCGACCCCGCGCGCGACAAGGCCTTCGACAAGACGGATGCCGACCGTGGTCATGCTGCGTTCCCCAAGAGGCCGGCCGTATGGGCGGCAATGCGTTTGGTGGCTTCGATCGTGCGGTCGTCAGGCTGGGTCAGCGACAGCCTGATCCAGCCGGAAAGCCCGGCGCCGAAGCTTTCGCCGGGCATGACGGCCACTTTCTGGCGGTCCAGAAGGCCCATGGCAAAATCTTCGCCCGTAAGCCCCGTGGCACGGACGTCAATCAGCGCGAACATCCCGGCCTCCGGGCGGTGGACCCGCAATCCCGCTACACCATCGAGTGTTTGCGCGATGATCTTGGCGCGGCGTGAGAAGCGCTCCGCCATACCGGCGGCGACGGGAGAAGGTTCGGAAACTGCAAATTCTGTCAGGTCCGCAATGAAAGGCTGCGACCCGAAAAGCATGGTTTCTGAAAGCGGCAGCAGGCGGGCACAGAACTCGGCCGGGCCCACACACCATCCCGACCGGAAGCCTGGGGCGGCGTGGGACTTGGAGATCGAGCAGGCGATGACGACGCGTTCGGCCAGATCCGGAAAGTCGAGCGGCGAGGTAAAGCTGACACCCGGAAACACCATGTCCTCGTAGACTTCGTCGGCAAGGACCCAGAGATCATGGGCGCGGGCCAATTCGCCCAAGGAGCGGATATCGTCGGGCCGCAAGACGGCGCCGGTCGGGTTGTGCGGAGAGTTCAGGAACAGGACGCGCGACCGAGGGGTGATCCGCGCGGCGACGTCGGCGGCTTGCATCCGGAACCCCTGTTCGGGGCGAAGCGGCACCGGGACAGCGATCGCGCCGGTCTGGGCGATCAGACCCTCATAGGTTGCATACATCGGGTCGCCGATCAGCACCTCATCCCCGGCCTCGGCCAGGGCGCGCAGGACGGCGTAAAGCACGGTCTGGGTGCCAGGAAGGCACATGATCTGGTCGCGCCCGATCTTCCGCCCCCGCCGGGCAGAATACCGGGCGGCAAGTGCGGCGACCACTCCGGGTTCCCCGCGACCGTTCGAATAACCCGTCCGCCCCGCTGCCATCGACCGCGTTGCAGCATCGATATACTGGGTCGGCGTCGGGACATCCGGTTCGCCGATGGTGAATTCGATGATGTCCTCACCCGCGGCTTTCAAGTCGCGGGCGCGGGCGTGAAGCGCCCACTTTGCCCCGGCAAGACCTGCCAGGCGATCGGTGACGGAAGCGTATCTCATCGCAGGGCCTTTCCAAAATCAGGAAGCACGGAGGCGTGGACCATGAGATCGACACCAATGATCGCGCCGACCGACGTGAGCCCGATAGTGACAATTTCGTTCGGTTCGAAAGCCGTCGGAAGCAGCGAGCCTTCGACCCAAAGCCCGTCGACCAGCGCATTGCAGGCAATGGCTTCCGACCTTAGCTGGCCGGGTCTGGTTTCGCGGGGCAGGGCTGCGATCAGGGTTTCAAGCACGTCGCGGTAGGCGACATAGCTTGCTTCATGCACCGCCAAAAGCTCGGGGTCGTTGCGCACCTTGTGCATGTAGCCGGCCCAAAGCACCACGGCGCCTGCGTCCATCACCGGGGGCGTCAAGGTCGCCGCAATAAAGGCGGCAAGGCGCTCTTCCGGCTTGGCACCCACGCCTTCGATGGCATCGGCCCCCTTGCTGGTCATTCCGTCCATCAAATCGCGGTACGCTGCGCGGGTCAGTTCGTCCTTCGTCTGGAAATAGTGTCGGATCAACCCGGGCGTGACCCCCGCGCGCTGGGCAATCGCGCGGACGGTTGCAGCCTCGGGCCCGCCCTCGGCCACAAGGGCCTGCGTCGCGGCGATCAGGGCCGAGCGGCGGTTTTCTTCGCTGTCGCGGCGATAGAGGCGGCGGGCTGGTTGCATGATGTCGCTTTATTATACGGACGTATAGTTACGTCTCGTGACCCCGAAGTCAAGTGTATCCGGCGAATATGAAAGACTATTCTTCGTGGACGTCCTTGTGGATGATCACATCCGTCTGCGGATAGGCGGCAAGGATCGCCCGTCGTAACCCTGCCCCGATCTCATGGGCATCGCGCAGCGGCTGGTCGCCGTCCAGCTCGATGTGCAGGTGGACAAAGACACGGCTTCCGGCGGTGCGCGTCTTCAGATCATGAAATCCGCGCACCCCCGGCCAATCGCGGGCGATCTGTACGATGCCGGCCTGAATATCAGGATCAGCCGCCCGGTCCATCAGTGCATCCCAGGCCCCTTTGCCGATGCGAATCGCTCCGACGGCGAGCACCCCGGCTGCGCCCAAGGCCACCACCGCATCAACAGACCCGATGCCATACCGACTGGAGGCCCAAAGCGCTGCGATGGCGCCGAGGCTGGGCAAAAGGTCGCCCAGATAGTGCAGCCGGTCGGCCGCGACGACCTTGCTACCCGTTTGACGCGCCACGCGACCTTGCCACCAGACCAGACCGAGGGTCAGTGCAACCGAGGTCACCATGACGACAAGGCCACGCCCTTCCGCGGCGAGTTGCGGCGGTTCGGGAGCCATAAGCCGAACTGCAGCTGACAGGCCAATGACTCCAGCCGAAATCAGGATGAAGATTGCCTGAGCAAGCGCGGTCAAATCCTCGACCGAAGTGTGCCCGAACGCATGATCCTCATCCGCTGGACGCGCGGCATAGACAATGGCCGCAGCCGCACCAAGCGACATCATCAGGTCCATTGCACTGTCGGCCAGCGAGGCCGCAATCGACAAGGCTCCGGTTTCGGCCAAGGCCCAAAGCTTCAGGGCAACCAGAGTTCCCGCGACAAGGACCGAGGCGAGGCCGGCCGAGATTGCAAGCCTCAGACCACTGGGTCGTGGTTCACTCGACGACTTCATCGGCCCTGACGCCCCAGATCGAGCTTTTCCGGACCCAGCCGCGCTGCCCATCCAAGGCAACCCGGCACCAATCGGGATCGCATTCCAGCATCCGCCCGATCACCCCCATCTCGGCCTGGGCAACCACGGTGGACCCCTCGTCGGGTGCATCGCGGAATTCGGCCATGTCAAGCGTCACCATCGCCGTGCGGACCCCCGACAGTAGCGAGTAGTGCACCCAACCGCCTGCGCCCTCGAAATCCTCGACCCGGCGCCAGTTTTCATATTCGGCGGTGATCTTCAACGGCATGCCCGCGTGTTTGAACACCCAGTCGATCCGGTGGGTCAGGCCGGGGCCGCGCCGGGCATTGCCTTCGCTGCCCTTCAGGGACACGAAGCGGGGCAGGGGCAGGTTGGTCACGCAGCCGACATCCGGCAGGCATTGCTTTTCCGGCGGCTTTTCCGGTTGTACCGGTACATCGGTCTCGGCGGCCGACGTTTCCTGGGCCGAAAGCTGGCCGCCCCAAAGCGCGCCCAGAACCGCCAATACTCCTAGAAGCCGCCTCATTCTCTGCCTCATCGGGTGCCGCGGCCTGCGACACCTTTATCGTTACCGCTCACCGGGTCTTGTGCATCGCCCCGCTTGGCGGCACTTTGCCTGAAGGATGCTGAATTTGGAAGTGTCGGGGAGAGATCGGATGCCAACCGCGCGCCAGACTGTGGTCGTAACGCGACGCCTGCCCGAAGCGGTGGAAACGCGGATGAAAGAGCTCTTCGATGTCGAGCTGCGCGACCCAGACACGGCCATGACCCGCGACGAGTTGGCCGATGCCATGCGCCGTGCGGATGTGCTGGTGCCGACAATCACCGATACGATTGATGCGGGCCTGCTGGCCCAAGCGGGCGAGAAGCTGAAACTGATCGCGAATTACGGTGCGGGATTTGACCATATCGACGTCTCCACCGCCCGCCAGCGCGGCATTCTGGTATCGAACACCCCAGGCGTCGTGACCGAGGACACGGCTGACATGGTGATGGCGCTGATCCTTGCGGTGACGCGGCGGATCCCCGAGGGGCTGCAGATCATGAAAGCCGGGGCCTTCACCGGCTGGTCGCCGATGGCCAATCTCGGCGGCAGGCTTGGGGGCCGCCGCCTGGGCGTCCTTGGAATGGGCCGGATCGGGCAAGCGGTGGCCCGAAGGGCGCGGGCCTTCGGGTTGCAGGTCCACTATCACAACCGCAAGCGCCTGCGCCCCGAGACCGAGGCCGAGGTTGAAGCGACCTATTGGGAAAGCTTCGACCAGATGCTGGCCCGCATGGACATCCTTTCGATCAACTGCCCACACACGCCGGCAACCTTCCACCTGCTGAACGCGCGCCGGCTGAAGTTGATGAAGCCCTCGGCTGTGGTGGTGAACACCTCACGCGGTGAGGTGATCGACCAGAATGCGCTGACGCGGGCCTTGCGGGCGGGAGAGTTGGCCGGGGCCGGGCTGGACGTCTACGAACACGGCGCCGATATCAACCCGCGCCTTCTGGAGCTGCCGAATGTCGTGGCGTTGCCGCATATGGGGTCGGCCACGGTCGAGGGTCGGATCGAGATGGGCGAAAAGGTCATCATCAACATCAAGACCTTCGCCGATGGCCACCGTCCCCCGGATCAGGTGGTGCCGGGGATGTTCTGAAAGTTCAAAATCGAGGGCTACAGGCCATGATAAGGCAGGTGCTTTCGTTGAACTTCTGCAATTCAGTCCCCGGCGACCGGATCCGCTTCGCACAAGCAAAGGTCATTGTGCGTCAGCCTGGTTGATGACCAGACAGCTTGGCCCGGCTTGCACAAGGCCATGGCCAAAAACCACATCCTGACCCGGCTCACCCAGATCTTTGGCCGTGCCAGTCAGCCGAGCGATCACCTCGTCTACGGTAAGCGTCGGTTCGACGGCAAGGTAGGCGGCGGCGGCGGCAGAAACGAAGGGGGCAGCAAAGGACGTACCGGTTTTCGGCTTGGCGCCCTTGACCGAGGCCGCGGTCCAGATCTCGACCCCAGGTGCGGCAAGATCGACATGCGCGCCCTGACCCGCCCGCCGGTAGACCGCGCCGCTTTTGTCGACGGCGGTGACGGCGACGACATCCGGGTAGGCGGCGGGATAGGCCGGGTCGGCTTGCGGGCCCACATTGCCAGCCGCGGCGACCAGCAGGATGTCCTGCGCCACCAGCTTGGTCACTGCGGCTTCAAGGACGGCGTTGGGCGGGCCGGCAAGGCTCATGTTGATGACGCGCACCTCCTTTTCGGCCAGAAAGTCCAAGGCGGCGACCAGAGTGTAGACATCGGCGCGTTCGTCGCTGCCGTCGCTGTGAAACGCATCCACCGCCACCACGCGGGCACCGGGTAGAAGGCCGGGCGAACGGCTGGTCGGATCGCCGACCAAAAGTGCTGCAACCGCTGTGCCGTGAACGGCGCTTGAGGGATCAAGCTCACCCGGGGTCAGTTTGTGGACCTCAAGCCGTGATGTCGCGAAGGTCGGGTGATCAGAATTGATGCCGGTGTCGATCACGCCGACGGCGATGTCGGCGACACAGTTCACCGTCGTCGCCCTGTTCCAGCCGATCAGATTGAAGGACGCGCAGTGCGGTCCTTCGCAAGTCGCTGGCGTGATCGCCTCTTCGCTGCGGTAGTAGTGGTTGAAGTCGGTGTCAGCGCCGGACGGCAATGTGCGAACTTCATCGCGCGCCGCCTGAAGCGCCGTGTCGGCGGGCACCGACAGCCGCCGAGAGGTGGCACCTAGCTCCGGGACCTCACGCTCTTCCAAAACGGTATACCCCCGCGCCAGGAGGGCAGCGAGGTCTTCATCGCTTAAAGACAGGGTCACAAGTTCAGCGGCGGCAAAGCGGGGTAGCTCTGCAGTTTCAACCACCGATGCTACGCGGCGCGGCGACGTGGTGGTAACTGTGCCAGGGGTTGGAGTGGTGGTGTCATTGCCAACTGCACCCGAACCGCCATCATCGGCGCCGCCATCGTCGTCATCGTCATCATCATCATCATCGTCATCATCGTCATCGTCATCGCCGTCCTGTGCCGCTGCCGGGCCGATCGGATCAAAGCCCGCATGGCTCGCCACGGTGGCAAGACAGGCGAGCAGCAGCATGGATCTTAACAACACAGAACTGTTCATCAGATGTTTTCCCATTCAGGCGCGGATACACCGTTCCGCGGAACCCAACCATCAACCTTAAAGCAACGGCCTGCCTTGCTTTACGGATCATCCGGCGATCTATTCCCTGCCAGCACAAGCAATTCTGACGAAGAAGGCGGCGATGAGGGACCCATTCAGCGAAGACCTCGTTGCACTGTTGCCAAATCTCCGACGCTTCGCACTCTCTTTGTGCCGCCGCGCGGACCTCGCCGACGATCTGGTGCAGATTACCGCCGAAAAGGCCTTTGCGGCGCGCGACCGCTTCGATCCGGCGACGCGGCTTGATGCCTGGCTGTTCCGGATCCTGCGAAACGCCTGGATCGATCATGCAAGGCGGATAACGACGCAAGGGACGACAATAGATGTCTATGATTCGGCGGACACTTTGACGTTCGATGGCGTCCGCCACACCGAAAACGTCATTCTGCTGCGGAAGACGGAACGTGCGATGGCCGAACTGCCGGAAGATCACCGCGAAGTGATGCTGCTGATCTGCGTGGAAGAGCTGAGCTATCGTGAGGCGGCGGACATCATCGGGGTGCCGATCGGAACCGTGATGAGCCGCCTGGCCCGGGCCCGGTTGGCCTTGGCTGAAAAAGTGGGACTAAAGTGATGCCCTGCGCGTTACGCCCCGTATGGGACAGGAAGGGTTGTGATGATGGGGATTACTGACGAGATGCTGATGGCCTATGCCGACGGCGAACTATCCGCGGAGGCGGCAAGCGAAGTCGAGCGCGCCCTCGCAGCCGATGAAACGCTTGCCGAAAAGCTGGCGTTGTTTGCCGACAGCAGGAAGGCGGTCCGCCAGGCCTATGCGACACCTGCCGCGGTGTCGGCTGAGCTGGAGGCCCGCGTACGGGTCCTTGCATCCGCTGATGCAGCTGCGCGGCACCAGACAGCGGCCAGGTCAAACGTCATTTCGCTTGCGGATCGGCGGCGGCAAGTGCCGCTGTGGCAGTTGCCCCTCGCTGCCTCCATCGCCCTCGTGGTCGGCGCAGGCAGCATGTGGCTTCTGGGGCCGGGCGGAGCCGCTCCGCCGCAGCTGCAGATTGCCAGCCTCGGCGATCCGGCGATTGCGGACGCCTTGGGCAGGGTGGCATCGGGAGATCGACTTGGCTTGCCGGGTGGGGCAGAGTTTGCGGCAATCGCATCCTTCCGCGACGGCGATGGCGCTTTGTGTCGTGAGTTTGAACATGACAGCGAAAATGGTGGCACCCTGGTCGCCGTTGCCTGCCGCGCCGACGAAGGCTGGGATGTTCGCTTTGCTGTCGCGTCGGCGACGGGCGACGCGGAAGGCTATGCCCCGGCCTCGTCGCTGGACGCATTGGATGCGTATCTGTCTGCCACCAGCGCCAGCGCCCCGCTTTCAAGCCAGGATGAAGCTGCCGCTCTTGACTCTCTGAACTGATCTGCAAGTCCTCGAACAACGAGCCGTCAGAAAAGCCCCGCACTTGCGGGGCTTTTTCAATATTTTTCAGTATCTTGTGTATTCGTCCATCTTTTCTTGTGCCATCTCGGGAATAATGCTCGGCCCCGCCCGTTTTCCTTGTGCAGTCACCGATGGCTGCTTCTCACAAAGAAGGAACCAACCGATGAAAACCCTTACCAAGATCGCAACCGTCACGTTCATGGCGACATCGTTTGCCGCTCCGGCCATCGCCGACGACAAGGACGACACCTTCTGGCAGAAGCTGGTAGATGACCTCGATGATGTTGGTTCGAGCAGCAACTCGAACTCGAACTCCAACTCGAACAGCAATTCGAACAGCAACAGCAACAGCAACTCGAACTCCAACTCGAACTCCAACTCGAACAGCAACTCGAACAGCAACTCGAACTCGAACTCCAACTCCAACTCGAACTCTGACAGCAACTCCAACTCCAACGGCAGCTCGGACTCGGACGGCGGGTCAGACTCGGACGGCGGTTCGGACTCGGATGGCGACGACGACTGATCGACTGAGACCTCCCCTCTCCCTGTCGGACGCCGGCCCTTCGTGGGTCGGCGTTTCGCGTTCGGACGGCCGCCCACAATGCCCGGCACCCCGTAAACTGCAAAAGGGCCGGGGTTTGCGGCCCTGGCCCCGGCTTTTCGCTGAGATGAAGGCCCTAGCGCTTGGCGCGGGCGTCGGTCCGGTACCACCCTGTCTTGGCCATCGTCAGGCGTTGAACGCGCGTGCGATCAGCGGCCTCGACCTTCGTCGCGGCCCGGATCTCGGCCTCGACCTCGGCGGCATCCCGGCGGAACGGGATCACCTGCACCATGGGTGAGCCCCTCTCGATCACATGGAGCCCGTCCGGCCCGGTGGCAAAAAACGGAAAGTGAATCGGGGCACGGTAGGTATCGGTGTCGACAATCCCGGAAATGATCTCGAAAAGTCCGTTCGGCCGGTTCATCGGGTTGATGAACAGGCAGCTCCAGCCCGGAGGCGTGACGATGGTCCAGTAATTGTGAAACTTGCGCGGCGGCCGGTCGCCCCACGGGTTGCCCTTGACCTGATGCATACCGTGGTTCGACACCATCGTGCGGTCGAAATCCCAACCTGCCTCCATCACCTTGCCACTGTCGCGGATCTCCATCCGCACGGTCGCGGCCAGCGGGATGATCCAGCCAGTGGTCATCGCATCAAGAAAGGGCATGCAACGCTTGACCGTCAGTCCGGTATCGGTCTTGGCCAGCTTGGTCTCGTCTACTGCGGGAAGCCTGCGGAACCAGTCGGGAAGATAGGCCTTCGCCGGAACCGGTGGTGCGATGACGTCTTTGTCGCCAGGCTCGCACAGGAATTGCAGCAGCGGCTTGGTACGGAACAGGCCCATCGGGGTCTCCTTCTTGGTGGGGGTCTCCCTGCAAAACGTCTGAGCGGTCGGGATATTCCCGAAAGGGATAAGGGTTTCGACAGTTGAAACCTAGACCAAGGAGTGTGCCGTTCGCGGCGATGTCGTTGATCACGACGACCTCCTTGCGGCCGCCTCTGAAGGCCGGCGTGACACCGTGGTCGGGGTTGCAGCAACATTGGAAACCGGGCGGCCTTTCCGTCGGCGCCACCGACATCATGCAACCTATTGGCGATCTGCCGCAAAATCTTGTGGAGAAACTGTTTCCGAGCCGTTGGATTGATTGCTGTTGTGCAAGCGGCACTTTAGTCAAACGTAACAAGTTTGCGGCAATCAGGCTGCTGATCTTGAAAGCTGGGGAGCACTTGATGTTGAATGTCCTGAAAACGCTGACTGCGGTCGCTTTGATCCTGTCTGGCTCGGTCGCACAAGCTGGCGGTCCGGTGATCATTGAAGAGGGCAACGATGCCGTAATCGAAGAAAAGCCGGTGCGTTCGGCGGGCATTCTTCCGATAATCGGAGCTCTTGTTCTTGTGTGCCTTGTCGTCTGCGGCGACGATGAGGAAGAGCCCGCCCCCGTGCCACCGAAATAGGTTAGACACCCGCTGGGCGCGCTGCGCCCATCGTTGCTGCGGGCGGACCAGCAACTGGTGCGCTGAGAGGCCGGTGCCCGACGGTGCAAGCTGGGTCATCAGGACCAACCTTCGCCCAGAACAGACGGAGACTGAAGCGCTGGGCGGATATCAGGCCGCGCAGCTTTCGCGCCCCAAGCGCGTACTTTCGGCATCGCGCGCTTTAGCGCGAAGGCGGCCAAACCAAACCCGAGACCAAGATTCCAGGCGCTGGCTCGGGCCTACCGGAGTTCGAAATCCTAGACACGAGGCTTCGACGCCGACTGCTGGCCCCGCCGAGATGGACGACAACCTGCCGCATACCCCATGTTGCAAGAAAGACAGTCAGCCGACACATTTTCTTATTCGGCTACATAATTGTTGTTCCGTCGTCGGTCGAAACCTAAGCAAGAAGGGCATATTCTGCGGAGTCCCCGCGAACAAAAAAGGAAACGCCATGAAAGAACTCGTTGTATCCATGCTGTCGCTTGGTCTTGCGTTCAGCTCGACCGCCGCCTTCGCCGGTGGCCCGGTTGTTATCGAGGAAGAGCCGACCGTCGAAGCTGCAAAGCCGCGCTCGGGCTGGATCGTCCCCGTCATCATTGGCCTGGTTGTGATCTGCGCGATTGCCTGCGGTGACGACGACGAAGATACGGCCGCGACCACCGGCACCACCGGTACGACCGGCACCACCGGCACCACGCTGAGCTGACAAGGTCCGGACAAAGAGTCATTCGGCCCGCCATTCGGGCCGAATTTACGCATCTAGGCGACAACGAAAGTTTTCGCGAAGCAGATACTGCGCCTTTTGATGCCGCTACATATCGTGCGCGCCGCGCTGCAACGAGCTAGCCAGCACCAGATCTGGCTAAAATACAGACCCGGCCGACGGCGAGACTGGGCCAAAGCGGATGGTCTGTGAGGCAGTGGTTTCAAGAAGAAAAGAGCTGCAGGTGTCCGCCCGGAAACTTTCGGTTCGCCCAAATCCGCGTTGAACCGGACGATTTGCGCTGTTGCAAGAAAGCCAGATCGGCGAACTCATTGGACACAATGACAAACGAATCCGTTGTGCCGGAATTTCCCCAAGACTAGTTTGACCAGGCACGTTCCCCGGAAGTTCCGGTAAATAGAGAGGAAACGCGATGAAGAATACAATTTCGCCCGTACTGGCGCTGGCTCTTGCCTTTGGTTCCACTGCCGCTTTCGCGGGTGGCCCGGTTGTCGTCGTCGAAGAACCCGTTGTGGAAGCCGAAAAGCCTCGCTCGGGCTGGATCGTCCCGGTCATCATCGGCCTGGTCGTGATCTGCGCGATCGCCTGTGGCGACGATGACGAAGATCCGGTCGCGACCACCGGCACCACCGGCACCACCACCGTCCCGTGATCGGGCTCTAATACTGCAAAATTCGACCCGGTTGCTCTGAACGAGCTATCGGGTCGTTTTTTTGTCCCTGCACTACTGCGGTGCGGACCTTTCGGATTGTGTCGGACCGATAAGACTTTGAGGGACGCGAACTCTTTGCTGTTACGCCTGAGCGATGGCCGGACTGGCGACAGCTTTCCAGCCATTTGGCTGGCAAAAAGTAGTTTTGACCGTGTCTTTGGGGGAGACCTGATCCGGTCCGCTGACAAACCGCTCGCAGTGCCAGACCTGCAAACCGCTCTCGGGCCCGCCGGGTGCTAACGAACCCCCAGTGCCGGGTCAACCCGATGGACTCCTTTACGTAACCGAAGTGTCCCTCCGTGTGACACCCCGTCAAAGCCCGTTGATCGGCACTTTCAGGAACCGCTTCCCATGCTCATCTGTCGGGGGCAACTCGCCCCCCCGCATGTTGACCTGGAGGGCTGGGATGATCAGCTTTGGCATGTCCAGCGTCCGGTCCCGCGCCGTCCGCATCGCCACGAACTCCTCCCGGCTTTTCCCCTGGCCGACATGGATGTTATGGGCCCGCTCTTCGCCAACGGTGGTCTCCCACCGGATCTCGCGCCCGTTCGGTCCGTAATCGTGGCACATGAAAAGCCGCATCTGATCCGGCAGCGAAAGGACCTTCTGGATGCTGTCGTAAAGCACGCCCGCATCACCCCCCGGAAAGTCCGCCCGCGCCGAGCCGCCATCGGGCATGAAAAGCGTATCGCCCACAAAGGCCGCGTCACCCATCACATGGGTCATGCAAGCCGGGGTATGGCCCGGGGTGTGAAGCGCCACGCATTCCATCCCGCCGACCAGATAGGTATCACCATCCTCGAACAACCGGTCGAACTGCGACCCGTCGCGCTGGAACTCGGTACCTTCGTTGAAAATCTTGCCAAACGTGTCCTGTATCATCGTGATCATGCGGCCGATCCCGATCTTTCCGCCAAGCTGCCGCTGGATGTAAGGTGCGGCGGACAGGTGGTCCGCATGGACATGGGTCTCGATCAGCCAGTCAACGGTCAGATCTTTGTCCTTCACGTAGGCGATGATTTCGTCGGCATGGGCGTAGGTGATCCGCCCGGCGGCATAGTCGATGTCCATCACCGTATCGACCAGCGCGCAGGCATTTGACCCTGGGTCCTTCACCACATAGCTGATGGTGTTGGTTGCGGGGTCGAAGAAGCCCTTCACCTCGGGCTTTACGGACAGGTCGGGCTTGATGGACATGAGAGCCTCCGAATGTCAGGCGGGCGTTCGGACCGCGAACCGGGATTGCAGCAATCGCGCTAGAAGAAGCCCGCCGATCACGGCTGAGATGAAGAGGAAAACGCCGGGATCGCCCAGCCCCAAGGCTGGCAAGGCCCCGCCCGGGCAAAAGCCGGCGATGCCCCATCCAACCCCGAAGGTCGCCGAGCCAAGGATCAAGCGGCGGTCGATCACCCGCGTGTCTGGAAGTTGGAAACGATCCTCGAAAGCCGGGGCGGGGCGGCCCAGGACGAACCGGTAGCCGGGGATGGCCACCGCCAGGGCTCCAGCCATCACAAAGGCAAGGCTTGGGTCCCAGGTTCCGGCGAGGTCGAAGAAGTTCAGCACCTTGGCAGGGTTGATCATGCCCGAGATGGCGATCCCTAGGCCGAAGATCAGTCCAATGGCGAAAGCGGACAGCAGGCGCATTTCAGGCCCCGATCAGATGGCGGATGACGAAGACGGCGGCGATGGCAGTGGCCATGAAGGTCACCGTGGCCACCATCGACCGGCGCGAAAGGCGTGCGTTGCCGCAAACCCCGTGGCCCGACGTGCAACCGCCGCCGTAACTGACGCCGACCCCGACAATCACCCCGCCGACAATGATCGAAGTTGTCGAAACCGGCAGATCCATCACCGGCATCTGCCCGGTTGCAAGCAGATAGACCAGCGGGCCTCCCGCCATGCCGACCACTATCGCGGCCCGCAATGCCCAGTCCGCCGGATCATTGAACCGCATAAGGCCGCCCAGAATGCCGGTGGCACCAAGGATGCGCCCATGCAGAGCCATCAACAGAACGGCCGCGAGGCCGATCAATGCGCCCCCCCCAAGCGAAGCCCAGGGGGTAAATTCTGTTACCATCGCGTCCTCAGATCCTGCAGGTGTTCATCCCCACCAGGCGGTAAATCGGGCACATGCCCATGGCGGCTGTCACCAGCATGATGACACCAACAATCGCTGCTGCCCAGACCATCCAGCCCGAGAACCAGCCGAAGACAAACGCCCCGAGCAAAGCCACCACTCCGACCAGCGCGCGCAGCGCCCGATCGACCGTTCCAACGTTCATTGTCATGTCGCATCCTCCAAGTTTCCGCTGCAATAACTATCTCATGACAGCGACCGGTCTGACGGTGACTAGGTCACAGAGCGGGCCAGTCTTTCCAGCCCTTCGCGATTTGTGATCCGAAGCTCGCCCCGTGCCTGTTCCACCCAGCCCCGCCGCTGAAAGTCGCCCAGGGTGCGGGTGATAACCTCTCGCGCCGTGCCAAGTTCGACCGCGAGCGCCTGATGGGTCGCGGTGATCACCCCGCCCTTTTCCATTTCGAAGAGGCGCGCGGCAAGACGCACATCCATTCGCTGAAAGACGATGTCATCGATCAAGGCGAAGAGGTCGGCGATACGGTGTGAGTAGGCGCGGAAGATGAAGCTGCGAAAGGCAGGCGACCGGGCAACCAGATCGTCAAACACGGCCCGCGGGATGGCCACGGCCTCGACATCCGTCTCGGCCAGGCCTTCGGCGGCATAATCCGCATCTGCCAGCATGCAGGCCGTGGTCAGGACGCAGCTTTCGCCCGCATGAACGCGGTAAAGAAAGACCTCTCGGCCCGTATCCGAGCTGCGCTGGACACGCACGCTGCCCGAAAGCAGAAGGAGCATGTTGTCAGCATGCTGGCCAGGCTGGAAAACCCGGGTTCCTGCCCGAAGCGTGAGCACACGGCTGCGCGCCACCAGTTCGGCACCGATGTCGGTGGGTACGATCTTCAGCTCGGGAAAGCTGTCAATCCAGCTCATCTTCTGTTCGGCTCCGATCCGATGAACGGCGCATTTGCAATTGGCGGACCGCAACAGCTGCTTAGGCGCGGATTCTTCTGTTCTGGGGGTCAATGAGTGGCCCCAGAACGAGGTCGGCGGGCGTTTCTTCCCCGGCGATGACCAAAGCGTAGCCGCCACCCCGCAGCCAGTCGTCGGTCACACCGCTATCTTCACGAACATAGCCGTAGCCGATGCTTTTGCCCACCGTATAGCCATAGCCACCCGACGTGAGGTAACCCACGGGCTTGCCATCCCGAAGTATCGTCTCGCGTCCGACCAGCACCGCGTCCGGTGCCGTGACCGTGAAACCCACAAGGCTCTTGCCGAGCGGTTGGCTTTGTCTGTCCTCCAGCGCCTTGCGACCAAGGAACGGGATATTCGACTTCAGCTTTACTGCCCAGCCAAGGCCAGCTTCAAAGGGCGTATCGTTGGGCGTGATGTCGGAAGACCAGGCGCGGTAGCCCTTTTCCAGCCGCAGCGATTCCAGCGCCCGGTAGCCGACGGGCCGCAGGTCAGGGTCAGCCGCCATCAACGCATCGTAGACCGTGCCGATATCCTTGATCGGGATATGCAGTTCCCAGCCAAGCTCACCCACATAAGTCACCCGGAGGGCGCGGACCTTTGACCCGGCAATCGTGATCTCGCGCGCCGAGCCGAAGGGAAGGGCCGCGTTGGTTACATCGGCTGTCGTCACGATCGCAAGGATGTCGCGCGCTTTCGGCCCCATCAGCGACAACGTGCCCCAGTTTTCGGTGACATCACGGAAGTTGACGCCCATGGTCGGAAGGTGGTCGGCGATCCAACCGAAGTCATGGGTGCGAAAACCGGTGCCGGTGACGATGTAGAAGAGGTTGTCAGCCATACGGGCGACGGTCAGGTCAGCCTCGATCCCGCCACGAGAGTTCAGAAGCTGGGTATAGGTCAGCCGCCCGACTTCGCGGGCGACGCGGTTGGCACAGATTGCTTCCAGCGCCTCGGCCGAACCCGGACCGGAAAGTTCGTATTTGGCAAACGAGGACTGATCGAAAAGCCCTGCATGGCTGCGGACATGCTGGTGTTCGTCGCCCACCGGGCCGAACCAGTTCTGTCGGCCCATGGAGTAGATGTCATGTGGTTCGACGCCCTTGGGCGCGAACCAGTTCGGGCGCTCCCAGCCCAGCTTCGACCCGAAGACAGCGCCCCGCGCCTTCAGCCTGTCGTAAAGCGGCGAGACGATGCGGGGGCGACCAGAGGTGTATTCCTCATGCGGGAAGGCGACGGTGTAGTGCTTGCCGTAGGCCTCCAGCGTCCGTTCCGCCACCCAACTACGGTCGCGGTGGAGGCTGGAGAACCGGCGGATATCGACGGCCCAAAGGTCAAGCGGCGCCTCGCCCTTCATCACCCATTCGGCCAATACCCAGCCCGCACCGCCCCCCGACGCGATGCCAAAGGCGTTGAAACCGGCACCGACATACATGTTGGCGCATTCCGGTGCCGGGCCAAGGATGAAGTTCCCGTCGGGGGTGAAGCTTTCCGCCCCGTTGATCATCTGCTTGACGCCGACGTCGGCCAGCGCGGGAATCCGCGCGATCGCCTGTTCCAGATGCTGGCCGAAATGGTCGTAGTCGTCGTCGAACAGCCGGAACTCCCAGTTTTCCGGGATGTCGCCGGTGACCCAGCCCTGCGGGTTCGGCTCGTAGCCGCCCATCACCAGCCCGCCGACTTCCTCTTTGAAATAGGTCCGCCGGTCGGGGTCGCGTAAAGTGGCGGCATCTGGGGACAGGCCCGCGATCTTCTCGGTCACGATGTACTGGTGCTTGACCGGATGCAGCGGCACGGCCACCCCCGCCATCGCCCCCACCTGCCGCGCCCACATGCCGCCGCAGTTCACCACCGTGTCGCAGGCGATGTCGCCCTGATCGGTCACCACATGGGTGATCCGCTGCCCGTCCATCCGGAACCCGGTGACCTTGACGCCCTCCGCGATCCGCGCCCCATGCATCCGTGCGCCTTTGGCAAGGGACTGGGTGATGTCCGACGGGCTGGCCTGCCCGTCCGTCGGCAGCCATGACGCGCCGATCAGGTCGGACGTGTCCATCAGCGGCCACATGCGCTTGACCTCGTCCGGCCCGATCAGCTCCATCTCCATCCCGAAGCTGCGTGCGGTTGTGGCCAGGCGCTTGAACTCGGTCCAGCGGTCGTTCGTGGTGGCCAGCCGCAGGCAGCCCGTCATCTTCCAGCCGGTGTCAAGCCCCGTCTCGCCGGCAAGGCCCTTGTAGAGGTCAACCGAATACTTAAGCACCTTGGTGATCGAGGCGGACGACCGAAGTTGCCCCACGAGCCCCGCTGCATGCCAAGTCGAGCCCGAGGTGATCTTGCCCTGCTCCAGCAACAGCACGTCGGCCTTGTGGTCGCGGGCCAGATGGTACGCCGTCGAGCAGCCGATGATGCCGCCCCCGATGACGATGATCTGAGCTTGGGCGGGCAGCGTCATCTATGGAAACCTTGTCTTTGAAGCGATCAGGACGGACCATCAGGAACGGCGCGATACGCGTCAGGCCCTTCTTTTTTCGGGTGCAGGTTAGATCGGCAGAACCGGGAAAAGAAGGATTCTCTGTTCAACGGACGGACTGCGGACCGCGCCACATTGCGATCGCTTTCGACCCACTTGATGCATACGTTCCAGACCAGGACTTAGCCAAGGTTCCCACCTTTCCCCTTGCTCCCTATCAACGGCATCGCTAAATGAGCACCGTCGGAGGCGTGGCTGAGAGGCCGAAAGCACTCGGTTGCTAACTGAGCGAACGGGAAACCGTTCCGTGGGTTCGAATCCCACCGCCTCCGCCACTTGCCCTAGTGAAAGCGTTCTCCCGATCCGGCTGCGGCCGGATTTTTCCGTTGTTTTCGGGGGTTATGCGGGGCGGGCTGAGCACCGGTCCCGGTACGAAGTGGCACAGAAGTGTTCTCTCAGGGCCGGTTTTCTCCAGACCTCATGACTGCGCCAATATGGTGAATAGGTTGTAAGCCATTGCAAAGGAATAGCTTTCAGGAACTCTGCATTTGAGTTGGATCAGGGTCGCGTTTGCGCGTTATGGAACTGCGGTCGAACCTTAGTTGGTCGCCGCGAAGGATCGGGCCGAGCGGCGGGTTGGGCGGAAAGCAGCCTGATGGCGGTGTGGCATGGCTTCCGCAGGATTACGCGATAGCGGCCTTTCGAGGCTGCACCTTTGCTTGACCGAGCCGATGGTCAAGCCGGGCGAAAGCGGTGGCACTTTGCCGTCGTAAATTCTTGATATCCTGATCGAACCAGCCATTCACCCTAGCGCAAGAGAAGCCTGCCGAGGTAGTTCTGCGATCACCCAGTGCCGGGACGTCGCGCTTGCACAAACCGTCCAGCACCGCGAGAAGCTCCGTTGTGCAGCCACTCAAAAACGGCAAAATGGAAGCCCGGAGATTGGCTTACTCTGGATATCAGTACGGGGTAGTGTCCGCGTCCGGATAGAAGATTTCGTGAGCAGCTCTGGTCAACGGAAGTGCTGTACGGAGATAGCCAGCCAAAACTCTCCCGCTCGATCGTCTCAATCATCAAGGGAAGCAAGATCATTCGTACCGTATCCTTAAACATCAACCTGCGCCCACTACGGATTGGATTTCTTGTAAATCCCAACGATCGCAAATTGCTTAGTGATGTGATGCGAATGGCGACGTGCCTATGGGGTGGGGTTGCGTGCCCAATGATTCCTGTGGTGCAGAGCCTTCCTACTGCCTGGAAGTCAGATCACATTAAACGGCCCGATCCAAGGCAACTGACAAGTGGGTACCTGCGGTTCTTCGAGCCAGACATTCTCGTCGAGACTGCCCCCGGACAATTTGCTAGGGCGGGCTTGACGGTCGATGAAATTTACAACCGCAACTGCCGACTAGTGGGGCTTGACGCTCTAATTCGCACCGAGCCGGGTCGCCGTCCTGATTTCGATGTCGGCCTCGGCATGCATCATGTCTACGACCATTTGTTTCGTACGGACTTCCAGTATAAGCGACGCGTTGATCGCCCCGTGCTGTGCTTCTCCGGTGGTGATCGAGTAGGACGGGCCTTCTACGAAACCTGTTATGGCCTATTCCCAGACCGCGACGACATAGCCTATGTTAAGGAGTATTACGATGGGGCGCTCGAAGCCGCGGAAGTTCGGCCCGATGTCGAAACGTGGCACAAGCTTGAAAGGCAGCAGGCATCGTGCCCGCTCGATTTCACGCTTCATGGAACAGAACAGCAGTTCCATGGCCACTGGGACGAAACGATCTTCATTTTTGATCCGCTCAGCGGTGCCGACGTGGTCGATTTCTGGAACGCGCGTCTCTTTGTGCGCGAACCGATACCAGTAAACAGCCACTGGTTAGCAGCTTCTCGGGATCTAGTCGTTGACTTTATCCGGCACAACCACCGTCCCCTGCCATCCAATCCCAATGGAGTTACAATCGATACGGCCTTACGCGTTGGACGTTCTCTAGATTCCGAGGCGGTGATGGCGGACCTGAATCTCGACGAAGCCAATCTCCCGTCAGGAAGCTTTGGCCTACAGACTTGGTACGATGAGGTTTGGGAAGTCTCACAAAGTCGACGCGTGTGGCGTAGGGAGCTATCTCCTCTTATGTCGAAAACTCGTAATATCGACGTTCCTGACGACGATAGCGACACAATTAGGGTGCCCCAGCTTTCCCCGCCCTATACGAAGTTCACACGGGGTGCGGGTCCCGCTTGGGTGAATGTCATCTCGCCTCGATTTTACGGCATGGGCAATCGATATGCTGAGGCAGTGCCGTCGGCGGCAATCGACCGAGACCGGCACTATCCAGCTCCCGGCATGATGGACCAATGGCCAACCCGTGAGGGGTGGCTCACGTTTCAGAACTTTGCGCACGACCAGGGATTCTTTCGCCTACTTAAGATGAATGTGGCGGTCACAGCGTGGCTGAAGAGCCAGAACATTGACGCTGTCCCATCCGATGCAGGCCGCATTGCGGATCGAGTGATCGAAGCTGTCGGGGGTGCCGACGGAACTCGCCTGCTCGCCAACGAGGTAGTGGTGCGCTGAGGTGCCCCTAGATTTGTAGACGCTTTGCCCCCTAACTTTGAGGCTAGGAGGCCGAGATGGGGACGAGCAACTACAGCGACGAGTTCAAGCGGGACGCGGTGCAGCAGATCACGGTTCGGGGC
>JAESFP010000100.1_pt1 | contig 102406 bp, 106 predicted proteins | sample 9266181 | NCBI WGS metagenome assembly JAESFP01 (sample SAMN14502547, study PRJNA617102) | algae metagenome | isolation source: Pegethrix bostrychoides GSE-TBD4-15B and co-occurring heterotrophs from... | place: USA: Grand Staircase-escalante National Monument, Utah | collected 2006-08-15 | reverse complement strand
CATCGAGATGTTCTACAACCCAACGCGCAAGCATACGAACAACGGCATGCTGTCACCCGTTGACTTCGAAGTCCGACAGCAGAAACTGAACGAGGCAGGTGTCTAGGAAACTAGGGGCACCTCAACCTTTTCTGGCTAACGGACGCGCAGATGGCGCGTCTGGAACCGTTCTTTCCGAAGAGCCACGGCAAACCGCGGGTCGATGATCGTCGGGTTCTGAGTGGCATTATCTTCATCAATCGCAATGGCTTGCGGTGGTGCGATGCGCCTCGGGAGTATGGCCCGCCGAAGACCCTTTACAACCGATGGAAGCGGTGAGGGGACAAGGGCATCTTCGCACAGATGATGGAAGGCCTGGCCTCCGAGGCCGCGGTTCCGAAGACGGTGATGATCGATGCGACCTACCTGAAAGCACACCGCACGGCGACCAGCCTGAGGTCGAAAAAGGGGGGCCTGACGATCAGAGGGGCCGTCTGATCGGTCGCACGAAAGGCGGCATGAACACGAAACTGCATGCGGTGACAGACGCCGAGGGACGCCCGATCCGGTTCTTCATTACCGCAGGCCAGGTCAGTGATTACACAGGTGCGGCAGCCCTGCTGGGCAGCTTGCCAAAGGCGGAATGGCTGTTGGCCGACCGGGGTTACGATGCCGACTGGTTCAGAGATGCGTTGAAAGACAGGGGGATAAAGCCCTGCATCCCGGGCCGGAAGTCTCGTGCCAAGCCCATCAAACACGATAAGCGCCGCTACAGACGCCGCAACCGGATCGAGATCATGTTCGGGCGGCTGAAGGACTGGCGCAGGGTCGCAACCCGCTACGACCGGTCCCCGAAAGTCTTCCTCTCCGCCATAGCCCTCGCCGCGGCTGTCATGTTCTGGTTATGAAACGAGAACGAGTCCTGACCCTAATGAGACCAAGGCGCGTGCGTAACCCCATCAAGGCCACGGCCCGCGAGCCGATCAATAGGCCGGATACATATGAGCGACTTCCGAAACCGTGCCAAAATCTCAATTGCGAACAGCAGCCGACACATACATAAGGGCCGAAAGTGACCACTTTGACGCTAAGGTCGGAAAGCTGTCATTCGCTTAGCCCTGAACGGTCGGCTTTACTCATCGCGACCCAAAAAAGCCCCTTTACGGGCTGGTAGGGTTCAGCGACGAAAGAATCCTACGATAGCACGCACTCACCATTACAGCACTTCGCCCATCTTCACGATCCGCCCCTCTGCGACCGACTTCAGCGCGGCTTCCGCCAATGCCAGCGCCAGCAGGCCATCTTCGCCGGATGGGCTGGCCACGGTCTTGCCCTCCATCGCGTCGATGAAGGCGGCGATCTCGGCGGCATAGGCTTCGGTGTAGCGGGTCATGAAGAAATCATGCAGCGGCGGCCGGGTATAGCCCGCGCCGGTTGCCACTTCGATGCTGACCGGCCGCTGGTTTTCCGCACTGACCGACCCCTTCGCGCCATGCACCTCGATCCGTTGATCATAGCCATAGGTCGCCCGGCGCGAGTTCGAGATGACCGCCATCTTGCCCGACGCCGTCCGCAGCATCACCTGCGCGCTGTCGCTGTCGCCCGCCACACCTATCGCCGGGTCGACCAGCACCGAGGCCATGGCCGAAACCTCGACCACCTCTTCACCCAAAAGGAACCGCGCCATGTCGAAGTCGTGGATCGTCATGTCGCGGAAAATCCCGCCCGAGCGCTTGATGTAGTCGACCGGCGGCGCGCCGGGGTCGCGGCTGGTGATCACCACCATCTCGACCGCACCCACGGTCCCCTTGTCGATCTCGGCCCGGACTGCCTGAAAATGCGGATCAAACCGGCGGTTGAAGCCCACCATCAACGTGCCCTTCGCGGCCCGCACAACCTCCAGGCACTGCTTCACCCGGGCCAGCGAAAGGTCGATCGGCTTTTCACAAAAGACCGCTTTGCCCGCCGTCACGAACTGTTCGATCAGATCGGCATGGGTGTCGGTCGGCGTGCAGATCACCACCGCATCGATGTCCTTTGCCGCGGCAATCGCCTCGATCGTGCGGACGTCACACCCATACTGACCGGCTATCGCCTCAGCCGCAGCCGGCATCGCATCCGACACCGCCACCAGCTTGGCGCCCGGGTTTCCCGTCACCGCCTTTGCATGCACTTTCCCGATGCGCCCCGCACCCAGAAGCCCGAACCTGATTGTCATCATTTATCCTTTACTCGGGGTAGGCCCCGGCCGCGTTATGATCGAAGTCCACGAGCGCCCCGAACATCACACCGGATGCGCCCGTCACCCTACCGAACCGGTCGGCGGCCTGGGCCAAGAGGGCGACAGCGTCCTCGACCCGCCCGATGTCGGCGGGCACGAAAACCACCTCGGCACCGCGCTGCCGCAACCCCATTGCCGTCGTTTCGCCCTCGGCCTTGCGGCGTCCGGCAGTAGCCAGCTTGGTGCAACCGTCGACAACCGGACGCTCGGCGATGGCGAGACCCAGCCCCAGGGTGCCCCCGGCGATGATGGCGATGGTCTCGCCGTGGTCAGGCATAGGCGGTATCCGATGAATCCTTTACCCCGGTGATGTAGCTGACGATGTCGTTGCCGTCAGTTTCGTCCTTGCGCAGGCTTGCGACAATTCGGCCGCGGCGGAAGACGACGATCCGGTCCACCAAGTCGAACACCTGCCGCAGATTGTGGCTGATCAGGATCATGGGGATGCCCCGGTCCTTCAGGCCGCGGATGATGTTCTCTACCTGTGCCGTCTCCTGCACACCGAGGGCCGCCGTCGGCTCGTCCATGATGACAAGCTTCGATGCGAAGGCTGCCGTCCGAGCGATGGCAACGCACTGGCGCTGGCCGCCCGACATGTTGCGGATCGGGTTGTCGACGTTCGGAATCTTGACGGCGGTCGTTGCCAGCGCCGCCATCGTCCGATCCCGCATCGTCTTTCGATCGAGCCAAGAAAACGGGCCAAGCTTGAACTTGAACAGTTCGCGCCCGAGGAAGAGATTTGATGGCACGTCAAGATCATCCGCCAGCGCAAGCGTCTGGAACACGGTCTCGATACCGGCCTCCCGTGCCTCGAGGGGGCCAGAGAATTGCACGGGATTGTCATCGAAGAATATCTCACCTCCGGTACGCTGTTCCACCGCCGTCAACTGGCGCACGAAGGTGGATTTGCCCGCTCCGTTGTCACCGACGACGGCGACGTGCTCGCCCTCGTGCAGGATGAAGTTGGCATCCTCCAGCGCATGGACGCCGCCGTAATGCTTGGTCAGGCCGCGCGTTTCCAGAACGATCCGTGCCATTGTCTACCCCCGCGTCCGACGGCGCTGCCGCCATTGGTCCAGCACCACGGCACCGACGATGATCGCGCCCTTCACCATCTCCTGATAGTAGGCGTCGAGCTTGATCGAGGTGAAGCCAGAGATGATGACCGAGAAGATTGCGGCACCAAGCACCGTTCCCAGAATTGAGCCCCTTCCGCCGGAAAGACTTACGCCGCCGATCACCGCCATGGCGATGGCGTCCAATTCATACATCACCCCCATGCCCGCCTGTGCCGTCAAGTTTTTCGAGGTCAGCAGGATCGCGGCTACGGCAGCCATAAGCCCTGCGATGGCGTAGACCAGCACTTTGTGGCGGTCGACATTGATCCCCGACATGCGCGCTGCCGCCTCGTTCGAGCCGATCGCATAGCTGCGCTTGCCGTAAAGCGTGTAGGTCATGAGGACGTGGAACAAGACTGCCAGTACCACGAAGACCACCGCAGGGTTCTGGCCGGGCCAGGACAGAAGGCCAAAGGTCAGCCCGCCCAGGATGTCGCCGTTGGCAAGGCTGCCGAAGGTTTCGGTGGGAAAGCTGACGGGCTGGCCGTTCGACCACCAGCGCGCCGCCCCCCGGGCCGAGACCATCACGCCCAGCGTGGCAATGAAGGGCGGGATCTTGGTATAGGCGATGAGGGCGCCGTTGATGAGGCCCGCGAGAACCCCGCAGGCCACCCCGGCCGCGATGGGGACAAGGACCGGCAGGTCCATCGCCCAGTCGCCGAAGATCGCCTTGGGGTTTGGGTTGCCGTTCACCAACGCGGTCTGCGCAAAACTCATCACCACCATCGCGGTAACGCCCACGACCGAGCCGGACGAAAGGTCAATCCCGCCGATGATGATGACCTGCGTGACGCCCAGCGCGATGATGCCGACGATCGCGACCTGCAGGATCATGATGTCCAACCGCTGCTGGTTGAAGATCGCATCCACCGTGTCGCGGGTGTTAAAGAGAAATGAACCGCCCTGCATCTGGTTCAGGATCTCGAACACCAGGACGATCAGAACCAGCGCAGCAAACACATTCCACTCTGGCGCGCGGGTACGCTTTGCCGGATCATATTTCAGGCCGCCAAGCCCGTGGGTCGCCTCTGCCACTGCCATCTCCCCCATGAAATCCTGCGCTGCTTCGAACGGCTGGACCCATTTGCGCAGGGCGCCCAGGTAAAACCGGGGCGGCCGATGCCGCCCCGGTAGTTTCCCCGCAAGGGGCTCAGTTCTTCGCGAGGTAGTCCGCGATGTTTGCCGGGGTTACCAGTTCAAAGGGCACATAAACCTTTTGTTCGACCGCTTCGCCTGCGGCCAGTTTGACCGCCGCGTCCAGCGCACCGCCGCCTTGGGCCGCGGCGTTCTGGAACACTGTAATGTCCAGCTCGCCCGCCTGCATCGAGGCCAGCGCGTCTTGCGTCGCGTCCACGCCCGAGACGATGACCGAGGCCATGTCGATCCCCGCCGCTTTCATCGCCTGGATCGCGCCCAGCGCCATCTCGTCATTGTTGGCCAGAACGCCATCAAAGGCAGCACCGGTCGACAACCAGTTGGTCATCAGGCTCTGCGCCTGATCGCGCGACCAGTTTGCAGTCTGCTGGTCGATGACACTGACCTTCACGGCGCATTCACCGGCTTCCATGACGTCGTAGTAGTTCTGGGTGCGCTGCACGGCGGCCTGGTTCGAGAGTTCGCCCTGCATCACGTAGACGCTAACCTCGGTCTTGCCTGCCGCGGCCCATTGGTTGCACTGCTCGATGAACCCCTGGCGCGACGACTCGGATTCGTTCGAGGCGACAAACGCCTGGTTGTCGGGCAACGTGTCGACATTGATTGGCTGGCGATTCACATAGACAAGGGGCACACCGGCGGCGGCGGCGGCGTCTGACATCGCCTGCGTGGCGCTGGTGTCGACTGGGTTCACGATGATTGCATCGACGCCGCTGGCAATGAAGTTGTTGATTTGGTCCAGCTGCTTGGCGACATCGTTTTGCGCGTCTTCGATTTGCACCGAAAGGCCAGCCGCTTCGGCCTGCGACTGGATGCCGTTGCGCAGCACGGTCAGAAAGTTGTCGTCGAAAAGAGCCATCGACACACCGATGCCCTCGGCCATTGCGGTCGTGGTCATCAATGCGGCAAGCCCTGCGCCGAGGATCGTCTTTTTCATCTTTCTCTCCCTTTGCGGATGTCCGGCGCATCCCTGATCATGCCGGAGGAACCCATTCTCTGAGGTTCCCAAATGTTGTCTGGTTAGGCTGCGCGGGCGGCCAGCCCATCGCGGATCGTCGCGAAGGACCGCGCGAGGTGCGCTTCCGGGTCCGCATAGGTATGAACCTCGGGCGAAAACGCCTCATAGCTTACCGGGCCGGTCCAGCCCGCCGCCTGCAGTGCCGCGATCTGTTCGATGTTGCCCAGCCGGTCGCCAGGTGTCACCAGCACCCGGTGCGAGTCGCGCATCTGCGACAGGCTGACCTCCTGGTCGACGACGCCCGAGACGTGGACGATACCGGTATGCTCCTGGAAGATCGGACCGCCGTGGGCCAAAGTGTGGTGGAACGTGTCATGCACCAGTTTGAAGCGCCCGGTGCCGCCGACGGCCTCGATCGCGCTTACCGCTTCGGATTTGTAGCGGAGAGCACAGATCTCGAAGCCGAGAGGCTCAACCATCCCGATCAGGTCATGATCCTCGAGCAGCGGCATTAGCGCCTTCAAGGCCACGCGCAGCGCCGCCTGACGCTCGCCGTTGCCCATGCCTTGGTTGTCGTTGCGCGGGATCAGGCTGACCGCTTCGGCCCCTGCGGCTTTCGCGATCCGCATCAGCGACAGCGCTTCGGCCGCCTTGTCTTCGGACCAGTCGTTGAAGCGCTTTACCTCGGCTACGGCCAGCAGCCGCAGATCCGAAGCGCGGGCGAGCGCGCCGGCCGTTGCTGGGTCCAGCCCGTCGAACAGAGGCTGCGCCAGATCATTGCGGACCTCGATGCCGACGCAGCCCAGGCGTGATGCCAGCGCCACCAGTTCTTGAAAGGACAGACGGGCGACGGTCATGTGGTTCAGGGCGAAGGGAATCATGATCGGCCTCCCAACCGAGATCATAGCTGGACGCACCGTCTGCGCCGGTGGGCCTTGCGTCAATCAGACGCGGGTGATTTCCATCAGGAGTGACGAATGCCCGAGGTTAACGTTGACGAATACACATCAGACGGATTCGGGAAGGTAGAGGTCTGGCGGCAGGAAGTGCTGGCCCTGAACAGGACGGATGCCGTCGACCAAGGCCTGCGCCGCTAAGGTCACAAGGTCAGCGCAAAGGCGCTGCAGAGGCGTGCCGATCACCATGGACACATGCCGTGTGACGAGCGCCGCCCGGCTTTCGGGTGTAAGCTCGTTAACAACCAGAGCCACTTCGCCGGGTGCACGCGCCTCGCGGACCGCAGCGATGGCGCCTTCCATCCCGCCGCCGGCGCAGTAGATGCCGCGCAGGTCGGGGTGGCGGTTAAGCAGGTCCAGCGTCGCCTCATAGGTCAATTGCCGAGTCTCGAGGTTGATCAGCGTATCCAGCACCTGGAACTGCGGAGCATGTTCGCGGAAGTAGCTGCGCACGCCGGTTTCGCGCAGCTCATGCCCGTGCCAGCGGTAGCCGCCGACAAAAACTGCTATCTTGCCCGGCTGGCGTGCTGCGGTCGCGATCATGTGCGCCGCAATCCGCCCAACCTTCAGATTGTTTAGTCCAAGGTAGTTCTGCCGCACCCCTTGAGCAAAGTCATTCAGCAGCGCAAAACATGGAATACCCTTCGTGTTTAGGCGCATCACGGCCTCGGTCACTTCTGGGTGGGTCACTGCCGTGGCCGCAATCGCGTCGACACGGCCTACCATCCCCTCCATCAGCGAGGTGAAATCCTTCGGCGATTGCGAGGTGGCGTAGGCCACATGCAGCGTTGCCCGCACGCCGGTCGCTTGCATCACAGCCCGCTCTGCCTCGGCCTTGAACTGCTGGTAGAAGGACTGGCGCTCCTTGTGCAACACAAGTCCCAGCCGCAGGCGCATCAGATCGGCCTGCACCCGCTGCCCGATCAGTGCGACCGCGTGGTAGCCCACCGCCCGCGCTGCGTCATAGACCTTGCGCGCGGTCTCTTCCCGCACCCGCTCCCGCGCGTTCAATACACGATCGACAGTGGCGGTCGACACCCCCGCCTCACGGGCGACATCATGGATCGTGGATCGGCCGGCCATGGATTCCTGACGAAAAGCCATCAAACTCCAAGCAAAGCATGATGCACCGTGACGAAACTTGCAAGCCCCCGTCTTGGTGATCGCCCCCGCATGCTCGTATCCATGTAAGGCGCGCTCACCGGGGCGCTGACACGGGAGGATCGAGATGGGCAAGCGCGACTACAGCCCCTTTGGCGCCGACGCCCAAAGGGCGGTGGAAACCGGCTTGACGGCGGCGGAGTGGTATCACACCGAGGTGCCGCGCCGCGTGATGAAGGATCTGATGGCGCGGACCGACGGCCCCGCGATCCGCGACACAATCATTCTCTACGGCAGCATGATCGTCCTTGCCGGCATCGGCATCTTCCTTTGGCCCGTGTGGTGGTCGGCACCGTTCTGGCTGGCATACGGCGTCCTCTACGGCTCGGCCTCGGACTCGCGCTGGCACGAATGCGGCCACGGCACGGCCTTCCGCACAGCCTGGATGAACAACGCGGTCTACCAGATCGCGAGCTTCATGATCATGCGCAACCCCGCCACCTGGCGGTGGAGCCATGCGCGCCACCACTCCGAGACCTACCTCGTCGGCCGCGACCCCGAGATTGCCGTAATGCGACCGCCAGAGTTGGCGAAGCTGATCCTCAACTTCTTCGGGATCATCGACGTCATCCGTTTCTTCCCGACAATCATCCGCAATGCGGTCTCTGGACCTACAGCGCAGGAAAAGACCTTCGTGCCGGAAAGCGAATGGCCCAAGGTCCAGCGGGCGGCACAAGTTCATGTGGCGATTTACGCGGCGACCCTTGCCCTTGCGGTCGCCACCGGGTCCATTCTGCCGCTGATGGTCATCGGCCTGCCACGGCTTTACGGCGCTTGGCACCATGTGATGACCGGCCTTTTGCAGCACGGCGGCCTTGCCGACAACGTCATCGATCACAGGCTGAACAGCCGCACCGTTCTGATGAACAGGGTCAGCCGCTTCATCTACTGGAACATGAACTACCACGTCGAACACCACATGTTCCCTATGGTCCCCTACCACGCGCTTCCGCGACTGCACGACATCATGAAGCCCGACTTGCCGCCGCCGAACCGCTCCATCGGCGAGGCGTTCCGCGAGATGTGGCCTGCGCTCAAGCGCCAAATCCTGAACGAGGAATACTTCGTCAAGCGCGACCTGCCACCCACCGCAAGATCATACCGCGAAGATTTCCACCAATACGTGCCGGGCATGATGCGCCCCGCCGCTGCCGAGTGAGGACACCATGCCCTGGATCGACGCCTGTGCCACCGACGATGTGGACGAAGAAGACCTGATCCGCTGGGATCACGGAAGCCAGACTTTCGCGATCTACCACTCGCCAGAGGGGGAGTTCTTCGCCACCGCCGGCCGCTGCACGCATGAAGAGGTGCATCTGTGCGACGGACTTGTTCTGGGCTACGTGATCGAATGCCCGAAACACAACGGTCAGTTCGATTATCGGACCGGCGAGGCGAAGCGTGCCCCGGTCTGCGTCAACCTCGCAACCTTCCCGGTAAAGGTCGAAGGCGGCCGCGTCTTTGTCGAGGTCAGCTGATGGCCCGCCTTACCGTCAAGGACCTGCGCGACGCGCGCGGCACCCACCAGTTCGCCATGCTGCGGGTCGAGACGCTTGAGGAAGCCGAAGCCGCCGCCCGAGCGGGAGTGGAGCTTCTTTCCATCCCCCCTGCGATGATCCTCGACGGTCGCTTCCGCGAGGTGGCGCCTGACTGCTTCTCTTTCCCGGGCGACAATTTTTACGAGATCGGCGGAACTGAAGATTTCCTCAACTGGGCATTCCCCCTATATAAACATGGCGCCGACGGGTTCTACTGCTCCGGCTCCCTCGCCACAGTCCGCGCCATGGCCGACCACGCCCTACCGGTCTGCGGCCATGTCGGTCTGATCCCCTCGAAACGGACCTGGACCGGCGGCTTCAAGGCCGTCGGCAAGACGCTGGAGACCGCCCAACTCGTCTGGTCCCAGTGCAAGGCGCTGGAGGCTGCCGGGGCATTCGCGGTGGAGATCGAAGTCGTCCCGCACTCCATCACCAAAGCCATCGCGGAACGCACCGACCTTTTCCTGATCTCGATGGGAGCAGGGTCGTCGGGCCACGCGCAGTATCTCTTCGCGGACGACGTCCTCGGCCAGAACCGAGGTAAGATCCCGCGCCATGCCAAGGTCTATGCCGACTTGGCTACCGAGTACGACCGCCTGCAAGAGCTGCGCGTTGCAGCCATGGGTCGCTATGTGGTGGACGTGCACGGCGGAGACTACCCCGCGCCGCAGCATCTGGTCGATTGCGAGACCGAGGTTGTCGACGCGTTCCGTGACTGGCTGGGCCGCACGACCTGACGTGACGGTAACAGTTGCTTCCGCACCGAGCTATTAAGATCCGCTGGAACTTAACCTACCAAGTTTAGCCGACATCACTGCAGTCTCGTGACTATTGGTACTCGAAATATTGAGACAGCGGATGCGCATATTGAACGTCCGCGACGCCCAGTTCGAAGGTCCGCTAAAGGCCGAAACCAGTCGGCTAAAAGCGTCCTCCGCCCTCGTTGCAAACCTGTGCCAAGCGTCTTGAAGCTGCGGCCCATCGTCGGTCCTGGGCTGCAGCCAGTCGAACTGAACGCCATCTCGACTCTTTGGCCTGCTGCCGAAATGCTGGAGCAGTCCGACTTCAACCGGCTGATGGCAGCGGGTGGCAATGGCCTGCTAAGGGGATCCTCAGGGCCTTTGGGTACGATGGCGGTGCCTTCCAAGGCGACCGCGTACTGGCCCTTGCAAATGGCGGATTGGTCAACGTCGCCACGGCCTTCGCCATGGAGCGCGGGCGTGGCGTCAAGGGTTAGGCCGGGCCGGAAGCCATGATGCTCCTTGCGCGCGGCCGTTGCGGCAAGCTGGGCGTTCTGGCGGAAAGTGGAGGTTCCAGCGAACTGCAGATCGAGATAACCGAAAACCCGACGTTCGCGTCACGGGGCGAGGGTATCGTCGATGGTCGGGCGGTGCAGATAGTGCGGAAGTGCGACCGCGAAATTGCACCGCAGACCCGAATCGGGAGCCCGCGGGAGCGCGGCTGATGTGTACAGAGCTGCGACGGGCCCGGGGCTCTGGCTTCCGGAATTCGCAGCCTTGCTTTGTTGATCGGGGTATTGCGGGTTCATCGCGACTCTTTCCGGCACCCCATCAAAGGTGTCGACCAGGAAAGCTGGTCGAGGCGCGATTGTATCTTATTAAAGGGTGCAGCGAACAGCGAAGTTACTCCTTCGGATATGACGAAAGACAGACTTTCCAGAGCGTTATCTAAAAGTCCGGACGGGTCATCGTCAAAATTGTCATCAAGCCATGCGCCGCTGTTTCGTGCCACCGCCCAAGACAGTTCACCGTCACGGTATACCGCTGCGCGAGTGCTGGTGTTTTCAGGCGCCTTCCTAAGCGTCGGAAAATCGTGGCCGTTATCGCGCCTGATGGAATCCTGGCGGTTGCCTAGGCTGATCAGCGGTAACTTAAGGAGAAGCTCTATTCCATGAACGACAAAGTAAAGTGTCGGCGATTTTATCTCGACGCCCCATGCCGCCGATATTCAAATGACTCCGGCAGCGCGAAGGTACCGAAGCGACGGTGCATTGAACTGACCAGCCTCGGTTATACAGAAATCCGGTCCCATGGCCTAACGCAAATCAGGCACCAACCGGTCCGATCCTCAGCTGGAAGCCGGGTCCACCGTCGCTATCCTGCAGAAAGTGGATCCCCGCCCGATCGAGGGAGGCTAAGATGGCATCAACGGTCGTGCGCTGCCCGCTGATTTCACCGTCCTGAGATCCGAGGCGATTGAACGTTTGAAGGTTGATGCCTGATGCGCGGGTGGCGGAGCACATCAACAGTCACAAGCTGACAGACCCGCACAGAATCTTGCCGGTATTCCACCCCGGTGATTTCGCCCGCCAGTCGGCAGGCAACGCAATTACCGTTGTTGGCCAAGAATCCAAGCTGGAGCTGGTTTCCGGGAAGTGACAAATCCGGTGACAAAATGGAACATGCCAGAAGCGGGCAGGATCATCACCCGCTTATCTTCTTGTATCGAATTAAGTTTTTGGCTCCGGCGGTAGGGATCGAACCTACGACCAATTGATTAACAGTCAACTGCTCTACCGCTGAGCTACGCCGGAACACGGGGCGCGTATAGCAAGCCCTTTTGGTGGCAGCAAGAGGCAATTGGCAGGGAAATCGGTGGTCGGTCAACTGAGGCCGAACTCGGCATCTGGATGCAAGGCCGGGCGGGCGGAGACCAAATTTCTGGACGCGAGATCAATAAGATGGGCGAGAACATTGCGCTCGGCTGCCGGGAGGAGATGCGCCGGTGTCTCGCGATAAATGTGGGCGGTAAGCGGGGCTATTCGGTTTGGTCCATTGGCGAGTGCTGCTAGGATTTGTGCTTCTCGACCGCGGCGGTGGTTGATAAGTTCTTGCAGCCGCTGTTCAGGATTTTCGACTGGATCGCCATGGCCAGGAAGGAAACGCAGCCAAGGACGCTCGGCCAGACGTGTAAGGGAGGCCATGTAGGCCCCCATGTCGCCATCCGGTGGGGAGACGATGGTGGTCGACCAGCCCATGACCTGATCGCCAGAGAAAAGCGTCTCGCCCATGGCGAGGCAGAGGTGCCCGCCAAGGTGCCCTGGGGTATGAAGCGCGGTCAGGCTCCAGTCTGGGCCAGCCAGGCTGGCGCCGTCCGAAAGGCGATGGTCCGGAGCAAATGTCAGGTCGAGCCCCTCGCCATGGTCGGGGAGGTTTGGAGCAAGGCGGGCCATAAGAGGGCTTCGACCGTCACTGGCGGTGCCGAAGGCGTGGATTGGCGCACCGGTGGCGTCAGCGAGGCGAGGGGCAAGGCCGGAGTGGTCAAGATGGGCATGAGTCACCAGGATGTCGCTGATCCTTTGGCCGGGGCGGAGCGCTCTCAGAATCGCTTCGAGGTGCGAGGAGAGATCAGGACCTGGGTCGATCACGGCGATGTCGGTCGCACCGATAAGCCAGGTGTTGGTGCCGGTGCCGGTCAAGGGCGACGGGTTCGGCGCGCTCAGGCACTGGATGGGCGGCGCAGCGGTCATCGGACACCACAGCTTTCCAAGCAGAAGTCGAGACGATAGGTTAAACGGCGATGTCGATTTTTCAACGTTTCCTTCCCAGGGGCCTTTACGGCCGCGCGGCGCTGATCCTGATCGTGCCGATCGTGACGATTCAGCTGGTCTTCTCCACTGAGTTCATTCAGCGCCACTATGAAGACGTGACCAGGCAAATGACGCAAGGGGTCGCGATCGACCTGCGCTTCCTGCTTGCCGAGATCGAGGATAGCCCAACGCTTGGTGAGGCGCTGGCGCGGGTCGCGCCGCTGGCCGAGGCATTGGAGGTGACGCTGACCATTCCTGCTGGCCCTGATGCACCCATTGAAGACAGGCAAAACACGATCGATCTTTCAGGTGCCACAATCATCAGCACGTTGCACATGCTTCTGCCGTCGCTTGCTGCGGTCGATCTGACGGAAGGGCGCCGGGTGGTAAACCTGCGGTTCAATAGCAGGCATGGTCCGGTGCAGGCCGAACTCAGTCGCCGACGGATGTCCGCGACCAACCCGCACCAGCTTCTGGTCCTGATGATCTTCACCTCGATCCTGATGACGGTGATCGCCTATGTCTTTCTGCGTCGGCAATTGCGCCCGATCACCAAGCTTGCGGAAGCCGCGGAAGAGTTCGGCAAAGGGCGGACGTTCAACTACCGCCCGCGCGGTGCATTGGAGGTCCGGGCGGCCGGGCGTGCGTTCATGGACATGCGCGCGCGGATCGAGCGGCAGATCGAGCAACGGACACTGATGCTATCGGGTGTAAGCCATGATCTGCGCACGCCTTTGACTCGGATGCGGCTTGCTTTGTCGCTTATGCCGGATGACGCGGAGGTCGTGGCGCTGCAAGGCGATGTGATGCAGATGGAGCGGATGGTCGATGAGTTCCTTGCCTTCGTTCGAGGAGATGCCATGGAAGGCACCCAACCGACCGATGCTGTGGCACTCGTGCAAAGCGTTGTTGACCGTGCAGGGCAGGAGGTCAGACTGGCGGCGGTGCATGGCACCCCCGAGACGGTCGAAATGCGTCCACAAGCGATAATGCGGGCCATCGAGAACCTGATCTCAAATGCGAAACGTTATGCGGGCCGGGTCGAGCTGCGGCTTTTCTTTCAAGATCGGACCCTGCGCATCGTTGTCGAAGACGATGGTCCCGGCATACCGGCGGATCGCCGCGAAGAGGCCTTGCGCCCATTTACCCGACTTGATGCTTCCCGAGATCCGAACCTGGGTGCCGGAGTAGGGCTGGGTTTGTCGATCACGTCAGATATTGCGTTAAGCCATGGCGGCGCATTGCACCTTGCGCAAAGCGACGAACTGGGAGGTCTGAAAGCTGAACTGGTGATCGCCAGATGATGCGCCCTACTTGGACGCGCCGACCACGATGATCCAGTGAATCTTGTTGTCAGGGGCCGAGCTTACTGCGATGCCGACACCAACCTCACGCGCCTTGCGAAGCAGGATGTTGCTTTTGTGGCCGGGCGAGTTCATCCACCATTCCACGGCACGCGCACCCGAGCCAAAACCGCGCCCGGTGTTCTCAGCTGCGGTACGGAAGGAATAGCCCACGCGACGCAGGCGGGTCTTCAGCGTGCCACCATCCGACGAAGTGTGGCTGATCGACTTGCGCCTCGCATTGTCGCAAGCGTGGCCCTGGGCCGCCTTGTCAAGTTTGGTCGAAAGCTTCAGCGCGGGAAGCCCGTAGGCCTTGCGCTCGGCGTTAAGATGCGCAAGCAGCTCTTTCTGCATGCTGGCAGAGCCATCGGGAACCGTGCAGGCTTGGGTGGCGGCTCCAAGACATAGCAGAACGGCTGCGGCAACTGCCGCAATGGTCAAACGCGAAAACATGGCAAATTCCCCGTAGTGTGGCCTCTCCACCCTTCCGCAGCAGTTGGGCCGGAATCGGGCAAAATGTGGCTCAATCGTGGAATTATGCGAGAAAGCCCCACAAATCACTCCACTTTGGGGTGAGTAAGCGGAGCCTTGCCACGAGGCCGACGCAAACGTGACTTCACATGCTGTCAACGAGCGGGAAGGATGCGATAAGAACAGGGGGTCCCATGCTGGACGGGATGATGCGCGGGGTAATCGATACGCCGCTTAACAAGGGGGGCAGGTGGCTTGCGGCGCGCGGGGCTACGGCCAATGCGGTCACGTTTGTCGGGCTTGGGATTGGGCTTGTGGCTGCCTGGATGGTGGCGGCCGGTTGGTCGGGGGCCGTTGTTGCAGTCTTCCTTCTGGCCAGTCGCTTGGCTGACGGTCTTGATGGCGCTGTGGCGCGCGTTAGAGGCAGAACCGATCTCGGCGGCTTACTTGACATCGTGTGCGACTTCACCTTTTACGGCGCGGTTCCTCTGGCCTTCGTGCTGCGCGACCCGGCGGAAAACGGTGTCGTCGGGGCGTTCCTTCTTTTCAGCTTCTACGTGAATGCGGCCACGTTCCTTGGCTATGCGATCCTCGCAGCAAAACACGGGATGGAAACGCAGACCCGAGGGCAGAAGTCGCTCTACTTTACCGCTGGGCTGATGGAGGGGACCGAGACGATCCTCTTCTTTCTGACCATCGTGTTTTGGCCGACTGCGTTTGTACCGCTGGCCTGGATATTTGGCGGGCTTTGCGTCGTGACGGCCATTGCTAGGCTGATCCTTGCGCACCGGGTCTTCAGATAGGCGTGACCCGCAGACCTTCTTAAGAATTTCGGGAGGCGCGCGAATAAATTCCGGCTTTGGGGCGTTCGGTAAATGACAGGCCACGGCCGATGCGGCCTGGACCCGTCCGAAACCACGCTTGTCACACTTTTCAAAGGAGTTTCATGATGAAGACGCTGACCATTTTGACGACACTTGCGATGTTTTCCTTCGCCGCCATGGGCCTTGCCGCCGGGTCCGATGACACCAAGCCGCCGGTGAAGACCGAGACGACGAAGGAATGCAAGCGGGGCAAGATCTGGGACGAAAAGAAAGCAAAGTGCGTCAACCCGGTTCAGGGGTCGCTGTCCGACGATGCACTTTTCAAGGCGGCACGCGAACTTGCCTACGATGGCCAGTATGAAAACGCGCTCAAGGTGCTTGCGGTCGCCGAAGACCAGAACGACCCGCGCATTCTGAACTACAAGGGATTTGCCAACCGCAAGGCTGGCCGCATGGAAGAAGGCATGGCCTATTACCAAGCCGCGCTTGCCATCGACCCCGACTACATCCTTGCCCGGTCCTATATGGGGCAGGCGCTGGTGTCCGAAGGCGATTTTCTGGGTGCACGCTATCAATTGCTGGAAATCGAAGCCCGCGGCGGCCGAGAAACCTGGGCCTATGCGTCGCTTGAGAAAGCGCTTCTCGGCGAAGAAACCACCTGGTAACGTCTGACCGCGATGCGCGCAGCCCTTCAGATCGCTTTTCCGCCGACGGGTTTCGTCGGCGGTTGTCTCGTGGGGCCCGTCGGTGCATCAGTCTTTGTGCCGGACTTGGCAGCGTCGCGGCGTCACAGAGGTGTTGCCGAATTGCTTGATCATGTCCGGTTTCGTAAGGAACTTGTCCAACTTTTGCCGCGTTTGCGTCGGTTTGCCCTGACGCTATGTCAGCACTCTTCGGACGCCGATGATCTGGTTCAGATGGCATGCGAACGGGCCATCGTTCGGGCGTCGCAGTGGTTGCCAGGATCCCGGCTTGACAGCTGGATTTACACCATCATGCGCAACCTATGGATATCCGAACTCCGCAGCCGCCGGGTGCGGACCGGGGCCGGCAGCGTCGACGCATCCGAAAGCGACGAGCTTAAGACCGAGGTAGACGCGGCTGAAATGCTGCAGGGCAACCAGATATCTGCGATGATCCTTTCGCTACCGGAGGGTTTGGCCGCGACCTTGCTTCTCGTTTCGATCGAAGGGCACTCCTATCAGGAGGCGGCCAATGTGTTGGACATCCCGATCGGTACCGTGATGAGCCGGATGTCAAAGGCGCGACAATTGATGAAAGACAAACTGGCGCAGGCAAACGGGGGGGCGGCGTGATGACAAGCAAGATCGATCCCCTGTTGTCCGACAGGATCAGCGCTTATCTTGACGGGATGTTGCCCGAGGCGGATCGGGTCGCCGTCGAGGCCAAGATTGCAGCAGACCCAGCGGCGGCGGCCGAATTCGCGGCGCTATCGCGCGTCGATGCGCAGCTTGCCTTCGGCTTCCAGGATATGTTGGCTCGCCCCGTACCTCTTTCGCTGGCCCGTGGAATTGAAGCGGCTTTGCCACAGGTGATTGCCAACGACCCAGATGACGTGAGGCGGGGTCCGGTCTTTTTTGGCACCGGTGGGTTGCGGGCGATTGCGGCAAGCCTGCTGCTTCTCGGCATTGGTGCTGCCGGGGGTGCGCTGGTCACCCGGGCTTTCGCGCCGCCGGTCGAGGTGGCTGGCAAGGCACCCGGCTGGCTGGACCAGGTGGCCGAATACCACGCTGTCTATGCCGCGCAGGGTCGGCACCTCGTTGAGGTTCCGGCAAGTGAAGTCGAGCATCTGGAAACCTGGCTGTCCGAGACCACAGGCGTCACATTCCGCGCACCGGATCTTTCGGCGCAAGGACTGGTCTTTCAAGGCGGTCGGCTTTTGGTCGCCAACGGCAAACCTGTCGCGCAATTGATGTATCGAGATGCAGATGGGCAGGTCATCGCAGTCTGTTTTCTGGCGGGTGGCGACCCCGCGGCTGGCGCCGGTATCACTGCACTTAAGGATGGGCGTTTCGGCGACTTCAATCTGATCGCGTGGAAAAGCGACGACGCCTCTTACGTCGTGATCGGACCGGCGGATCGGCCGGATCTGCGCCGGATCGCCGAGGCGGCCTCGATCGCGCTTTAGAGGGGCGGCCTTCAGGTCGCGCCCCGCGTGGCCTCTACCGTTGCTTGGCGGACCCAGCGCCCAAGGCATCTCGTCGGTCGGGTGACCCGCCCTTGCACGCCCCGCAGCGCGCCACTAAGACTCTGGCAATACTCTGACGATAATTGTCGCTGAAGATGAAGGCAGGCACCGATGCGCGATCCCGTTGACCACTACATGAATACGCTCGTCCCGATGGTCGTCGAACAGACAAGCCGCGGAGAACGGGCTTACGACATCTTCAGCCGCATGCTGAAAGAGCGGATCATTTTCCTTGGCGGCCCGGTCCATGACGGCATGTCGAGCCTGATCTGCGCGCAGCTTCTTTTCCTGGAATCGGAGAATCCGTCCAAGGAAATCTCGATGTATATCAATAGCCCAGGCGGTGTAGTGACGTCGGGCCTTTCGATCTACGATACGATGCAGTACATCCGCCCCAAGGTTTCGACCCTGGTCATCGGTCAGGCGGCTTCCATGGGCTCGCTTCTGCTGACTGCAGGAGAAAAGGGCATGCGGTTCAGCTTGCCGAATTCCCGCGTGATGGTGCACCAGCCTTCCGGCGGCTATCAGGGTCAGGCGACGGATATCATGATCCACGCCCGCGAAACTGAAAAGCTGAAGCGGCGATTGAATGAAATTTACGTGAAGCACACCGGTAATGACTATGACACAGTCGAACTGGCGCTTGAGCGGGATAATTTCATGTCTGCCGACGATGCCAAGGAATGGGGTCTGATCGACCAAATTCTGGAAAGCCGCGGAAAGGCCGACGATACGTCGAAATGACGCCCAGTTTCCGCGGGATGGTTCGGCGGTTTTTCGGATTGTGGTGACCCGGGGCTTGGCCTAGACTTTAACTTTGAGGCAGCAGAGCAAGCCCGCAAAAGGGACAGTGTACAGAGGACTACGGATGGCGAACAACACTGGCAGTGACAGCAAGAACACCCTCTACTGCTCGTTCTGTGGCAAGAGCCAGCATGAGGTGCGCAAGCTGATCGCGGGGCCCACCGTCTTTATCTGTGACGAGTGTGTCGAACTGTGCATGGACATCATTCGCGAGGAGACGAAGACCACCGGTCTTAAGTCTTCGGATGGCGTCCCGACGCCGCGAGAAATCTGCAAGGTGCTGGACGATTACGTGATCGGCCAGATCCATGCCAAACGCGTGCTGTCGGTCGCGGTGCACAATCACTACAAACGGCTGAACCATTCGTCGAAGACCGATATCGAACTGTCGAAGTCGAACATCCTGCTGATCGGACCGACGGGCTGCGGCAAGACGCTGCTGGCCCAGACGCTAGCGCGGATTCTCGATGTCCCTTTCACCATGGCCGATGCGACCACGCTGACCGAGGCAGGCTACGTCGGTGAGGATGTCGAAAACATCATCCTCAAGCTTCTGCAGGCCAGCGAATACAACGTTGAGCGCGCACAGCGCGGCATCGTCTATATCGACGAGGTCGACAAGATCACCCGGAAGTCGGACAATCCCTCGATCACCCGCGACGTCTCTGGCGAGGGCGTGCAGCAGGCCCTTCTTAAGATTATGGAAGGCACGGTCGCAAGCGTGCCTCCCCAGGGTGGCCGCAAGCATCCGCAACAGGAATTCCTGCAGGTCGACACGACCAACATCCTTTTCATCTGCGGCGGGGCCTTTGCGGGATTGGAGAAAATCATCGCACAGCGCAACAAGGGCAGCGCCATCGGCTTTGGCGCCGAAGTGCGTGGCCCGGAAGAGCGCAGCGTCGGCGAGCTTTTCAAAGAGCTGGAGCCCGAGGATCTGCTCAAATTCGGCCTGATCCCGGAATTCGTCGGCCGTCTGCCGGTGATCGCGACCCTGACCGACCTGGATGAAGCGGCCCTTGTCACCATCCTGACCGAGCCGAAGAACGCGCTGGTCAAGCAATACCAGCGCCTCTTTGAAATTGAAGGCGTGAAGCTGACCTTTACCTCCGATGCACTGACCGCCATCGCCAAGCGTGCGATCAAGCGCAAGACCGGCGCGCGGGGCTTGCGGTCGATCATGGAGGATATCCTGCTCGACTCGATGTTCGAACTGCCCGGCATGGACGCGGTGGAGGAGGTCGTGGTGAAGGAAGAGGCGGTGCACAGCGGGGCCAAGCCGATGCTTGTCTACACCGAGACCAAGAAGAAAGAGTCGGCGAAGGCTTGATTGGGCCGAAACCGGTGCGGGAGGCGGGCCACGTGCCCGCCTTTTTATTATCGGATCGGCGCGTAAAGGGGCGGTCTGGCTATGTCGTTCGGCTTGGCCCTAGACCTCTGCCGGGCTTTCAGCCATATGAGAGAAAATGCTCCCTGGAGGCTGATCTATGTACTTCCTCAAACGCCTGCTGACCTGGTGGAACAGCCAGACGCTGGGAACCCAGATATTCACCGCCCGCAAAGGCGTGAAGGTGGGTGAGGACGAGGGGGGCAATGTCTTCTTCCAGACGCGTGACGGCAAGCGGCGCTGGGTGATCTTCAATGGCGAGATGGAAGCTTCCCGCGTCTCGCCCGACTGGCATGGTTGGCTCCATTTCACCTGGGACGAACCCCCGACGAAGGCGCCCCTGAAGCGCAAGGCTTGGGAAAAGCCGCATCAGGAAAACCTGACCGGCTCCGAGGCGGCCTATGCGCCACCCGGTTCGATCCGGCGCGCTGAGCCTGTCGCCCGGCGCGACTATGAGGCCTGGCAGCCCGAGTGATGTCGTACGAACGCGCAGAGGTTTTGGCCGGAGCAGCCGTTTTGGCCGTGGCAGTGGGGTTTGTATTCTATGCAGCCCAAGGGGCCGGGTTTGGTCGCGACGCCGACAGCTATCCTCTGACGGCAAGCTTTCGGTCGGTCGAGGGGATCAGCGTTGGCACAGATGTGCGGCTGGCAGGGGTAAAAGTCGGAACAATTACAGCGCTGACACTGAACCCGGAGACGTTCTTCGCAGATGCGACACTCACAATGCGCAAAGACGTGGCGCTGCCGGTGGATTCGACAATTCTCGTTTCTTCCGAGGGACTTCTGGGCGGAAGCTTCATCGAGGTCCAACCCGGAGGCGCCCTCGAGAACCTGGAACCTGGCGCCGAGATCGAGGACACACAAGGTGCGGTCAGCCTGATTACCTTGCTCTTGAAATTCGCGGGCGGTGGCGATGAGGCCAAAGACGAGGCCGCGACGCCATGAGGGCGCTCCTACTGTCACTGGCGCTGGCCTTTCCTGCCTTGGCGCAAGAGACCACAAATGAACCGCAACTTGACGGGCCGAAGTTTACCGACTCGGAAGGGGCTGAACTACGGTTCCTGGACAAGCTGACAAGCGAGACGGGCGATGTCGCCTTAAGCCGCGGTCAGTCTGCAAAATTTGGGCGCCTTTTGGTCCGTCTGGACAGCTGCCGCTACCCGACTGATAACCCGGCTTCGGATTCAGAGGCGCATTTGACGATTATCGAAGAGGCAACCGAAACCCAGCTTTTCAATGGCTGGATGCTCGCCTCATCGCCCGCACTTTCGGCACTGGATCATCCGCGCTACGACGTCTGGGTCCTGAGCTGCATCCTGCCCGAAGCGCCCGCGGATGGGGCGACTGAGGACGGCGCGGGCGAATAGCCCGCTGGGGCAAAGTCGGCGTTTTCTTTCAAGGCGTCAGCCAGTTGCCGGTGATACTCGCCCCTTGGAATTTCGCGCCCGCCAAGGCTTGCGAGATGCGGGGTCAGGAATTGCGTATCGAAAAGCGTGAACCCCCCGGCCCTTAGCCGATCAACGGTGTAGGCCAACGCGACCTTCGAAGCATCGGTTGTACGCGAGAACATGCTCTCCCCGAAGAAAGCCGCACCAAGGGTAATGCCATAGACGCCTCCGACAAGGCGGTCAGCCTGATAGACCTCGACGCTATGTGCATAACCCAGCTCGAAAAGCTGACCGTAAAGGTATTGGATACGTTGACTGATCCAGGTTTCCGCACGGTCAGCACAGGCTTCGACCACTTGAAGAAAGGCCGTATCCACGGTGACCTGGAACGCGCCCGACCGGATGCGGCGGGCCAGCTTGCGAGACAAGTGAAACCCGTCCAGCGGAATGACTCCGCGGCGGCGCGGGTCGACCCAGTGGATTTCAGGATCATTGCGACCGTCCGACATGGGAAAGATGCCCATGGCATAGGCTTTAAGCAAGATCTCGGGTGTTAGCTCTTCGCGATGGGTCGTCCCGGTCACCACAATTCCTTCAAAGGTTTTCGAGAACCTTTGCCGCGGGGCACCTGTCGTCAAAGCGCCCCGGTCAATCGCTTAGGCGAACTGGGTTGCCAGCCATTTCTCCAGCCAGTGGATGTTGTAATCCCCGTTCAGGATGTCCGGCTCTGCCAGAAGCATGTGGAACAGCGGTATCGAAGTGTCGATGCCGTCGATGATCAGCTCGGACAATGCCCGCTTCAACCGCGCCAGCGCTTCGGGCCGGTCGCGACCGTGGACGATCAGCTTGCCGATGAGGCTGTCGTAGTACGGCGGGATGCGGTAGCCGTCATAGATCGCCGAATCCATCCGGACGCCCAGCCCGCCAGGGGCGTGAAATTGCGTGATCCGACCGGGGCAGGGGGCGAAGTTCGGCAGTTTCTCGGCATTGATCCGAACTTCGATGGCGTGACCATTGATCTCAAGGTCCTCCTGCCGGAACGACAGGTCCATGCCGGAGGCAACCCGGATCTGTTCGCGCACAAGGTCGATGCCGAAAATGGCTTCGGTGACCGGGTGTTCGACCTGCAGGCGGGTGTTCATTTCGATGAAGTAGAAGTTGCCGTCTTCATAAAGAAACTCGATCGTGCCCGCGCCGATATACTTCAGCTTTCGCATCGCCGAGGCGCAGACCTCACCAATCTCGGCCCTCAGCTTCGGGGTGATGACCGGACCAGGGGCTTCTTCGAATACCTTCTGGTGGCGGCGCTGCAGTGAACAGTCCCTTTCACCCAGATGCACGGCACCGCCCTTGCCGTCGCCGAAAACCTGAATCTCGATGTGGCGCGGGCGCTGGAGATACTTCTCCATATAGACTTCGTCATTGCCGAACGCGGCCTTGGCCTCGCTGCGGGCGGTGCGGAAGGCGATTTCCAGCTCGGTCGCGTCCTTCGCGACTTTCATCCCGCGCCCACCGCCGCCAGCGGTGGCCTTGATGATTACCGGATAGCCGATCGCTTGCGCAACCGTCTTTGCGTTTTCGAAATCCGGCACGCCGCCTTCGGAACCGGGAACGACCGGGATGCCCAGGTCTTTCGCGGTTTCCTTGGCGGTGATCTTGTCGCCCATGATGCGGATGTGTTCCGCGCTGGGGCCGATAAAGGTGATGCCGTGGTCTTCCAGGGCCTGAGCGAAGCTCGCATTCTCTGACAGGAAGCCGTAGCCCGGATGCACGGCTTGCGCGCCCGTGATCTCGCAAGCCGAGATGATCGCGGCTTTCGAAAGGTAGCTTTCGGATGAAGGAGCCGGACCGATGCAGACGCTTTCATCCGCCATCCGGACATGCATAGCGTCGGTATCGGCGGTGGAATGGACGGCGACGGATGTGATCCCCATTTCCCGAGCAGCGCGAACGACGCGCAACGCAATTTCCCCCCGGTTGGCGATTAGCATTTTATCGAACATGGTCAGTACCTTATTCGATGATCATCAAGGGGGCGCCGTATTCCACCGGATGGCCATCCTCAACAAGGATGCGCTTCACCGTGCCCGCGCGCGGGGCTGGGATGTGGTTCATCGTCTTCATCGCTTCGATGATCAGGACCGTCTGGCCTTCGGTCACCTGCGCGCCGACGGCCACGAAGGGCGTCGCCCCCGGCTCTGCCGAAAGATAAACGGTTCCGACCATGGGCGAGGTCACGGCACCAGGGTGCTGCGCCGGATCTTCGTTCGCAACCGGGGCGGCGGTCACCGCATGGCTTGGCGCGACAGGCGCATGGTGCAGAACCGGGGCGGCCGCGACCGTGGTCACGACGTTGGCCTGCTTTACAACACGGACTTCCAGACTGTCGGCTTCGCCATATTCCCGCTTCACCGACAGTTCGGTCAGGTCATTCTTGTTCAGAAGTTCGGCAAGCGCCGAAATGAAGGCCACGTCAGTATCGGTCGTCTGCTTGCTCATGCGGTCCTCTGTCTTTGCTCTGCCCTGGGCGCGTCCGGGGTGAGCCTTGGCCCCCCAGCGTCTGGTATGCGAGGCTTATACGCGACCGGGCAGGGGCTGAAAAGCCGCGAAAGCGCCAGCGCTAACATCGCGCTCGCGGCTCGACCTCAAGACGTTGCTGAAAAATGCTGTCTAAGAAAATTTACCGTTTGATAAAAAAACAGACTTGTGCCAGCCTCTGGAAAAAATGAAACCAGGGAGGACCAGTAGTCCGATGACGAACAGCCCGCTGACGCCCGGCATCGTTCCGGGTCGCCTGCCAGCCGCAGCCTATGCCCGGAACTTCGACGACCACGAACCGGCGCTGGACGCCCACGAGGCGCGCGTCGCTGCGGATCGGTGCTACTTCTGCCACGACGCGCCCTGCATTACCGCCTGCCCGACCTCGATCGACATTCCACTTTTCATCCGCCAGATCGCAACGGGGACGCCCAATGCGGCGGCAACCACGATCTGGAGCCAAAACATCCTTGGCGGCATATGTGCCCGGGTCTGCCCAACCGAGACGCTGTGCGAAGAGGCCTGCGTACGGGAAGCTGCCGAGGGCAAGCCGGTCGAGATCGGCCGGCTGCAGCGCTTTGCGACCGATCATGCGATGGCCAAGGGTAAGCACCCCTTCGAACGTGCCGCCCCGACTGGTAAGCGGGTCGCGGTGGTCGGGGCCGGACCTGCGGGTCTGGCTTGCGCGCACCGTTTGGCCGTTCATGGCCATGACGTGGTGGTGCTTGAGCGTCGCCCGAAAGCCGGGGGTCTGAACGAATACGGCATCGCCAGCTACAAGGCCACGAACGGTTTTGCGGCCCGCGAGGTGGACTGGCTGCTGCAGATCGGCGGGATCGAAATCCGGACCGGAACAGAGCTTGGGCGCGATGTCACGCTTGACCAGTTGCAGGCCGATTATGATGCGGTTTTCCTCGGGATCGGTCTGGCGGGGGTGAATTCTCTACGAGCGGCCGGAGAGGATCTTTTAGGTGTTCGTGACGCAGTCGATTTTATTGCCGAACTCAGGCAGTTGCAGGACCTTTCGCAGCTTCCGGTTGGTCGTGATGTCGTGGTGATCGGCGGCGGCATGACCGCAATCGATGCGGCGGTGCAGTCAAAGCTGCTTGGCGCCGAGAACGTGACCATCGTCTACCGCCGGGGGCAAGAAAAGATGTCCGCTTCGGGCTACGAGCAGGACCATGCCGTCCAGGCTGGCGTACGGATCATCCATAATGCGGCGCCTCTGAGGGTGTTGGGCAACGGCCATGCCGAGGCCGTGGAGTTTGCATATACCAAGGACGGGCCGGGCGGCTTGACCCTGTCCACCGAGACCTTCTCCTTGAAGGCCGATCAGGTGTTCAAGGCCATCGGCCAGACCCTTGCGGGTGCTCCTTCGGAGTTGTCGGTCGATGGCGGGAAGCTGAAGGGCCATGCAGGCAAGGTTTGGGTCGGCGGCGACTGCGCGCTTGGCGGCGAGGATCTGACCGTCACCGCTGTGGCCGAAGGGCGAGATGCCGCCGAAGCGATTCACGCAGCGCTTAAGGGCATGTGATGCCTGTGCATTCCTCTTGCCTTCCAAAGGTGCCCGGGCCAGAAGAAGCCCGGGTCTTAGGGGACGTCCGTGCACGCATTCGCCGAAAGCATCATCGCCTTGATCGAGCGGAACCAGGACTGGCTTCCGCTGATCATGGTGCTCTTTGCCGCGGCCGAGACGACCGCCTTTCTGTCGATCCTGATCCCCTCGACGCCGGTTCTGGTGGCGGTGGGCGCGTTGGCCGCGACCGGAGCGGTGTCCTTCTGGCCGCTCTGGATCGGGGCCACGACAGGCGCGCTGATCGGGTCGAACTTCAGCTATTGGCTGGGTTGGCGCTACGGTGCTGCGGTTCTGAAGATGCGACCGCTAAAAGACCATCCCGAGATGGTCGAAAAGACCCAGGCAGCGTTCTCCAGATATGGGCCGGTGACCATCCTGATCGGCCATTTCACCACGATCTTCCGGCCCGTCGTTTTCCTAATGTCCGGGATAAGCGGGATGACCCTGCCGCGCTTCGCCTTCTGGAACGGCCTCGGCTGTCTCGCTTGGGCCTTCGTCACTCTGAAGCTCGGTCAGTTCGGCGGCGATATCATCGGCTGGATCTGGTCACTCTTCTGATCGTCATTGGGCCAGCTGCCCACCTTAGATCTCCTCTCCCAGCCTGTTGCAAGGAGGCCTGTCATGGCTAATCTCTCGGCCAATTTCATCGGCATCAAGTCCCCGAACCCGTTCTGGCTGGCCTCGGCGCCGCCCACGGACAAGAAGTACAACGTCGAACGCGCGTTCGAGGCCGGATGGGGCGGCGTCGTGTGGAAGACGCTGGGTGCCGAAGGCCCACCGGTCGTCAACGTCAACGGCCCGCGCTACGGTGCAATCTGGGGCGCGGACCGGCGGCTCCTCGGCCTGAACAACATCGAACTCATCACCGACCGCCCGCTGGAGGTGAACCTGCAGGAGATCAAAGAGGTCAAGCGCAAGTGGCGTGACCGGGCGATGATCATCAGCCTGATGGTGCCCTGCGATGAGGATTCATGGAAGGACATCCTCCATCGGATCGAGGACACCGAGGCCGACGGGGTGGAGCTTAACTTCGGCTGCCCGCACGGGATGGCGGAACGCGGCATGGGCTCTGCCGTTGGGCAGGTGCCGGAATACATCGAGATGGTGACGCGCTGGGTCAAAAAGCACTCGCGCATGCCATGCATCGTCAAGCTCACGCCGAACATCACCGATGTGAAGAAACCGGCAGAGGCGGCGAAGCTTGGCGGCGCGGATGCCGTGTCGCTTATCAACACGATCAACTCGATCACCTCGGTCAATCTCGACAGTTTCTCGCCCGAACCGATGATCGACGGCAAAGGCACCCACGGCGGCTATTGCGGCCCGGCGGTGAAGCCGATTGCGATGAACATGGTGGCCGAGATTGCCCGCAGCGCCGAGACCCGGGGCCTGCCGATCTCTGGTATCGGCGGGATCACCACCTGGCGCGACGCGGCCGAGTTCATGGCGCTTGGCGCTGGCAACGTGCAGGTCTGCACCGCCGCCATGACCTATGGCTTCAAGATCGTGCAAGAGATGATTTCGGGCCTTAGCGAGTATCTGGACGACAAGCAGATCGGCCTGAATGACCTGATCGGTCGCGCCGTTCCGAATGTGACCGACTGGCAGTTCCTGAACCTCAATTATGTGACCAAGGCGCACATCGACCAGGACGTCTGCATCAAATGCGGCCGCTGCTATGCCGCCTGCGAGGACACCAGCCACCAAGCGATCTCGATGTCGCCGGAGCGGGTGTTCGAAGTGATGGACGACGAATGCGTCGCCTGCAACCTTTGCGTCAATGTCTGCCCGGTCGACAATTGCATCACCATGGTGGAGATGTCGAAAGGCGCGGTTGACCCCCGTACTGGTAATAAGGTCGCAGACTACGCCAACTGGACGACGCATCCGAACAACCCCAGCGTGGCAGCTGAGTGAGGTCGGTTTCCATGAATTTTCGACGAAAATTCGGGGGCAGGACGATCAGGACAGCGGTAGCGGGCTGATCCCTGCCGCGATGCTGGCCCGTATGTAGGCCGCCCGTGCCGCTTCGGCTGCTTCTGCCGCTGTCGTCTCTGCCGTCATCCGCGCGGTCAGAAGCTGCGGATCTCCGTCGCAAGGTCGTGCTGCCGGCTGTTGCACCGCTTCAGCCTGTTGCGTTGCTGTGACCGCCCCCGCCGCGCCACGCTGGCCTGCGGTCAATCCTTGCGGTTCCGTCGGACGAGGATGTCGCGCTGCCTCTGCGAGCGACACCGGAGCCCGTAAACTTGTGATCATGCCCATCTCATGCGCCCCCCATTTTCGACGCTCTCGGGGCAAATCTTAATGTATTCCCAAACAATTTGCCTCTCGGTAATGCTTAAAACTCTAGGGATCAGGGGCCAGAAGCCGGGAGAAGACGGTCTCTAGAAACCCACCCGCCTCGGCAAAGGGATCATGATCGGCACCCAGCACCGCCCGCACTTGCACGTCGAAGTCAGCGTAGTGCTGGGTCAAGGCCCAGATCGAAAAGATCAGATGTACCGGATCGACCCGGGCGATCCGGTTCTCGTCCATCCACCGGGTCAGGACGAAAGCCTTTTCTTGGACAAGGTCGCGCAGATCTCCCTCGATGGCACCGCGCATCCGGGGTGCGCCTTGCAAGATCTCATTGGCGAAAAGTCGGCTTTCACGCGGAAAGTCGCGCGCAAGATCCAGCTTGCGCCGAACGTAGCCCAGGATTTCCTGCAACGGCTCACCCGCCGGATTCATCGCCCGCAAAGGATCAAGCCAGGTATCAAGAAGCCCGGTCAGAAGTGCCGTGTGAACGTCTTCCTTCGACGAAAAGTAGTACAGAAGGTTCGGTTTCGATAGACCCGCACCCTCGGCAATCTGGTTCAGGGTCGCACCGCGGAACCCGTGCAACGAGAAAACCTCAAGCGCCGCATCAAGGATGAGCTCACGGTTGCGCTGCTGGATGCGGGATCGGGGGCGGGCCGTGGGGGACATCTGGAACCGGGTCTTGAACAAGCAAGCTCCTTGGATAGCCCGGCCCGCAATGCAAGGTCAATTCATTCGCCCGATTTGTGCCGAGGCTTTGTCAAGATCAGTCTGGACCTGCCAGGACGACCGGGTATCCTCACTTGCAGACTTTCCATAGATGCAGGAGCAAATTGATGCGTCTGGCATGCGAAGCAACGATCATGGTGGATGACGACCGGGTGCGTGTGTCCAGGTTCGACTTTGCGCCAGGGGCCGAGACGGGCTGGCATCGCCATGGACATGACTACGTGATCACCGCGCTTACGGACTGTCACATGCTTCTGGAAGAGCCGGGCGGTGGTACAAGGCAGGTCCTTGTTCCGGCTGGTACGGCCTACCGCCGCTCGGAAGGGGTCGAGCACAATGTCGTCAATGACGGCCCGGACCCTATGAGCTTTGTCGAGGTCGAGCTGAAAGAACCTGCGCCAACCGTCTAGCCTTTGACGTCAATAAGCGTCTTCAGCCCCCGCACGACCAGTCTATGATCCTCGACCTGCGGAAGGCCGGAAACTGTCGCGACCGCGACGACGCCAACGCCACGGACCCGGATCGGCACCGCCCCGCCATTGTCGGCAAACTCTTCGGGTGGAAGGCCGTGCCGCGCCAATGTCTCCTCCTTCGCACGGTTTCGCTGGCCAACCAGCAGCGTGGGCAGTTGGAACATCAGCGCCGTGTTCGACTTGCGCTGCGCCCAGAGATCGTTCAGCGGGGCCGATCCCGGCAGGCCGGCGTGAAAGAGCGTCCTGTAACTGGTGCGGATGTCGATCACCACTGGCATGTCCTCGGCCAGCGCCAGATCGACAAGGATCTGCCCCAGCCGCAAAGCAGTTCCTTCGTCGAACCTGGAAAGCTCCAGCCCGGCAAACTCGGCCTCGATGTCGGCAGTGTCCATTCCGTTCCCCTAAATCGCCCCGATCCCGCGCAGGACCAGGTCCTTGACGCTGGCCTTTGCCTCTTGCCACTGCTTCTCGCTCAGGGCGCGACCGGCGTTCAATGTCTGAATCTGATGGCCGAAATCCGCATAATGCTGCGTCGTGGCCCACAGAAGGTACAGAAGGTGCCGCGGGTTCACCGGCTTCATCTTGCCTTCGTCGATCCAGCGCTGGATCACCGCGATCCGGCCATTGGTCCAATCCGTCAGCGTGGTTTCAAGGTAATCCTGGATCACCGGCGCGCCGTGCATCACCTCGGACGCCCAGACCTTCGACCCGTGCGGATGGGTGCGGCTGATGTCCATCTTGGCGTCGACATAGGCGCCGATGCCTTCGACCGGGCCCGGCGCGTTGTCGAAGCTGGAGGCGGCATCCAGCCAGACTTCGAAAATCTGCTGCACGACCTTGCGGTAGAGGTCTTCCTTGGTTGCAAAGTAGTAATGCAGGTTGGCCTTCGGCAGCCCCGCCATGTCGGCGATGAGCTGCATGGTGGCACCGCCGAACCCGGCCTCGGCAAAGACCTTTTCAGCAGCGTCCAGAATGGCGCGTTCGTTCTCGCGCCGGATATCTGTGCGGCGTCCGGGTTTCAGCCGTGAAATCTGGGCGTCGCCGTTCATGGTGCCTTTGATTTTCGTTGACCGGTTGGTCAGGTTGTGGTGCGCTTCACCCTGACCATACGGTCAGGAAACGAGTCGCGGCAAGGGGCAGGATGGTCCCGCCGTGGACGGGGAGCGTCAGATGCCAGCAACCGGGGATAACCTGCGGATCAATTCCGAACGGCTGTGGGACAGCCTGATGGAGATGGCGAAGATCGGCCCCGGTATTGCGGGCGGCAACAACCGCCAGACCCTGACCGATGCCGACAGCGAAGGCCGCCACCTCTTCCAGCGCTGGTGTCAGGCGGCGGGGATGTCGATGGGCGTCGATTCCATGGGCAACATGTTCGCCACGCGGGCGGGGACGGACCCTGCGGCGCTGCCGGTCTACATGGGGTCGCACCTCGACACGCAGCCGACGGGGGGCAAATACGACGGTATCCTTGGCGTCCTCGGTGCGCTGGAGGTGGTGCGGACGCTGAACGACATGGGCGTCAAGACCAGGCACCCCATCGTGGTGACGAACTGGACCAACGAGGAAGGCGCGCGGTTTGCTCCTGCCATGCTGGCCTCTGGCGTCTTCGCGGGCATCCATACCGAGGACTACGCGAAGTCCCGCCGCGACCTCGACGGCAAGGTCTTCGGCGAGGAACTGGCCCGTATCGGCTGGGTCGGGGACGAGAAGGTCGGCGCCCGCAAGATGCACGCAATGCTGGAACTGCACATCGAACAGGGCCCGATCCTGGAGGTCGAGGGCAAGTCCATCGGCGTCGTGACCCACGGCCAGGGCCTCTGGTGGCTGGAGATCACGCTGACCGGCAAGGACGCCCACACCGGATCGACCCCCATGAACATGCGGGTCAACGCGGGCCTCGGCATGGCGCGGATCACCGAGCGCGTCCACCAGATCGCGATGAGCCACCAGCCGAACGCCGTGGGCGCGGTGGGGCAAGTGAAGGTCTTCCCGAACTCGCGCAACGTGATCCCGGGCAAGGTTGTGTTCACGGTGGACATCCGGTCCCCCGAACAGGCCAAGCTGGACGCGATGAAGGCCGAGGCCATCCGCGCCGCCCATGCGGTGGCGAAAGAGCTGGGGCTCGGGTGTGAGATCGAGGATGTGGGCCACTTCGACCCCGTCACCTTCGACCCCGACCTTGTGAAGATCGTCCGCCAGAGCGCTGAAAAGCTGGGCTATTCCCACATGGACATCGTGAGCGGCGCCGGCCACGACGCCTGCTGGATCAACCGCGTCGCACCCACGGTAATGGTGATGTGCCCCTGTGTGGACGGGCTATCGCACAATGAGGCCGAGAAGATCAGCCTGGAATGGGCCGCGGCGGGGACGGATGTGCTGCTGCATGCGGTGTTGGAAGTGGCGGAGGTGGTGGGGTGAGGGTATCGGGCGCCGCGTTCGCAGCTTGCTTGCTTGCGGTTAATCCGGCGAACGCCGAATCGTTGAGACTTGATCTCAACAGCAACATGCGAATGGTTCATCCTGATCCCAGTTTTCAAGGCGTTCCGATAGAGCCTGCATTTGAAGATTACATGTTCATGATGTTTGATGTTTGCGATGCGGTGGAAATGGAGTGCTTGATCTATCCAATGATGGGCGAGATCGAGAACGCCGTTGCCGCAATCTACACCGACGGAACACCGATGATCATTTACGACCGGCGGCTCAATGCACTGATTGGCGGTGACGGAGCGCACGCTGTGATAGCACATGAGCTCGGCCATCATTATTGCGGCCATTTGACTGATCGGGAGACACTATCTCCACACCAGATGGAAACGGAAGCGGATCGCTTCATGGGGTTTTCCATGCGTAGGCTTGGCGGGCCGCTAGACGAACTCATTGAGACCTACATTGACCTCGGGATTAATGAAGCCTCATCCACACACCCTGCCTTTGACGAAAGAAGAACGGCCATAATTGCGGGATACAATGCAACCTCATTGAAGGGGGTTTGCGTTTCATCAGGGGGAGCAAGCCCATGACCACCATCATTAAGAACGGCACCATCGTCACCGCCGACCTCACCTACAAGGCCGATGTCCGCATCGAGAACGGGGTGATCACCGAGATCGGGCAGGGCGTCAAGGGCGGGACGGAGCTTGATGCGACCGGCTGCTATGTGATGCCCGGCGGGATTGATCCGCATACGCATCTGGAGATGCCCTTCATGGGCACCTACTCGGCGGATGACTTCGAGAGCGGCACGCGGGCGGCCCTCAGCGGGGGCACCACGATGGTTGTCGACTTCGTGCTGCCGGGGCAGGGGCAGGGGCTGATGGATGCAGCCCAGATGTGGCACAACAAGTCGGGCCGGGCGAACTGCGATTATTCCTACCACATGGCGGTGACCTGGTGGGGCGAGAAGGTGTTTGACGGGATCGCCGACTCGATCAAGGCGGGGATGACCTCGTTCAAGCACTTCATGGCCTACAAGGGCGCGCTGATGGTGAACGACGACGAGATGTATCAGTCGTTCAAGCGCATCGGTGAACTTGGCGGGCTGGCGATGGTCCATGCCGAGAACGGCGATGTGGTCGCAGAACTGACGGCGAAGCTTCTGGCCGAGGGGAACACCGGGCCGGAAGCCCATGCCTACTCGCGGCCCCCGCAGGTGGAAGGCGAGGCGACCAACCGCGCGATCATGATTGCCGACATGGCGGGGGTGCCGCTCTATGTGGTGCATACCAGCTGCGAGGAGGCGCATGAGGCGATCCGGAGGGCGCGGCAGCAGGGCAAACGGGTCTGGGGCGAGCCGTTGATCCAGCACCTGACGCTGGACGAGAGCGAATACTTCCACCCCGACTGGGACCACGCTGCGCGGCGGGTGATGTCGCCGCCGTTCCGCAACAAGAAGCATCAGGACAGCCTCTGGGCCGGGTTGCAGTCGGGCAGCCTGTCGGTGGTGGCGACCGACCATTGCGCCTTCACGACCGAACAGAAGCGCTTCGGCCTTGGCAACTTCGCGAAGATTCCCAATGGGACAGGTGGCCTGGAGGACCGGCTGCCGATGCTCTGGACGCATGGGGTGGGCACAGGGCGGTTGACGCCGAATGAATTTGTCGCCGTAACTTCAACCAATATCGCGAAAATCCTGAACTGCTACCCGAAGAAGGGCGCGGTTCTGGTGGGGGCGGATGCGGACCTGGTGGTCTGGGACCCCGAGAAGGAGAAGACGATCACGGCGAGCACGCAGCAGTCGTCGATCGACTACAATGTGTTTGAGGGCCAGAAGGTGAAGGGCCTGCCGCGCTTTACCCTGACCCGCGGTCATGTCGCGATCCGCGACGGCGAGGTGAAAACCCAGGAAGGCCACGGGCAATTCGTCGCCCGCGACCCCCTGCCAGCGGTGAACAAGGCGCTCAGCCAGTGGAAAGATCTTACCGCGCCGCGACCGGTGCAACGGTCCGGGGTTCCGGCGACGGGGGTTTGACATCGTCATCATCCGTCTTGGGCAATGCGGGCGCGTGCCAGACTATCACGGGGACGCCGAAGAAATCCTCTTCGAGATCCTCGGGGCTTGGACTGAAGGCGAGGGTCGGAGACATTGCGGGCCTCGGATCGAATGAGGTTGCAGGATGCGCCCGTTGTGCAACGGGAAGATGAAGGACTCCGGGGTGCAAGATAGGATTGAGATCACTCCTGCCGTGATCCGTTCGAACGGGAAGCAGAGGACAGCGCCTCTGCCGTGGGGCCAACGGGGCGTCATGGCAAAGCTTGCCGCTTTAGGCGGGTATAAATCGCTCCAAATCGGGCAGCAGAACCACGCTTTCCTGCTCGTTCGGGTCGGTGCGGCTGATTACCGCCGTCGCGGGGCCGGGCCCGGGGTTGAACGGCAGATGCGGCATGTCAGCGGGGATGTAGAGGAGGTCCCCGGCCTCGACTTCCATCCGGTGTTCGAGGGTTTGGCCCCAGTACATCACGGTCACGCCTTCCAGCATGTAGATTGCAGTCTCATGCGTGGCGTGCTTGTGGGCTTTGGCTCGGCCTCCGGGCGGGATGGTCAGCAGGTGCATGCATATCCCGGTGCTGCCGACGGTTTCGGCTGCGATTCCAGCGTTGTAGGTGAAACCCTGTTTGCCGTAGAACGTGTCGGAAGGGCGCAATTTGCGGCACATGGTCATGGAAAGCTCCAATTGGAAAGCTCAATGCGAAGGTATTACCATGGGCAGCGGGTCGGTGCGAGACGGGCTCACGCAGGGGTGAAGGCATGAAGGACACGCTGAACCCTGCCAGCCCGGTGATCGAGGCGAAGGCGCTGAACCTGATCTTCCAAACGGCGGACGGGCCGGTGCAGGCGTTGAAGGACGTGCACCTGACAGTCAACCGGGGTGATTTCGTCAGCTTCATCGGGCCAAGCGGTTGCGGGAAAACGACTTTCCTGCGGGCCATTGCGGCCTTGGAGCATCCGACCGATGGCACTTTGACGGTTAACGGGATGTCACCGGATGAGGCGCGCCGGAAGCGGGCCTATGGGTATGTGTTCCAGGCGGCGGGGTTGTATCCTTGGCGGACCATCAGCGGGAACGTCCGGTTACCCCTTGAAATCATGGGTTTTTCCAGGGCAGAAATGGAGGATCGAGTCAACCGGGTGCTTGAACTGGTGGAGCTTTCGGGGTTCGGCAAGAAATTCCCATGGCAGCTTTCGGGCGGGATGCAGCAGCGGGCCTCGATTGCGCGGGCATTGGCCTTCGATGCCGATATCCTCCTGATGGACGAACCGTTCGGTGCGTTGGACGAGATCGTGCGGGATCGGCTTAACGAGGAGGTGCTGAAGCTTTGGGCTCGCACCGGAAAAACCATTGGTTTCGTTACACATTCCATCCCTGAGGCCGTCTATCTTTCCACCAAGATCGTCGTCATGTCGCCCCGTCCGGGGCGGATTACCGACATCATCGACTCGCCTTTGCCGAAGGAACGCCCCCTTGATATCCGCGACAGCCGGGAGTTCATCGAGATCGCCCACCGGGTGCGGGAGGGGCTTCGGGCCGGTCATCATGAAGACTAGGTTAAGCGTCTTCCTTTCGTCTTCCCTGTGTCTTTCTTCCGTCTCTACGCGGAGAGGCATCGTCACCCCAAGGGGGCGGGAGTGAGGATACATGGCCAAGCCCCCGCCCGTGCCCGCAAGAGTGCCACCGCCGACCGAGGCAGAGTGCTGGGGAACCTTTGCGAAATGGGTGCTGGGCCTCCCGATGCTGGTCGCCGCGGCGTTGGGGCTCGTCTGGTTCGCCTTTCGGGCCACGAGCAGCCTCGGGATGAGCTCCCAGTTGGAAAGCAACACCGCAACAGTGCTGTTCTGGCTGGTGGTGATCACGCTGCTTTATCTGCCGATGCTATTCGTCTGGTATTCGGACCTGTGCGACGGGTTGAAGGCTGCGCGGGAGTGGGAGGCGATGTCGCCCGAGGCCCGCGCAGCGGCGATGGCCGAAGCCGAAGCCGCGGTTTTGGCGGCCAAGCCGAAGCGGCGGGCCCGGAAGAAGGGGTAACGGGATGACCACCATCAGCTTCCTGTGGCTCGCGGCCGCAACGGAGGTGTTCGTCGTGGCGAATGCTGTGCTGAAGACTTATGCCGTCAAGGGCGGGTTGCCCATCCTGCTGGGGGCGCTGGCGCTTTTTTGTCTGGGCAACTGGCTGATGGTGCAGGTCATGCGGTTGAACGGCCTCGGGCTGGCGATCGCGCTGTCGGCAATCTTCCAGCTGGTGGCGATTTCTGTGATGGCGATCTTTGTCTTTGGCGAACGGCCCACGGGCCTGCAACTGGCCGGGATGGCTTTGGGCTGCGTGGCAGTGGCGATGATCGCTTGGCCTGCGGGGGCAAAGGGATGATGCCTCTCGCGGGCTCTGCTCCCACCCCGACCTTCCCCCACAGTGGGGGAAGTGAGGTGCCATTGACCTTTTCAGCGACCTCGGGACCGAAGCGCTTCCCTCCCCCCGCGTGGGGGAGGGTCAGGGTGGCGGGGCTGCCATGAACCGCGCGCTTCCTGTGCTGACCGTTCTCGCCGGCATCCTCGTCCTTTGGTATATGGCTGCCGTCTGGATGAACTCCACCTGGGTCTATGATCAGGCGGAGCGGGCGGGGACCTCGGTGGGGTTCTCCGAGATTGTCGCCCAGACCATGGCGCAGGACCGGCCGCTTTTGCCGCCGCCGCATCAGGTGGGGGCCGAGCTGTGGAAGGGGCTTTTCGGACAGGCGATCACCTCGAAGCGAAGCCTAGTCTACCACGGGTTTGTGACCTTCAAGGGAACGATGCTGGGGTTCGGGCTGGGGATCATCGTCGGCGTGGCGTTGGCGATGGGGATCGTCCGGTTCCGGGTGATGGACATGTCGGTGATGCCTTGGGCGATCATCAGCCAGACCATCCCTATTGTGGCGCTGGCGCCGATGATCCTGGTGGTGTCGAACCAGATCGGGGTCGAGGGGCGGGATGTGCCGAAGGCGATCATCGCGGCTTACCTCAGCTTCTTTCCGGTATTGGTGAGCATGGTGAAGGGGCTGCGCAGTCCGGACCAGATGCAGCTGGACCTGCTGCGGACCTATGGCGCGGGGGAATGGGCGACGTTCCTGAAGCTGCGGCTACCGGCGTCGATGCCATACTTCTTCGCCTCGCTCAAAGTGGCGATTGCGGCGAGTTTGATCGGGACGATCGTGGGGGAATTGCCAACCGGGGCCATTGAGGGGCTTGGTGCACGGATGCTGATCGGGTCGCAGTTCGGGGAGCCCTTGATCATGTGGGCGAGCCTGTTTGCGGCGGCGATACTCGCCGGGTTGCTGATCGCGGTGGTCGGCTTTGTTGAAAGGGTTGCCCGGCGGCGGATGGGGGTACCGGGATGAGCCAAAAAATACCTCCTTGGACCATGGAAACCTACGACGCCATCCAAATGATCAAGTTCATCGGTGCTGTCGCGGTCGGGCTTGGAGCAGTCGGCTTGGTTGCGCCCGGATTGGCTGGGATTATCGGATTCTGGATCGTCGCGTGGATCGTCAACGTGTGGGTCGCGAGATTTCTGGGGGACTTTGCGCGCTGGGTCGTCCCGGTCATCTTCGGGCTGACTATTCTTCTGCTTTGGGAAATGGTGGTGGCGGTATATGCGGTTCCGCCTGTCATTCTTCCGGCCCCTTCTGCCATAGGTGTAACGATCATCAGTGCAGCACCCGTCCTCTGGACCGACTTCGCGCAGACCATCCTGAAAGGCGCGATCCCCGGCTTCCTGATCGGCGCAGGAGCTGCGTTCGCGACGGCCATCGCCATCGACCGCTCGCCATTACTACAACGGGGCTTGCTGCCCATCGGCAATTTCGTCGCGGCCCTGCCGATTGTAGGCCTCGCACCGATCTTGGTGATGTGGTTCGGCTTTGACTGGCAGTCTAAGGCAGCCGTCGTGGTGGTGATGGTGTTCTTCCCGATCCTCGTGAACATGGTCGCCGGCTTGCAGGCATCCGAGCGGATGCAGCGCGATCTGATGGCGACTTGGGGGGCGTCCTACTGGCAGACGCTATTGAAGTTGCGGCTGCCGGCGGCGATGCCGTTCTTGTTTAACGGGCTGAAAATTGCATCGACTCTGGCGCTCATCGGCGCGATTGTTGCCGAGTTTTTCGGCAGTCCGGTCTATGGCATGGGGTTTCGCATCTCGACCGAGGTGGGGCGGCTTGGCCTTGATATGGTCTGGGCCGAGATTGCGGTGGCGGCATTGGCGGGCTCGGCCCTTTACGGGCTGATCACGCTGATCGAACGGTGGGTGACCTTCTGGCACCCGTCACAACGGCATTAACAAAGGCCCTTCGAGGGCCCAACATGGGAGACGGCAATGAAAAAGCTACTTACGGGCGCGTTCCTGGCGGCAATGGCTTCGGGGGCGCAGGCCGAAGACGTGACGCTACAGCTGAAATGGGTCACGCAGGCCCAGTTCGCGGGCTATTATGTGGCACAGGCCAAAGGGTTCTATGAGGAAGAGGGGCTGAACGTCACCATCCTTCCTGGCGGGCCGGACATCGCTCCGACGCAAGTGATCGCGGGTGGCGGGGCGGATGTGGTGATCGACTGGATGCCTTCGGCCCTGGCGGCGCGGGAGAAGGGGCTGGCGCTGGTGAACATCGCGCAGCCTTTTGCATCCTCGGGGATGATGCTGACCTGCCTGGCCGAGACGGGCATCAAGGAGCCAAAGGATTTCGCCGACAAGACGCTGGGGGTGTGGTTCTTCGGCAATGAATACCCGTTCTTGTCGTGGATGTCGCAGCTGGGTCTGGCCACCGATGGCAGCGCAGGCGGTGTAACCGTGCTGAAGCAGGGGTTCAACGTCGATCCGCTGCTGCAAAAGCAGGCGGCCTGCATTTCGACGATGACCTACAACGAATACTGGCAGGTGATCGATGCGGGGATCAAGCCTGAGGAGTTGGTGACCTTCAAGTATCAGGACATGGGCGTCGCGACCCTGGAAGACGGGATCTATGTGCTGGAAGACAAGCTTGCCGATCCGGCCTTCCAGGAAACGATGGTCAAATTCGTCCGTGCCAGCATGAAGGGCTGGAAATATGCCGAAGCCAACAGCGATGAGGCGGCCATGATCGTGCTGGAGAACGATGAGACCGGCGCGCAGACCGAAACTCACCAGAAGCGCATGATGGGTGAGATCGCCAAGCTGACCGCAGGGTCCAACGGCGCGCTTGATGTGGCGGCCGCAGAGAAGACCGTTGCCACGCTGATGGCGGGCGGGTCGGACCCGGTGATTACCAAGGCGCCGGAAGGGGCCTGGACCAGCATGATCACCGACAAGGCGCTGGCGAACTAGGTCTGGTTCTGGCCCGAAGAAAGGGGCGCGGTTCGTGAAGGGCGGCGCCCCTGTTTGCATTTTTACAACATTGGCGAGAGTTCCTTCCTCGCCCATCCAACGGTTGTTTTCCCTGATTCTGTTGCATGTTATTTCGATTTCGAGGCAGTTTTACAGGAAACCAAAATGAAAAAAACACTCGCAATGGTTGCATTATTGCTTAGCACTGCGGCGGCGCCAGCGCAGGAGTGGACCGGCGCCTACGGCGGCCTGACAGTCGGAAGTGGCAGCGGAGACTACGCCATCACAGGATCTGCGGCCACGGGCACTTTTGAAAGCGGTGCCGTCTACGGTGTTTTCGCGGGCTACAATCTAGAGCGGAACGGTATGGTCTACGGTGCCGAACTGGCCTACCAGGGCGCCGACATCCCGAACCAGGGTTTCGATGGTCAGGGTATTGATCAGCTTATCGATCTCAAGGGGCGGGTTGGTTTTTCGTCCGGGCCGTCGTTGGTCTACGGCGTCATTGGTTACAGCTCGAACCGGACTTTCGTTCCTGGCAACACTTCGGACGGCGATGGCCTCGCGTTCGGTCTCGGGTTTGACTATCAGGTCAAGGGCAAGTTCATCATTGGGGCGGAGTATCTGAGCCGCCAGATGGAAAACGACGCCACGTCAGCTATCATTGGACTTGAGCCAGACATTTCGACCTTCTCCGTGCGAGCCGGGATGAAGTTCTGATCGCCGGACCTTTCCCACCCCACAAGACGGGCCGCGCGACCGGTGCGGCCCCTTCTGTTTGTAAAGCTTCACAAGGTCTGTAAACTCGCGGTATGGGGGACCCATGCCGCTATCAGCCCTGACCGGAACCCGTCTGCGTGAGCGCCGTCTGGCCGCCGGTCTCCGCCAGGCCGATGTAGCGGCCGTTGTTGGGATTTCGGCCTCTTACCTCAATCTGATCGAACACAATCGCCGCAAGGTCGGTGGCGCCGTGCTTGACCGGCTCGCGGATGCGCTTGGCTTCGATCAGGCCGCACTCGTCGATGGGTCGGATGCGGTGCTGTTGGAAGGGCTTCGCGGGTCGATTGCGCGGGCGGGCGCTGCGGTGGCCGAGCTGGAAAGCGTCGACGATTTTGCCAGCCGGTTTCCAGGCTGGGCGCGGCATCTGATGGCCTTGGATGGTCGGGTGCAGGGGCTGGAACGCGCGGTTGAGGCGCTGAACGACCGAATGACACATGATCCGCATCTGTCGCAGTCGCTGCACGAGGTGCTGTCGTCGCTCTCTTCGGTCAGGGCCACGGCGGCGATACTGGCTGAAACGGAAGATCTTCCACCCGACTGGACGGAACGATTTCACCGAAACCTGCATCAGGACAGCGAGCGGCTGGCGGTGGGTGCCGAGGCGCTCGTCGGGTATCTTGACGCGGGCCGGGGGATTGAAGAGCAGGGGATCGCAGCGCCGCAAGAGGAAGTTGAGGATTGGCTGCAGAGCCGGGCCTGGACGGCGACGGATGCCGAGCTGAAGGCGGGCCTGGGCGACGAGATCGCAGCTCTGGCCTCAAGTGCAGCGCGAGGCCTGGCGCAGACGTTTGCGCGGCGGGCAGCCGAGGATGCGATCCATTTGCCAGAGGCGGTCTTTGGGCCGGCATTGGAGGAGGTGGGCCCCGATCCGATCGGACTGGCCGAGCGGTTTGCGGTCTCACCCCTTGCGGTCATGCGCAGGATCGCGGCGGTGCCTGGGTTGAAAGCGGGGCTGGTGACCTGCGATGCCTCGGGGACGCTGACGTTCCGCAAGCCGGCCATTGGGTTTGTCCTGCCGCGCTTTGGTGCGGCTTGTCCGCTTTGGCCGCTTTATGCTGCACTCGCGCGGCCGATGCAGCCGTTCGAAGCGCGGGTCGAGATGGCGGGTCAAAGCGATCGTCGGTATCGTGTGGTTGCCTGGTCCGAGACCCGTCACCCCCAAGGCTTGCGCGGCCCGGAATTGCGCGAGGCGGCGATGCTGATCCTGGCCGACGACGGGGTAGGGCCGATCCTGCCGATCGGGACCAGCTGCCGGGTCTGCGCGCGTACCACATGTCCGGCACGGCGCGAGCCGTCGATCCTGTCGGCTCCGGGCTGAAGCCCGTTGGGTGGGGGCTCCTCGGTCGACTTCGTCTCTTCGCCGCGACCGCGCGAGGAGCGATGAGTCATCGATGGGCAGTCAGGCCAAGCACAGGCTTTGACACGCGACCCGCTTCCGCCAATAGTAGGGCAAGGCGTCCGTCGAACGCCCGGGGGAACCATTGGCAAAGCACGTGCTCCTCATCGAGGACGAGCCCAACATCGCCGAGGCGATCCGGTTCCTGCTGACGCGTGACGGGTTCCGCGTAAGCGCGGTGGCCGAAGGAGGGGCCGCGCTTGAAAACATGCGCGCGGATCGGCCGGATCTGGTGATCCTTGATCACATGCTGCCCGGCATGTCTGGCCTTGAGATTCTGACTGCCCTCCGCGCCAACCCCGAAACCCGCGACATGCCGGTGATGATGCTGACCGCGCGGGGCCGTGACCGCGACATGGCCGAGAGCGCGGGGGCCGACCGGTTCATGACCAAGCCTTTCTCGAATGCCGAGATATTGGCCGAGGTCAGAGCGATGCTGAGTCAGCCATGAGACGACCGAAGCCCCCGCTTTTTCTGGCCCGTGCGCCCTATCGTCGGCGTCGCCTGCGCGATGCAGCGCGACTTCTGCCGGTGTTGGGGGTCTTTCTTCTCCTCTTGCCGCTCCTTTGGACCCCCGATTCCCGGATGGCACTGACCTCTGGCGACGTTATCTACTTTTTCATGGTCTGGGTCATTCTGATCGGATTGGCTGCCGCCTTTGCTCCAAGCCTGCGCAACGGTGACGGGGCGGATCAGGACGAGGACTGAGATGCCGTTCAACCTTCTGGTCCTGGCCTGCCTTCTGTACGTGATCTTCCTCTTCACCGTCGCCTTCTTGGTCGAGCGGCGGGCTGCACGGGGACGGTTGGGCTGGCTCCGTTCGCCCTTGGTCTACACGCTGTCTCTGTCGATCTACTGCACCGCCTGGACCTTCTACGGCGCGGTCGGCTACGCGGCCAGGTCGGGGCTGGAGTATCTGACGATCTATTTCGGCCCGACACTGGTTTTTGTCGGCTGGTGGTTGCTGTTGCGAAAGCTGGTCCGGATCGGGCGGCAGCACCATGTGACATCGATTGCCGATCTGATCTCTTCGCGCTACGGGAAGTCGAATACACTGGGGGTCATCGTCACGGTGATGGCCGTGGTCGCAGCCACCCCCTATATCGCGTTGCAACTGCAGTCGGTGGTCCTGTCGTTTGGCGTTTTCGCAAGCGCTTCGCTCGATGCTGCCGACCGGCCTGACGCTGGGTTGACGGCGATCTGGGTCGCGGTGGGGCTGGCGCTGTTCACCATCCTCTTCGGCACCCGCAATCTGGATGCGCGCGAGCAGCACCATGGGATCGTCACCGCCATCGCGGTCGAGGCGGTGGTGAAGCTTGTTGCCCTTCTTGCCGTTGGAAGCTTTGTCGTGTGGGGCATTGCCGGGGGCGTGGCCGAGGTGGTCGCCCGGATCGATGCCGCCGACCTTTCTGCCTGGCAGGTGCAACCCGGCCGCTGGACCGGACTGATCTTCCTATCGGCCGCCGCCGTCATCTGCCTGCCCCGCATGTTCCAGGTCATGGTCGTCGAGAACGAGGACGAAGGCCATCTGGCCCGCGCCAGCTGGGCCTTCCCGCTATACTTGATGGCGATGAGCCTCTTCATTGTACCGATCGCCGTGGTCGGTCTTGATCGCCTTCCAGCGGGATCGAACCCAGACATGTTCGTCCTGACCCTGCCTTTGGCCGAGGGCCAGGGCGCTCTTGCGATGCTGGCTTTTCTTGGCGGGTTTTCGTCTGCCACTTCGATGGTGATCGTTGAATCCATTGCGCTTGCGACGATGATTTCGAACCATGTGGTCATCCCGCTCTGGCTTCGGCTACGACCTGGGGCTGCGGCCGAGGATGATTTGCGCTCGGTCGTCCTTACGGCGCGCAGGGTGGCAATCGCCACCGTGCTGGCGTTGGGCTATGCGTATTATCAGGTGTCGGGCGGCTCGTCAGCTTTGGCCACAATCGGGCTGATCGCCTTTCTTGGGGTGGCACAGGTTCTGCCGGTGATGATCGGCGGTATCTTCTGGCGCGGGGCCACCCGGACCGGCGCGATCCTTGGTCTGGTCACGGGGCTTCTGGTCTGGGCCTATACGTCGTTCCTGCCCTCGTTCGGTCCCGGTGCGGCCCTGCCGGAGGCGGTCTTCACGGAGGGCGCCTTCGGGTTCGTCTGGCTGCGGCCCCATGCGCTTTTCGGGACCGAAGCGATGGACCCGATGATCCACGCGCTCTTCTGGTCGATGGCGTTGAACATCATGGCCTTTTGTGCGGGGTCGCTGGTGACCTTCCCTGGCCCGGTCGAACGGCTGCAAGGGGCGGCTTTCGTGAATGTGTTCGAAGGCGCGGTAGGCCCGCAGCGGTGGTCGCGCGGGCAGGTGGACCCGGAAGCGCTGCTCGCGATGGCGCAACGCATCCTGGGCGAAGAGGCGGCGTTGTCGTTGTTTGAGGCGGCGGCGAAGGCGCAAGGGAAAGACGGCTTCCTGCCCGACCCGACGCCAGCCTTCCTCGACAGCCTTGAAGCGCGGCTTTCGGGGTCAGTCGGGGCGGCGACGGCGCATGCAATGATCAGTCAGTTGGTCGGGCGGGCGACGGTCACCGTCGAGGATCTGATGGCGGTGGCCAGCGAGTCCGCGCAACTCCTCGAATATTCCGCGCGGCTTGAGGCGCGCGAAGCCGAGCTGACCCGAACGGCCGGGGCTTTGCGCGTTGCGAATGAAAAGCTGACCCAGCTGTCCTTGCAAAAGGACGCGTTCCTCAGCCAGATCAGCCATGAACTCCGCACGCCGATGACCTCGATCCGGGCGTTCTCGGAGATTCTGACCGAAGGCAATTTGCCGCCGGAAACCGTCATCCGCTACGGCAGGATCATCCATGATGAAGCCAAGCGCCTGACCCGGCTTCTCGACGATCTTCTGGATCTTTCGGTGCTGGAGAATGGCACGGTGCAGTTGACCCTCGGGCTGGCAAGCTTGCATGGCATGCTTGACACCGCCTTCACCGCAGCCCGGCAGACCAGGCCCGAACGCGAGTTCCAGATCAGCCGTGATCTTCCGTCCGAGCCGATCTATCTGAAGACCGATGCGGACCGGCTGACGCAGGTTTTCATCAACCTGATTTCCAACGCACGGAAGTATTGTGATGCCGCCCGACCCGACCTGCGCGTTGTGGTTCGCCAACGCGGTGGTCGGGTGACGATTGATTTCATCGATAATGGCAAGGGGATTGAAAAAAGCGCGCAGGCGATGATCTTCGAGAAATTTGCCCGGCTTTCGGACGCCAACCGCTCGGGAGGAGCGGGCCTCGGCCTTGCTATCTGTCGTGAGATCATGACGAACCTCGGCGGATCGGTTGCCTATCTGCCGGGGCAGGGCGGGGCGGCCTTTCGTGTGACCGTTCCCTTGCGGTTGGAAAAGCTCGCCGCTTAACCCTTTCTTGACCGCTGCGCGCCTAGTCTGCGTTGTCAAGGATGGGGCGCCCGCATGACCGACGTGATCCGCCGCAAGATCGACCGTGCCCGACCGGCGCAGTCGGAGGGGGCTCCGGGTGCCGACCGGGGCTGGCGGTTGGCGCTTGCACGCGCGGCGCGGGATGCGATGGGACTCGATCTTGAATTCCGGTCGCTGACCATCACCCGGCAAAGCCTGGCCGAGATTCTGGAGCAGGCACCTGATCGGGCGCTGCTCGCACTCCTGAACGGACCGCAAGGCGGGCTCGGGGTTATCATGCTCGCACCGCTCGTCACGGCCACGCTGATCGAGATGCAGACCCTTGGTCGGCTCTCCGCGCAACCTGCGCCGATCCGCAAGGCCAGCCGGATCGACGCGGCGATGGTGACGGGCGTGATCGACCGCGCGCTTGTCGGCCTTGATGAGGCGCTGGCAGACGAAGCTGATCTGGTCTGGGCGGGAGGGTTTCGCTATGCCTCATACCTTGAAGACTTGCGGCCACTTGGGTTGATGCTGGAAGAGGACGCCTATCGCGTCCTCTCGGCCGAAGTGGCGTTTGGCGGTGGTGGGCGCGTGGGCCAGGTGATCCTGATCCTGCCTGCAATCGGGCGGGGTGAGCGCCCGGCGTTTCCAACCGACACGAACGAAGAGGAAGCACCGCAATTCACCGCCGCCTTGAACGCGCAGTTGATGCTGGCCGATTGCAAGCTCGATGCCGTGATCGGACGGCTGACCCTGCCGATCCGTGAAATCCTGGCGCTTGCCGAAGGCCAGGTTCTGTCGCTGCCGTCCGCTGCAGTTGACGCGATCTCGGTGGAAACGGTTGAAGGGGGGTGGATTGCGGTCGCTCGACTGGGACAACATCGCGGCATGCGCGCACTCAAATTGTCCCAGACGGTCGGAGGACGATTTGCTGCCCCGTCCGTGGCCCGCCCGTCTGCCGGGGCCACGATTGCTGCTACCGAAGTGCCCGCGCCCGAACTTCGCGCCGCCGGATAGCCTCGGCTGGATAGCCTTATCGCGCAGGCTTGCTTGCCAATGCCTCGATCTGCGGGCGCAGGTGATCCAGCTGGTATCCGTATCGGGCCGGGGTCCCAACCAGCTCATCCACCGGACGCTTGCCGGCCTGGCTCAAGGCCCAGACGACCGAACTGCGGTTTCCAGAGGCACAATAGGCAAGGACCGGGCCGGTCGCACCGTCGATGGCTGCGGCCTGTGCGGTGACATTCTCCATGGTCAATGCGCCACCGATGACCGGGTTCGCGATGAAAACCAGTCCCAGGGCTTCAGCGGCCTGACGCATCACGGGCGTATGAAGATGCGGCGGAATCTCTCCGTCGGGGCGATTGTCGATCACCGTCACGTAGCCTGCAGCCTTGATCGCCGCCAGATTGCCCGGCTCGATCTGCGGCGAGACAGCATATTCAGGGGTGAGCACTCGGATATCCATGACCGTCTCCATTGGCGGGCGACCAGAAAGGGCGCATAGTCTGGTAACGACTTTAGCCAGCTTGCATGGCAAGCGAAAGCGGGCCTGTTGACTTGGGTCAATGTGATGGTCGCCCGACCAGTTAAAGATTGTTTTGCAATGAGGAGGACCCAATGCAGGCCAATCTGACATCCGCCGTCTCTGCCCGAAAAGTCGCGCTTGAGCAAAGGCTCGCCGAACTTGGCCAGCGGCTGGACGCAATCGAGGACGAACTTGATTCGCACCATAATCCGGACTGGGAAGAGCTTGCCGTCGAACGCGAAGGCGACGAGGTGCTTGAGGCAACCGGCAATGCCGGGCTGACCGAGATCACGCAGATCCGTGCTGCACTGAACCGGATCGCCGACGGCAGCTACGGCATTTGCGCCCGATGCGGCGATCCGATCGCCGAGAGCCGCCTTGACACTCTTCCTTGGACCCCCTTTTGCAGGAGATGTGCCCCATGACCACCCGCAAAACGACCGCCCGCAAGCCCGTCGACCTGATCCGCGACGAGGCCGACCTGATTGCCGCCGGGATCGAGATCCAGCACCAGAGCCTGACATTGCTTCTGGCCGAAATGCGGGCGCTTGCCACGCTGATTCCGGGCGAAGATTCGCGCCTGCCGACCGATGCCGAGGTCGAGGCCGGATTCGATAACATGCCGATCTAAGGGCAAATCTCCCCCCCTTAGGCTTGCCAAGCGGCTTTCGTTGTTTCTTACTTGTGCCAAAATAAGGCCAAGGGAAAAAGAATGTCCGCTGAGGGGCTAAGAGTTGCGCAAAAGGACGGAATTTTGGTCCTTACCCTGGCCAGCCCCCCGTCGAATATGCTGTCACCGGGTCTGCGCACCGCGCTGCTCACTGCCTTAGCCCGGCGGTCGGAAGACTGCCAAGGTATCGTCCTTGCCGCTGACGGTGCGGGCTTTTCCAGCGGGCGGGCCAGCGAAGATGACGCGATGCATCCTAGTCTGGGCGACTTGTGCCAGGCAGTGGCCGATAGTCCGGTACCTGTCGTTGCGGTCCTGCATGGCTTGACCACGGGGCCGGGTGCCGAACTTGCGCTGGCAGCTCGCGCCCGGCTTGCCGCTTCGAGCCTGCGGATCGCCTTCAACGATGTTTCGCTAGGTCTGTGCCCTGCAGGGGGCAGCACGCAACGCCTGCCGCGATTGATTGGGGCGAAGGGGGCACTGTCGCTTTTGCTGACCGGTCGGATGGTGGCCGCGCCAGACGCCCTGTCCTTGGGGCTTCTGGATGGCGTCGCCGAAGGCACTCCGCTTGGTGCCGCAGTGCGGCTCGCGGGGGCCCTTGCCGTGGGTGCGATGCTGACCCGGCCGGAACCGGACCCAGCGGCTTGGGCAAGCGCTGTCGCGACGGCACGGCGCGAACCGTTGGCGCGTCTGCCGGCGGGACAGCGGATCGTTGATTGCGTCGAGGCGGCCCTGCTTCTGCCCGTCGAGAACGGGTTGGCCTTCGAGGCCGTCGCGCGGAGTGATCTTGAGGCGACGCCCGAAGCCGCAGCTCTGCGGTCGGTCTTCCGGGCCGAGCGGCGTGCGACAGCGCTGCCACCGGTTCTGGCCGGGCTGACGCCGCCATCCATCGACCGGATCGGGCTTTCGGGAAGCTCTCCTGGTCTGGTACGGATCGCGGTGGCTGCCCTGTCGGGCGGGATGCCGGTCACCTGGATTTTTCCTGACGCCGCCGCCCGCGCGGACGGACTGGCTGCTGTGGATGCGGGATTCGGGGAAGCGCAGCGCGATGGTCGTCTGTCAGCAAGCCAATCTGTGCAGATGAAGAGCCGGTTGATTGCGACCGAGACCGCCTCTGAGCTGGCGATGGTCCCTTTTGTGGTACATCACGAGGCACCCGAAGCGGGCGAGCGGCTCGGCGGGTTGACCGGGGCTGCACATCTGATCTTGGGCGGGGCGGATGGCGAGATGGGCCTCGCGCTTACGCCGATGGGTCGGGTCTGTGAGTTGGCGTTACACTCGGAAGAGAACCCGCTTGTGCAAGCGACGGCGATGGCCGGCCTGCGGCGCATCGGGCTGTCACCGCTAGTGGTCGGCCACCGTCCCGTCCTGGGAGACCGGCTTGCTGACGCGGGCAAGACCGCTCTTTCCTGGATGATCGCGCGCGGGGTGCCGCGACGGTTGGTCGCCGCAGCGATGGATGGGTTCGGTGTCCGGTTTCCCCCGCAAACCTCGGCCGAGGCCCCCACGGTCCTGCGCGCGATGCCTGCGGATGAGGTCCTGAACCGCTGGCTTGCGGCACTTGCGAACGAAGGTGCCCGGCTTCTGGACGAAAAGATCGCGCTACGGCCGTCGGATATCGACCACCTGATGGTGGCCGGCTATCACTTCCCGCGTTGGCGTGGCGGGCCGATGTATCAGGCCACCCAGCGCGGATTGATGGTGCTTCGCCGCGATCTGCGGGTCTGGGCTGTGGATGGCCCCCTCTGGACCCCAGCACCGTTGATTGACCGGCTGATCCGCGATGGTCGGACCTTTGCGTCGCTTGACAGCTAGGCTTGCACGGTTACCCGAGCAGTACGCCTGCAACCACCGCAGCAAGGCCCAGCGCCGAGATGCCGACAGCGGCCAGATTGATCGCCACAACCCGCTGCAGTTCTGCCCGCATCGCGATATCGTCCAGTCCCGCACGCCGGGCCCGGACCGCGCGCAGGATGCAGTAGCCAAGGCCAAGAAGCCCGATCACGGTAAGACCCGCGCCTGCCCAGATCATCGCCTGCATCACCCGACCCAATCCCAGTTCGCGGTCTGAGCTAGCCGGTCTTGCGCTTCTGTGCAAGCAATCCGCGGCGTCTTGTCCGATCGCGCCTTGAACCCGGGGGGTGCTGGGGATAGGAACCGCGCGTCAATCCGATTTCAAGAGGACCGCCATGGCCGACGCGACCGATCCCTATGCCGTGACCGCCGACGAGCTGCGCCAGTTCATCGAGCGCTACGAGCAACTTGAGGCGGAAAAGAAAGACGTGACCGAACAGCAAAAAGAGCTGATGGCTGAAGCCAAGGGTCGTGGCTATGACACCAAAGTCATGCGCAAGGTCATTGCCCTACGCAAGCGTAAACCGGACGAGATTGCGGAAGAAGAGGCGGTGCTCGAGATGTACAAATCCGCCCTCGGAATGCAGTGATCACGGCTCGATAAACGTGACGCCCGGCATGCGCGCTATCCGCTCGACATCCTCGAGGTAAGAGGCGGTAAGGTCTTGGACCAGCTCTTCGGTCCAGCCAGGCAGGGTGATCTCGTGCTGCAACTGCTCGGGGCGTCCGAACTTTTCCAGGAATGCCGTCACGATCCGGCGCCGATGCGAAACGGACTGCGGTGGATGGTCCCGGCAATAGGTGTGATACCTTGAAAGACCGGCCTCGGTCATGATCAAGGCCAGCAGCGCGTCGTCCTCTTCCAGCCGGGTGCCCGGCGCGTGGCCGGAGACAGCCGCCAGGACCTCGGGCCAGATCAAGGGCGTATCTTCATCGCACCAGACTGTCAGCGGGACACCCGGGTTGTGGTCCCGTATCTGCTGGATGGCTTCCGACCAGCGAAGGTTCCGCGGCTCCACCCCGGCAAGAATGTCTTCGTGTCCCTTTGTGTCCGCCCGCTGCTGCAGATCAGGCAGGAAGGTCGCCAGATTGCGAATGCCCAAGTGAAACTCGGCCTCGATGTCAGGAAAGACCTGGGTAAATGCGCGGATCCGCTCGCCACCATCGCAGTAAAGTCCGCCGCGCACCGCATAGGCGGGAAAGCTTAGAAAACTGGTCCATGACAGGATCAGCCGCTCGGCGGCGGCTTCGTCCATGATCTGGTCCAGAATCATCGCCTCGGTGTCCTGCGATGCCGGAGCGCCACGCAGCTGCACTGCGGTATCCCGCAGCAGCTTGCGATAGCGGGTCGGCGCGGGCACGACGATGCCCTGATCGGCAAGGGTGCCGCGGTTCTTCAACAGGCAGCGGACCAGCCGGTCCTCGTCGGTGCAGTGGGCACCAAGGTGATAGACAATGCGCATCGGGCCAGACTTCAGGGTTCGGGCGGCTTCGGCCCGGCGGCGCGACTATACGGGCTTTTCTGGACAGTTAAACCGCTTTCCTGTAACCGCATTTCAGCATGTCTGACCGTTTCACTCAAGTAGACCAATCCCGGTTGCGGTTCCGGCTTGATCCCTGGACGATTGGCGCTTTGCTGATTGCCGGGGTGGTGCTGGCCCCGATCCTGTCGATCCTCTTGATCGCTCTCAACCCGACCGAGAACATCTGGCCGCATCTGATGGCGACGGTCCTGCCGCGCTATCTGGGCACGACGCTGACCCTCATGCTTGGGGTGGCGTTGCTGACCGCGGCGATGGGCACCGGGGCGGCATGGTTGATCAGCCAGTACCGGTTTCCCGGTCGCCGGTGGCTTTCGCACGCGCTTTTGTTTCCGTTGGCTATCCCGGCCTATGTCGGGGCCTATGCCTTGGTCGATGTCCTGGATTTTGCCGGTCCGGTCCAGACCGCTCTGAGGGCGAGCTTCGGCTGGACCTCGGCCCGTGACTACTGGTTCCCCGAAACGCGGTCGCTGCCCATGGCGATCCTTGTCCTGTCCTTTGCGCTTTATCCTTACGTCTATCTCTTGGCCCGCGCCGCCTACCGCGAACAGTCTGGCCGCGCCTATGAGGTCGCCCGCGCGCTTGGCTGCGGTCCTTGGGCGATGTTCCTCAGGATCGGCTTGCCGCTGGCGCGGCCGGCAATTGCCGCCGGGGTGGCCTTGGCGATGATGGAGACGGTGGCCGATTACGGAACTGTGCTGCATTTCGGCGTCCAGACATTGACGACCGGGGTTTTCTCGACCTGGCTCAATGGTGGAAATGCCGGGGGCGCGGCGCAGATTGCCGGGGTGATCCTGCTCTTGATCCTGCTTTTGGTGGGACTGGAGCGGGCAGGGCGGGGCGGTGCGCGGTTTCACCGACTTGGACGCGGCTCGCAGCCGGTCGAGCCGCAGCCGATTGCCGGACGCAAACGCTGGTTTGCGACCATGCTTTGCCTCATTCCCTTTGTCGCGGGCTTCGTTCTGCCGGTCATCGTGATGGCTGTCCATGCCATGGCGGCCCCCGAGGGCTGGCTCGCCCCCGGCCTGATCGATGCGCTGACGAACACGCTGGTGGTTGGTGGGCTGGCCGCATTTGCGACGGTGGGGGCGGCGTTGTTTCTGGTCTATGCGCTTCGGATGGCCGGGTCGCGGCTGGCGCAATGGTTGCTGCCCGTCACACTCATCGGCTATGCCGCCCCCGGTGCTGTGCTGGCGCTGGGGCTTTTGCTGCCGCTGGCCGCACTGGACCACCGGTTGGCCGATGCGGTGCTGGCGCTGACGGGCTATGACCCGGGGCTCTTGATCACTGGGACGGCTTTTGCGCTTGGCCTGGCCTATCTCGTTCGCTTCTTCGGCATTGCTCAGGGCGCGATCGACGCCGCTTTCGGCAGGGTTTCGCCCGCGCTTGCAATGGCCGCGCGGTCGCTGGGGCGCACGTCCGGCGGCACCCTGTCGGCGGTCTATCTGCCGCTGATGCGTGGCTCGGTCCTGACAGCACTTCTGGTCGTTTTCGTCGATTGCGTGAAGGAACTGCCCGCAACGTTGCTTCTGCGCCCGTTCAACTACAACACCCTTTCAACCCGGGTTTTCGAACTTGCAAGCCTTGAACGCCTATCGGAGGCCGCCCCTGCCGCACTTCTGGTGATGACAGTGGGGCTGCTGGCCGTAATCCTCATGGCGCGCGGACAGGCCGACTGAGCCCTTGCGCGACGATCTCGCCCCCTGTATCTGAGGGCCATTGCCCCTATAGCTCAGCTGGTAGAGCATCTGATTTGTAATCAGAGGGTCGGGAGTTCGAGTCTCTCTGGGGGCACCATTATTCCTGATCGACGCGACCCACATGAAAGCGCATCGCATGGCCGCTAAGGACAGGATGCCGAGTTTGCGAAATCACGCTGCGGAACGCATCGAAAGTACTTGCGCCATGGTCGCACCCATCGCAGATGGGTTTGGGGAAACCGTGATCCCGGAGGCCGAGAGCAGCTCCACCTTTTCTTGGGCACTTTCGCCAAAGGCCGAAATGATTGCCCCGGCATGGCCCATCTTGCGACCCTTGGGCGCAGACAGGCCAGCGATATAGGCGACGATGGGTTTGGTCATGTGGCGAGTGGCCCATGCGGCGGCTTCGGCTTCTTGCGGGCCGCCGATTTCGCCGATCATCATCACGGCGTCAGTTTCCGGATCCTGCTGGAACAACTCCAGAATATCCCGGAATGAAGATCCGTTGATCGGGTCGCCGCCGATTCCGACCGAGGTAGAGACACCGATCCCCAACGCCTTCAACTGTGCCGCCGCCTCATAGCCCAGCGTCCCTGAACGTCCCACGATGCCCACACGCCCGGGCATGTAGATGTGCGGCGGCATGATACCCATGAAACCTTGGCCTGGAGAGATGACACCAGCACAGTTCGGACCGATCAGGCGCATCTTGCGGCTTTCGGGATAGCGGCGCAGGAAGCGCTTAACTTTCATCATGTCTTGGGACGGGATACCGTCGGTCACGCAGACGGCAGTCCTGATGCCTGCGTCTGCCGCTTCCATGATCGCGTCGGCGGCAAAGGGCGGCGGTACGAAGACGAGGGAAGCTTCTGCCCCGGTTGTCTCGACGGCCTCGCGGACGGTGTTGAAGAGCGGGCGGTCCAGCAGTCGTTCGCCGCCCTTGCCAGGGGTTACGCCGCCCACAACGTTCGTGCCGTATTGAATCATTTCGGCGGCGTGGAACTGGCCAATGCGACCGGACATGCCCTGGACAATGACGGGGATCTTTTCGGTGATCAGGATGGCCATCGGATTCTCCTTAGGCAGCCAGGGTCATGCGGGAGGACACCGCAAGCCGGGCAGCCTCTTCCAGCGTGTTGGCGGTGACAAGTGGCAGGCCGGAGGCGTTGAGGATCGCCTGGCCCTCTTCAACATTGGTACCGGCAAGGCGTACCACAACCGGGATGGACATTCCGACCTCGCGGTAGGCCTTCACGACCCCTTCGGCGACCCAGTCGCACCGGTTGATCCCGGCAAAGATGTTGACAAGGATCACCCTGACATTGGGATCGCCGAGAACGGTACGGAACGCGCGCACCACACGCTCGGGCGATGCACCCCCGCCGATGTCGAGGAAGTTGGCGGGTTCTCCGCCGGCAAGCTTGATCATGTCCATCGTCGCCATCGCAAGGCCGGCGCCGTTAATGATGCAGCCTATATCGCCGGTAAGGCCGACATAGGCCAGGTCGTGATCGCTGGCGGTCGACTCGCGCGGGTCCTCCTGGCTTCGGTCACGCAACTCGGCGATCTCGGGGCGACGGAAGAGGGCGTTGGTATCGAAGGACATCTTGGCGTCAAGCGCCACCAGATCGCCTGCGCCGGTCACCACAAGCGGGTTGATCTCGACCATCACCGCGTCAAGATCGCGATAGGCGCGATAGCACGCCTTCAGGATCGTCACCATCTGGCCGATCTGCTTGCCGTTCAGGCCAAGCCCAAAGGCCAGTTCGCGGGCCTGAAATTCGCACAAGCCCGCTGCTGGGTCCACAATCATGCGTCGCAAACTTGACGGATCGGTTTCGGCCAGATCCTCGATCTCGATCCCGCCATGACCTGACGCAATGATCATGATGCGTTCGGACTTCCTGTCGAGGACGAAGCCGAGATAGAGTTCGCGGGCAATGTCGGAGGCACCTTCGACCCAAAGCCGGCTGACGCTTTTCCCATTGGCGTCCGTTTGCTTGGTGACCAACTGCTTGCCAAGGAGTTCGGCCGCGAAGGACTGCACTTCGTCAAGCGAGCGGCAGAGCTTAACACCACCCGCGGCACCCCTGCCACCGGCATGGACCTGAGCCTTGACGACAAAGGGGCCTGAACCGATTTCGCGTGCCCGATAGACCGCTTGTTCGGGACTCCACGCAAGCCCGCCTTTCGGGACTGGCACGCCGAAACGGGTAAGGATGTCCTTGGCCTGATATTCGTGAATGTCCATTCGCTTTCTCCTTTCAGACCGCACCGATGGCGTCAGCGACGACAAGGACATTGCGCGCCATCCGTTCGGAGGCGGCGTCGATCATCTTGCCGTCCAGCGAAGCCGCGCCCTTGCCTTGCTGCTCGGCTAGGCGAAGTTCTTCGATGATCCGGCGGGCTTTGGTGACTTCGGCAGGGGTCGGCGAAAAGACCTCGTTCGCCAATTCGACCTGAGAGGGGTGGATAGCCCACTTGCCCTCACACCCCAGGGCGGCGGCCCGACGGGCGCCGTCCCGATAGCCCTCGGGATCCGAAAAATCACCGAACGGGCCGTCGATCGGGCGCAGGCCGTAAGCGCGGCAGGCCGTGGTCATGCGGGAAATGGCGGCGTGCCACTGGTCCCCAGGGTAATGCGGGTTGAGGCCGCCGATATTGGTGGTGCGTGCGCGCATTGACGCGGCGAAGTCCGCAACGCCGAAATGCATTGCCTCAAGTCGGCCGCCGAATTGAGCGATGACTTCGACATTGGCCATACCGAGCGCGGTTTCAATCAACGCCTCAAGGCCGACTTTGTTGGTAAAGCCCTTGGCCATCTCGATCTGATTGACCATCGCCTCGACCATGTAGAGGTCTCCGGGAACGCCAACCTTCGGCACCAAAATGGTGTGGAGGCGGCTGCCGGCCTGCTCCATCACGTCGACCACATCGCGGTACATGTAGTGCGTGTCCAGCCCGTTGATCCGCACCGAAACCGTCTTGCCTTTGGCCGCCCAGTCGATGTCGTTCAATGCCTCGATCGCGTTCTTGCGAGCCTGCTCTTTCTCTGGGGGGGCGACAGCGTCTTCCAGATCGAGGAAGACGTAATCCGCAGCGCCGGACGCCGCCTTGTCGATCATGGCCGGATTCGAGGCCGGAACTGCCAGTTCGGACCGCTGAAGCCGCTGCCGACGCAACGGGTGCAATGTGTGGCTCATTCCTGATTTCCTTGGATTATTCGGCCGCGAGGGCCATGGTGCCGCGGATGGCGTAGACATTCTGGGCCGCCGCTACGCCCGAGCCGAAGTCCAGCCGGACGCCCGCTTCGGCGAGACTAAGTTCGGCGATGGCGAGGGCCGTCAGGCACATGCCCTCGTTCAGATCGCCAAGATGGCCGATACGGAAGACCTTGCCGCCAAGCTGGGCCAGGCCCGAACCGAACGAGGTATTATAGCGCTCAAAACCGATGCGGATCACGTCACGCGCATCAATCTCGGCTGGGGTGCGGATCGCCGTGACGGTGTCAGAGGCGAGTGAGGGATGCTCGGCGCAGGTCTCCAAACCCCATGCGGCAACACCGGCGCGGATGCCGGCGGCAAGGCGGGCGTGGCGGGCAAAGACATTGGGCAGACCTTCGGCCATGATGCGGTTCAGGGCGCAGCGCAGGCCATGCAACACGGGGGTCGGCGGGGTGTGTGGAAAGTAACCGGTCTTTGCCGTCGTCTCAAGATCCGCGAAGCTGAAGAACGACCGGCGCAACTGCGCGGTTCGCGCTGTGGCCAGTGCCTTTTCCGACACCGCAAGGATGCCAAGACCCGCCGGGCACATCAGGCCCTTTTGACTGCCGGTGACGGCAAGATCGACGCCCCAGTCATCCATCTCGAAGGGGATCGAACCAATCGACGAAACGCCATCGACGAAGAGCAGTGCGTCGTGAAAGGACATGTCAAGCGCGGCGCGGACCGCAGCGACGTCAGAGGTGACCCCGGTCGCGGTCTCGTTGTGCGTGACGAACACCGCCTTGATCTTGCCGTCGCGGTCGGCGCCCAGAAGGCGGGCGAATTCGTTGACCGGCGTACCGGCGCCCCAGGCGACATCGACCAATTGAACATCAAGGCCAAGATCACCCGCCATCTTGGCCCAAAGCGCCGAGAACTGGCCATGCCTGGCCATGAGCACCCGGTCGCCTGGCGACAGCGTGTTGACAATCGAGGTTTCCCAGGCAGAGGTGCCCGACCCCGGGATCATCATCATGGTGGCCTTCTTGGTGCCGAAGACCGGTTTTAGGTCGCGCAGGATCGATAGCACAAAGCTGCCGAACTCCGGCCCGCGTTGATCTTGTTGCGGCACGTTCATCGCCATACGAACGACATCCGGCACACTGGTCGGGCCGGGGATGAAGAGATGGTTGATCCCAGTTTTTAATGCGACAGTCACGGCACCCTCCCTTGTTGGTTTCAAAGTGCGGGCAGCCGGAAATTTATGCAAATCCAGTCAGGTTCTGCTGTAAACGCGAATATTTACAGAACCGCACATTTGTAATATTGTCATACACACCGAAGCAGAAATGTGTGCGAATGTATGCAGAAGACCTTCATCGGCCCACATTTACGCCGCTTGCGGATGGAGCGTGGTGAGACGCAACAAGCGATGGCCCGCACATTGGGTATCTCGGCGTCCTACGTCAACCTTCTGGAAAATAACGAAAGATCTGTGTCCGTCCAAGTGTTGTTGCGGTTGTTCGAAGCTTACGGCGTCGATTGGCGCGAGATTGCCGAAGATGACCGTTCTGGCCAGTTGGCCGACCTGCGGCAATCATTGCAGGACCCATTGTTTACATCGATCCGGCCTGACCTGTCGCAGTTGCGCGCGGCGCTGGTTCATGCGCCCGACCTTGCAGCTGCGTTTCTGCGCCTGCATCGTGCCTATTCTGCCGCAGGCGACCAGTTGTCGTCGCTCTCAGAGGCGGCGCCGGACCTCAAGGCCTCGCCAGAGGCCAACGTGCATATGGTGTTTCGCCGCAATCGGAATCACTTTCGCGAATTGGAGGATGCGGCGGCGACCTTCTGGGGCAGCGATCGGCCCGAACGCGACGAGATCTACACAGCGCTGAAATCGAGGCTCCGCTCTCGTCTTGGCATCACAACTTGGCTGATGCGCGTCGAAGACCTGCCGGGCACCTTGCGCGCCTATGATGAAACCAGACGGGAGATCTTGATCTCGGAAGCGATGGACCATCCGAACCGCAGCTTTCAACTGGTACATATGTCCGGGCTTCTTGAGCATCGCGCGCTTCTGGATGGACTGATCCAGAAGGCCGGACTGACCGACCCGGGCGGAATGGCACGGCTTCGGGTCGAATTGGCCAACTACTTCGCCGCCGCGGTGCTCATGCCTTATGACGCCTTTCTCTCCGAGGCGCGTGCGACCAAATACGACTTCGACCACCTTGCCACGCGCTTCGGCGTCAGTTTTGAACAGGCCTGCCACCGCGCCACCACCTTGCAACGAGAAGGGGCACAAGGCGTGCCCTTCTTTTTCTTGCGCATCGACAAAGGCGGCAACGTCACCAAACGCTTCAACTCCACGGACTTTCACCTCGCGGAATATGGTGGCGCCTGTCCACGACTGGACGTGCATACCAGCTTTCGGACCCCAGGCCGTATCGTGCCGCAGTTCGTGGAAATGCCCGACGGATCGCGCTATTTCGTGGTTGCCCGCACGGTCGACCGGCCAAGCTGGTTCCGCCATGCGCAAGATAATCGGCTGGCGGTCGCCATGGGGTGCACAATCGAGCATGCGCCCTTGATCGGCTATGCCGAGGGCTTCGCGGTCGCGTCACATCGAATGACCCAGATCGGCATCAATTGCCGTATCTGTCCGCGGGCTAATTGCGACCAGAGGGCACATCAGGCCGCGATTCTGACCGAGCCCATTGACGAAAAGCGGCGCGGGGCGACGCGGTTCGACGGTTAGCAGACCCTCGGCGGTTCAGATGAGCGATCGATCTCAACCAGGACGCGAACGACGTCCTCGCCCCCGATTGTCACGGTTCTGAAACGTCGCGACCTTAGGTAAGGCGGGCATTCCGGGCAACCGCCGGGTGGCTGAACAGGAACATCCCATGACAACGAACGCTTTCAAGGCACTTTACATGACGACGGCCATCGTTGTGGTCGCAGGTTACGCGCAAGCGCAAACGGCCGAGATGGACGCGCTGATCGCTGCGGCCAAGGCCGAAGGCACGCTGACCACCATTGCCCTGCCGCATGACTGGTGCAACTACGGCGCCGTCATCGAGGGTTTCAAGGCCAAATATGGTCTGGAAGTCAACGAATTGAACCCCAACGCCGGTTCGGGTGACGAGATCGAGGCGATCAAGGCCAACAAAGACAACACCGGACCGCAGGCCCCCGATGTCATCGACGTCGGCCTGTCATTCGGTCCGGCTGCGAAAGCCGAGGGCCTGATCCAGCCCTACAAGGTTTCGACCTGGGACTCGATCCCGGACTCGGCCAAGGACGCGGAAGGGTACTGGTACGGCGACTACTACGGCGTTCTGGCGATGGCTGTGAACAAGGACGTGGTGACCGAAGCTACGCCCTCCACCTTTGCTGAACTGAACGATCCGAAATACGCCGCCATGGTCGCCATTCCGGGTGATCCGCGCACCGGCAACTCGTCGATGATGTCGGTTTACGCGATGGGTCTGGCTGCCAACGGCGGCAAGGGCGGCGCGGATGCGGCAACGGCCGGTATCGCCTTCCTCAAGGACTTGAAGGCGTCGGGTAACTTTGTCGACGTCGGCGGTTCGTCGCAGAACTTTGCCCAGGGCACCACGCCCATCATGATGGACTGGGACTACAACATCCTGGCAATGCGCGACAATCTGGCCGGCAACCCGCCGATGGACGTCGTGATCCCGTCTGATGGCGTGATCGCGGGCGTCTATGTGCAGGCGATCTCGGCCTATGCCCCGCACCCGAACGCTGCCAAGCTGTGGATGGAATACCTCTATTCGGACGAAGGTCAGCTCGGCTGGCTCTCGGGCTACTGCCACCCGATCCGCTTCAACGACATGGTTGCCCGCGGCGTGATCCCGGCCGAGATGATGGCAAAACTGCCACCCGCCGACAACTATGCGAAGGCGGTGTTCCCGACGCTGGACGAGCAGTCTGCGGCGAAGACCGTGGTGGCTGACACTTGGGCCACCGAGATGGGCGCAAACTAGGCCTAAGTTCTGAACAGACGGATGCCGGCAGTTCGCCGGCATCCTCATTTTTGCCGACGCGCCGCAAGGCCGTACCCCAAAAGGCTGCTGCATGACCCTTGACGCCTCTGCCAGTCCCGTGGACCTACGCAGCTCTCGACCGCAGCGAAAGCTGCGCCGGACCCTGAACTGGAACTGGCTGGGGGTCGTTCCGTTCTTCCTGTTCTCCCTTCTGTTTCTTATCGGCCCCGTGCTATATCTGGTGTTTGGGGCCTTCCAGAATGCCGAGGGGCAATTCACCTTTGGCAATATTCTTGAACTCGGCAGCCCGAACATTGTCGCGAGCTTTTCGCTGACGATCCGCCTCAGCCTGTTGTCGGCCTTGATGGGGGCAGTCACGGGGCTGTTGCTTGGCCAGGCGGTGATCCTGGGCGGATTGCCGCTTTGGGTGCGCAACGCCTTTACCACATTTTCCGGGGTGGCCTCCAACTTCGCCGGGGTGCCGCTGGCCTTTGCGTTCATTGCGACACTGGGGCGCCTGGGCCTTGTTACGGTGCTGTTGCGCGATCTCTTCGGGATCAACCTTTACGCTTCGGGGTTCAACCTGTTCTCGTTCTTCGGCGTGTCGCTGGTCTATCTGTATTTCCAGTTGCCCCTGATGTTCCTCATCATCGCCCCCGCCCTTGACGGGCTGAAGAAAGAGTGGCGCGAGGCGGCCGAGATTCTGGGGGCCAGCCATCGCCAGTACTGGCAGATGATCGGCCTGCCGGTCCTGTTTCCGACCATTCTGGGTTGCTTTCTGCTGCTCTTCGCCAATGCCTTCGGCACGCTTGCCACGGTCTATGCGCTCATGGGCTCGGGCTTTGACGTGGTGCCGATCGTGCTCTTCCAGCAGATCCGCGGCAATGTGCTTTACAACCCCAACCTTGGCTATGCGCTCGCTTTGGGCATGGTGGTCATCATGGGTGTGTCTAACACGCTGTATCTGATCCTGCGCAACCGTGCCGAGCGGTGGCAGAAATGAAGCCGCGTTTCCCGTTTGCCGCTGTTCTGACGGCGCTTTTTGCCGCGTCTTTCTTCATCGTGCCGCTGATCGCCACCTTCTACTTTTCGTTGAAGATGACGCGGGGCGAGCTTGGCTTCGCCGCCTATGCCTCGGTCTTCAACAGCGCCGACTTCCTGCAGACGATCACCTATTCGACTGTTGCGTCGCTGGTCGCGATCTTCGTAGGTGCGGTGATCATCGTGCCTACGGCCTATTGGGTGCGGCTCAAGGTGCCAAAGCTGCGCCCGGTGATCGAGTTCATCAGTCTGCTGCCGCTGATCGTGCCGCCGGTGGTGCTGGTGTTCGGCTATATCCGGCTCTTCGGGTCGAATTCCTGGCTGCCGCTGACCTCCAGCACGTTCGGCACTGATGTGCTGCTGGTATTTGGCTATGTCGTGCTGTCGATGCCCTATATGTTCCGCGCGGTCGACAACGGCATGGCGGCCATCGACATCTCCACGCTGACCGAGGCCGCCGAAAGCCTTGGCGCTTCGCGCCTGCGCACCATCGCCCTGGTGATCTTTCCCAATGTGCGCGCGGCGATCATATCGGGCGCATTCCTGACCTTCTCCATCTCGCTTGGGGAGTTCGTGCTGGCGAGCCTGCTTAACCGCCCAGCCTTTGGCCCCTACCTCGTGCAACTGGGACAAGACCGCGCCTATGAACCGGCCGCACTGGCCATCATGTCGTTCGGATTCACCTGGGGCTGCATGGCCCTGATGCAGCTTTTCGCCACCCGCAAGCCCGGACAGCGCTGGCTGCCACGGTTTAATGCGCCCCGCGCCCAAAGGACCCCGTTATGAGCTTTCTATCAGTCAACAACGTGGTCAAGACCTTTGCGAGCAACACGGTTGTCAAGGGGTTCGATCTGTCGGTGGACAAAGGCGAGTTCGTATCGTTTCTGGGGCCTTCGGGATGTGGCAAGACAACCGTGCTGCGGATGATCGCCGGGTTCGAACGTCCATCCTCGGGCACGATCCTGATCGACGGGCGGGATGTTACCGAGGTCGCCCCGAACAAACGCCGGATCGGGATGGTGTTTCAAGCCTATGCCCTGTTTCCCAATCTGAACGTGTTCGGCAACATCTCTTTCGGTCTGAAAATCGCCGGGCTCTCCAAACCCGACATCGAGACCCGGGTGCGCGAGATGCTGGACCTTATCGGGCTTTCGCACCTGGCGCAGCGCTATCCTTATGAGCTGTCGGGCGGCCAGCAGCAGCGCGTCGCCCTTGCCCGGGCCTTGGCACCACGGCCGCAGGTGCTGTTGCTGGACGAACCGCTTTCCGCGCTGGATGCCAAGATCCGCGTGTCGCTACGCGAAGAGATCCGTGCCATCCAGCGTCAGTTGGGGATCACGACCGTGTTCGTCACGCATGACCAGGAAGAGGCGATGTCGATCTCGGACCGCATCGTGGTCATGAATGCCGGGCGGGCCGATCAGATCGGCTCGCCGTTCGAAATCTACAACCGCCCCAAGACACGCTTTGTCGCGGGCTTTGTCGGCACGCTGAATGTCCTTAACTGCCAGGTCGATCGCCAGCAGGACCAGACCGTGAGCGTTGCAGGCACGAGGATTCGCCTGGCTCAGCCGGTGGCAAGCGCCGACCGGGACGGAAACCTGACACTGGCCTTGCGCCCCGAGGCCTTGTCGCTGAAGCGATCAGATGCCCATGACGCGACATTCGAGGGGTTGGTTCAAAGCGTCAACTTCATGGGCTCGGTCGTGCGCATCAGGATGCAGGTCGGCAGCGAGGCGATCTCGTTTGACATGTTCAACAACCCCAACTTCATACCACCGTCGGTGGGACAAGTGGCGCTTGCGCACTTTGCCAGCAGCGACCTTTTCGAACTTGCCGCGTGATGCGGGGGGACTGATGATCCAGGCGGGGACGTGTTCGCCGACGGCGATGGCGCCCGCCTTATGCATCGGCCTCGCCGCGCGATGCCGAACACCTTGCCCGGCGCGATTGCCAGATTCGCCAGAAGAGAGCGCGGCCCTTCACCCCTCCATGGCTGTTCAGCGTGGTAGTGGTTTTTTCAGTTGCCCGACCCAAGCGCGGTGGAAATGAAATTTCTGAACACTTGGGCCGGGGCCGAAAGCGGCCAGTTGTTGGACCAGGTCAGCCCCACATCCATCGAAGGGATCGGTTCAATAGTCAGGCGTTGTTCGATCCTTTGCCCCTCCAAAGACCAAGGCCGGTAGACCATGTCGGAAAGGATCGTCAGCCCCATGCCCGCAGCGACCATCGAGCGGACGGCCTCAACGGACGAGGTACTGAAGACCACTTTTGGCGAAAAGCCGTACTGTTCCCAATATCGAGCTGCGGTCTGGCTTGCCTCATCCACCGTCAACATGACGTAATTCTCATGGGCGACATCGGCCAGGCTGATCTGGGTGGCGCTCAGGAGTTGATGGTCAGACGGCAACCACAACCGACGCCGCGAACGGAACAGAGTTTCGGACGCCAACTCGCCCGTATTGGCAAGATTGGAGGTCAGCATGACCGCAAGGTCAAGCCCACCGCTCACCAGCGCATTCTCGATGACCGAACGCGGTTGTTCCGAAAGCTCCAACGTGATGCCGGGATAGATGCGGCGGAAGGCGGCGTAGTGGCGGGCCATGAAGTATCCAGCCACCGTATAGGTCAGCCCCAGCCGCAGGCGACCCACCACCTGACTTTCCTCGCCCAAGGGGCTACGCGTCGCTTCTTCGACCGCCGCGATGATCGCCTTGGCCCGCGACAGAAAGCGCGCTCCCTGAGGCGTGACCGACACCCCTTGTGTACCACGTGCCAGCAGGCGGGCACCCAAGGAGGCCTCAAGCCCTTGAATTCCCGCAGTCACGGCCGACTGTGAGATGTTCAGCTCCATTGCCGCATGGCTGATCTGCCCGGTCTCGGCGGCGGCGATGAAGTAGCGAAGCTGCCGAATTGTCAGGGGCACGTGACACAACTATCGAAATTTTCGATATTGTACCTTAGAAATTCGAATTTGCAAAGCTTGGCGACTCGGGTCAACCTCGGAAAAATTCTGCCAACTGCGGGGAGGGTGCGATGCCTGTCACGGTCAACTGTGACATGGGCGAAAGCTATGGGCTTTGGCGCATGGGCGACGACGCCGGGCTGATGCCCTTGATCCATATCGCAAACGTGGCTTGCGGTTTTCACGCTAGCGACTTTGACCACATGCGGGCCACGGTGCGGCTGGCCAAGAAGCATGGTGTCAAGGTCGGCGCGCATCCCAGCTTGCCCGATTTGCAGGGCTTTGGTCGGCGCGAGATGAAGATGGGTCGCGAGGAAATGGCCAATTGCCTGATCTATCAGATCGGCGCACTGTGCGGTTTCTTGAAGGCCGAGGGCATGGACCTCAACCACATCAAACCGCATGGCAGCCTTTATGGCATGGCGGCGCGGCAGGAAGACATTGCCCAAGCTGTTTGCGATGCGACTGATGTCTTCAAGGTGCCGCTTCTGGGCATGACCGGCACCTTGCACGAGACCATTTACCCCGCGCGCGGGCATGGCTTCGTGGCCGAATTCTACGCCGATCTGGAATACCGCCCCGACGGCAGCCTGATCGTTACACGCGAGCATGACGCCAAGGACCCCGCGCTGATGGCCGCGCGCTGTGTACGGGCGATCACCGAAGCCAAGGGCACCGCGACAGATGGCTCTGACATTCCGGTGCGGTGCGACAGTATCTGCATCCACTCCGACACCCCGAACGCTATCGACATCGCCCGCGCCGTGCGCGCCGCCGTTCAACCCTATACCTGAGAGGTTCCCATGCCCCAGATTCACTCGCCGCTTCCCGGTACGTTTTACCGCTCATCCTCGCCCGACAAGCCGCCGTTCAAGGCCGATGGCGATGCTGTCGCCGTGGGTGACGTGATTGGCCTGATCGAGGTGATGAAGTCCTTCCACGAAGTGAAATCCGAGGTCGCGGGCACGAACGTCCGCTTTGAGTGTGACAATGAGGAACCCGTCATGGCCGGGGCGGTTCTGGCGCAGGTGGACTGATGCTGAAGAAACTTCTGGTCGCCAATCGAGGGGAAATCGCCGTGCGGGTGATCCGTGCCGCGCGTGACCTTGGAATGGCGACCGTGGCGGTTTATTCCGACGCCGACCGTGACGGGCTGCACGTACAGATCGCGGATGAGGCAGTGAACATCGGCCCACCGGCTGCGAAGAAAAGCTATCTCAACGTTGCGAATATCCTGAAAGCAGCCGCCGATACCGGCTGCGATGCGGTGCATCCCGGCTACGGCTTTCTGGCCGAAAATGCCGACTTCGCCGATGCCTGTGCGGTGGCCGGGCTGGTGTTTGTTGGCCCCAGTGGCGATGCCATCCGCACGATGGGCGACAAGGTGGCCGCACGTTCTGCCGCCCATGCCGCTGGCGTTCCGGTTGTGCCAGGCTCCTTGGGCCGCGTGGCCGACATTGACGCGGCCCGGCACATACTGATCGACACCGGCTTTCCGGTGATGATCAAGGCCGCTGCGGGCGGCGGGGGCCGGGGCATCAGGATCGCGGATGATCTGGCCGAGTTCGAGGCCGCCTTCCCCCAAGCCGCCGCCGAGGCGCTGGCGGCCTTTGGCGACGGCGGGCTTTATATGGAAAAGGTCATCGCCAAGGCGCGCCATATCGAGGTGCAGGTGCTGGGTGACGGCCGCGATGCCGTGCATTGCTGGGAACGCGAATGCAGCCTTCAGCGCCGCCGCCAGAAAGTCTGGGAAGAAGCGCCCTCGCGCGCACTGTCGCCCCGCATCCGCGATGAGCTTTGCCAAAGCGCGGTCAGGCTTACCCGGGCGGTGGGTTACTCTGGCGCGGGTACCATCGAATACCTCTATGACGACGAGGCCGATCGTTTCTACTTCATCGAGATGAACACCCGCATTCAGGTTGAACACCCGGTCACCGAAATGATCACCGGCATCGACCTTGTGGCCGAGATGCTGCGGATCGCCGGGGGAGAGCCTTTGCGGCTGCGCCAATCCGACATCATCCCGCGCGGCCATGCCATCGAAGTGCGCCTGAACGCCGAAGATCCCAGCCGAGACTTTGCACCCTTCCCCGGCACCGTTTCGGCATTGCGCGTCCCCGGCGGGCCGGGGGTGCGGTTCGAGAGCATGCTTTACGCCGGCTACACCGTGCCACCGTTCTATGACTCGCTGCTGGCAAAGCTGATCGTCCACGCCGAAACCCGCGAGGCCGCGATCACCCGGCTTGCGCGCGCCCTGTCGGAAACCCGCATCGAAGGCCTGCGCACGACCAAGCCGCTGTTTCTGGCGCTCGCCGATGATCCGTCGGTCCAGGCCAACGCCGTTCACACCCGCTGGCTGGAAGGCTGGCTGACAACCCATTCCGCCCGGCTGGTGCCGGAGCTGGAGCCATAGGAGGGACCATGTCGATCCGCTTTTCCTTCGGGGGCGACGAGCACATCTTCGCGGAAGTCAGCGAAGAAATGTCGCTTGAGGCCTTCTTCACCTCACTGTCCATGACCAATGCCGTCAGGGCGGCGGGCATCAAGGGCGTGACCGAGATTTGCCCGGCCAATGCCAGCTTCCAGATCAAGTTCGACCCCGATGCGATCAAACCGGGGGATCTTCTGAAGGAACTGCAATCCATGGAAGGGGCGGCGGCGAAATCTGACGCCACATTGCAGACCCGGATCATGGAAATTCCTGTGCTCTATCAAGACCCCTGGACGCATGAAACCCTGATGCGCTTTCGCGAGCGCCACCAGAACCCCAACGCCACCGATCTGGAATATGCGGCCGACGTCAATGGCTTGGGCGGCGTGGAGGATTTCATCAAGGCCCATTCCAGCCAGCCGTGGTTCGTGTCCATGGTGGGCTTCGTGGCGGGGCTGCCGTTCCTCTATCAGATGGTCGAGCGCAAACGGCAGTTGCAGGTGCCGAAATACCTGCGGCCGCGCACGGATACGCCCAAGCTCACCATCGGCCATGGCGGGTGCTTTTCCTGCATCTACTCGGTGCGCGGGGCGGGCGGGTATCAGATGTTCGGGGTCACGCCGATGCCGATTTATGACCCGACCCAGAAGGTCAGCTACCTGCAGGACGAGATGTGCCTTTTCAAACCGGGCGACATCGTGAAATGGAAGTCCGTGACCCGCGACGACTATGACGCGGCGATCGAGGCGGTCGATGCCAACCGCTACGAGCCGGTGATCCGCCCCGCAAGCTTCAGTCTGGCCGCGTTCAACAAGGATATGGCGGGCACCAATGCCAAGCTGATGGAGGCTTTGAATGGCCGTTAATGTCATTTCTCCGGGTCTGTCCACCACCGTGCAAGACCTTGGCCGCCCCGGATATTACCACCTTGGCATTCCAATCTCTGGTGGGATGGACCGCTTTGCACTCCGCGCCGCCAACATGCTGGTTGGCAATGACGAAGGGGCGGCCGTGCTGGAGGCCGTCTTCCTGGGGCCAGAACTGGAGTTTACCGCGCCCGCAACGGTGGCCGTGACGGGCGGTGATCTACCGCCGAAACTGAACGGCGATGAGCGCAGCACGTGGGAGTCCTTTCCGGTCAAGGCAGGCGACCGGCTGACCTTCGGCTACCTCAAATCTGGCGCGCGGGCCTATATTGCGGTGTCCGGCGGCATCGACGTGCCGGTCAAGCTCGGCTCCCGCTCCACCTACACGCTGGGGGCCTTGGGTGGGCATGAAGGCCGGGCGCTGAAGACGGGCGACAGCCTACCCCTGGGCATGGGCGCAGGCGGCACGGGCGCGATCCCAGCCCATTTGCGGCGAGGTCCCGGTAATCCGGCGGAATTGCGCATGCTGCCGGGGCTTTACTGGCACCGGATCACGGCAGCGGCAGGACAGCAGTTCTTTGCCGATACCTGGAAAGTGGCGCCCGAGGCCGACCGCATCGGTTACCGCTTCAAGGGCGGTACGGCGCTGGACTTCGTGCCGCGCGAGCAGCCCTTCGGCGCAGGCTCGAACCCCAGCAACATCGTGGATGCCTGCTATCCCTATGGCTCGGTTCAGGTGCCCGGCGGGACGGAACCGATCGTGCTGCACCGCGATGCGGTGTCAGGCGGCGGCTACATGATGCTGGGCTGCGTGATCAGCGCCGACATGGACCTGATCGGCCAGCTGCAGCCGCATTCCCCGGCGCGGTTTGTCGAGGTGACGATGGATCAAGCCTTGCAGGCGCGGTCAGATCGGAAAGCGGCACTGGCGCGCGTACGTGCGCATCTGGGACGGTAGGATGACCGGGGCGCGCAGGACAACGGGAGCGGTGCGTGCCAGCACGCACCCTACTTCTGCCGCCCCGGCGTCAACTGCGCCCGCGCGCCTCTTTCGGCGTCAGGTCGAACCGGGCACGGAAGGCGCGGGAGAACTGCGCCTGATCGGTGAAGCCCCTTGCATAGGCGATCTCGCCGATTGCCCTGCGGTCGGCGGGGTTCTTCAGGTCTTCCATGGCTGCCTGCAACCGTGTGTCGCGGATCCATTGGCCCAGCGTGGTGTTGGTGTCGCGCAGCAATTCATGCAGGTAGCGCACCGAAATGCCGCAACCTGCCGCAACTTCGTCCGGTCCCAGATCGGGGTCGTCGATATGGCGGCGCACAAAGCTTTCGATCCGCGCCAGATGCGCGGTGCGGACGCTGGACTGGCCCGAGGTCAGCACCCGCTCATCAGCCTGGATGGCCAGCGCCAGCAAATCCACCAGCTGACGGCCCACGATGCTGCGGGTTTCCTCGGTCATGCTGTCATAGCGGGCTGGGATCAGGTGAACCATGTCCACGAACAGCCCGTTCGCGCCATTGGTTGCATCGAACTGCAGGCTGCAAAACCGGTCGGGTGCGCGGATGCGACCGCCCAGCATTGCCTTGGACAGTTTCATTACCCAAAGATCGGCCGGTTCGGCATGGCTGAACTCGTAAGGCTCGTGGCTGCGTTCAATGAAGAAGGCACCGGGATTGGCCCGCACTTCCTTGCCGCCCTGCGAAAACCGCAGCTCGGATTTGGCGGGCAGGGTCACCAGAAACTCTTCCGGACCCGGTTCGCGAAAGTGCTTCGGCAGGCGGCGATAGATCAACGGGTCCGACGTCAGCCGCGACAAGGAGACATCGCCCAGATCCCAACTTGTCAGCTCGCCGTCAAAGGCCTCGGGGCGCTGAAAGCTCAGGTCCAGCGGAAAGTAGGTGCGGGCGATGGTTTCGTGCCAGTGGCGACTGCGGCCCGACACATCGACCCCGCGTGTGGTGATGGTGGATTTCATCGGCTGACCCCCCGTTTCCTAAAGAAGGCCACGGTCGGGGCTTTGTGTAAAGCCGCGCGTTTCTGGCAGGCCATCGACTGCACGGAAAGACAAAAGCCCATGCATCCGGCGCAAAGACGGCGCCGGCCAGCGGCCCTTACGGTTCGTGTCACAAAGGCACATCAGATGCCGCGTGACAGGGAGTTGATCGGAACGGACGGGCGCTTTGCCCGGGCGCTATCCTGTTGCGCGGCCCCAACAGAAGGGCTTCGTCATGGCCAGTAAAGCCAAACCAAAACTCAAGGTTGACCCCATCACCCTTTCGGTGGTGCGCGGCATCCTGGAAACCACGCAACGCGAAATGACGCTGAGCCTGGAGAAAACCGCACGCTCATCCGTGTTCAACCTCGCGCATGACTATTCGACCGCACTTTTCAACGCGACACCCGAGATGATCCTGCAGGGGCAGGACATTCCCATTCACCTTGGCAGCCTTATCCCGGCGATGAAGGTGGTGGCAGGGTATTTCGAAGGCGACATCCACGAAGGCGACCTTCTGATCCACAACGACCCGGCCTGGGGCGGCAGCCATGCCATCGACACCTGTTTTTACAAGCCGGTGTTCTGGAAGGGGCGGCTGAAATACTGGACCGTCTGCAAGGGCCATCTGACCGATATCGGCGGCCCGGTGCCAGCGGGCTATAACCCCAACGCCAAAGAGATTTATGCCGAATGCCTGCGCATTCCCCCCGTCAAGGTCTGGGACCGGGGGCAGCCGCGCAAGGACGTCTTGAACTTCATCTTCACCAACATGCGCGCTCGCCGCGATCAGGAAGGTGATTTCAACGCCCTGATCGGAGCCTGTCAGGTTGGCGAACGCGCGCTGATCGCAATGCTGGAGAAGTACGGCGAAGAGACGGTTGATGCCTGCATCGACACTCTGTTGAACATGGCCGAAAAACAGATGCGCAGCCTGATCTCCGGGGTGCCCGATGGCACCTATGAAGGCAGCGCCATTCTGGAAGACGCGGGCCACGGTTTTGGTGATTTCGAGATCAAGGCCCGCGTCACCATCACGGGCGACAATTGCCATATCGAAATCTCCAGCCCACCACAGATTCCCTATTTCATCAACAGCTACGAGGGGAACAGCTATTCCGGCGTCTACCTTGGGCTGATGATGTTCGCCCAACTGCCACCGCCCTATAACGAGGGGCTTTATCGCTGCGTTTCGGTGAACATGGGGCCGAAGGGCACGATCTGTAACGCGGCCGAACCCGCACCCCACATGAACTGCACGACGACGCCGATGGAGACGCTGACCGACGCGGTGCGGCTGGCCTTTGAAATGGCCGTGCCGTCGAAGGTTTCGGCAAGCTGGGGCCATGCCAATGGCCTCAACATCGCCGGGTGGGACAAGCGGCATGACGAGGAATATGTGACGATGGTGCTGGCAACCATCATCTCGGGGGCAGGGGCCACGCCATCTCAGGACGGCTGGCACGCCTGCGGGCCGGAATGCTGCTTTGGTGCGCTGACCTCGGGCGATGTGGAGCTTCTGGAATACTCCTACCCCATCATCATCCACCGTTACTCCCTGATGACCGACTCCGGCGGCGCAGGCAAATTCCGCGGCGGCAGCGGCACGGCCTGGGAGGTGGAGCCTTTGTCTGACGACATGACCTTCATCACCTTCGGCGAAGGCCGCCGCATTCCGGCTGTCGGCGCGGCAGGGGCCGCCAGCACGATGATCGACACCAAGGTCGGGCGTCTGGAGCTGGTAGAAGGCGACCGGCACGAGACCATCCGCGAAAACGTCATCAAGGTCATCAAACCTGGCGACCGCATCACCAACATGAACCCCGGCGGAGGCGGTTACGGCAACCCGATGGAACGCCCGGTCGAGAAGGTCATCTGGGATGTGAAGAACGGCCTCGTTTCCATCGAAGGCGCAAGAGAGGATTACGGCGTCATCATCAAGGACCCCACCACGCTGGACGTGGATATCGCAGCAACATCAGCCTTGCGCGCCCGTCGCGCCGTGGCCGCGAAATAGGGGGGTCAGACAATGAAATCCGATTATCGTCTGGGCATTGATGCGGGCGGCACCTTCACTGACTTCGTGCTGGCCGACAAATCCGGTCAAGTGCGCCTGTTCAAGGCGCTCTCCACCCCGCAGGACCCGACGCTTGCCATCAGGAACGGTCTGGCGCTGATTTCCGAAGAACTGGGAGTTTCGGCCGAAACCGTGGTGTCGAACTGCGATCTCTGCATCAACGGCACCACCGTTGGCTTGAACGCGCTGATCACCCACAAGGGCGCCAAGACCGGGCTGATCTGCACGGCGGGGCATGAAGACAGCCTTGAGATCAGGCTGGGCCACAAGGAAGACGGTTATCGTTACGACCCGGAATACCCGCCAGCGACCATGCTGGTGCCACGCTATCTGCGCCGCGGGGTGCGCGAGCGTATCCTGTCCGACGGATCGGTCCGCGAACCGCTGAACGAGGCTGACATCCGCGCGGCGTGTGAGGTATTCAAGGCCGAGGGCGTCGAAACCGTAGCGATCAGCTTCGTCTGGTCGGTGCTGCATCCCGCGCACGAAGCCCGCGCAGGCCAGATCGTGCGGCAGATGCTGCCGGGGGTGATCCTGACGCTTGGGTCCGAACTTTACCCGCAGGTCCGTGAATACACCCGCACCTCGACGGCGGTGGTGAACGCCTACCTGGCGCCAATCATGAAACGCTATGTCGCGGCGGTGGATGCCTATTTCCAAAGCCTCGGTGCCAAGCAGCCCGTGCGTTATTACCAGTCGAACGGCGGGCTGGCGATTGGCCAGGCGATGACCGACCGTTCGGTCTATGCCATCAACTCGGGGCCAGCCTCGGCTCCGGCGGCGGGGCAATATGTCTGTGAACCTTTCGGCCACAAGAACGTCATCACCGTCGATATGGGCGGCACGTCGTTTGACATCACCCTGACCAAGGACGGATCGACCAACATCAACAAGAACATCGACTTCCTGCGCTACCGCATCGGGGTGCCGATGATTCAGGTGGAAACGCTGGGTGCAGGCGGCGGTTCCATCGGCTGGATCGACGAGATGGGGCTGATGCAGATGGGCCCGCAATCGGCAGGATCTGATCCGGGGCCGGCCTGCTATGGGCAGGGCGGCAAACTGCCAACCGTGTCGGATGCCAATCTGGTGATGGGGTATCTTAACCCCGATGGTCTGGTTGGCGGGCGGCTGCCGCTGGATCTGCAAAAGGCGCATGACGCCATCAAGACCCATTTGGCCGACCCCTTGAAGATGACCGTCGAGCGCGCCGCCTACGGCATGTTCACCATCGTCAACGCCAACATGGTCAACGGCATCCGCCGGGTCACGGTGGAACGCGGTTATGACCCGCGCGATTTCGTTCTGGTGGGGGCGGGGGGCGCTACGGCGGCGCATATCACCGCGCTGGCCGATGCCATCGGCATTGATACCATCGTGCTGCCAAAGCTTGCCTCGGGCCTGTGCGCCTTTGGCCAGATCATCAGTGACGTCAAATACAACTACATGGCAACCGCGCCTCTGCGGCTGGACAATGACGCGGCCTATGCGCGGATTGACGAGCTGTTCACCCAGATCGAGGCCCAGGGGATTGCGCATCTGAAGACCGATGGCTTCAAGGCCAAGGACATTATCGCCAAGCGCAGCCTTGACATGCGCTATGTCGGCCAAGTGCATGAATGCACGGTGGAAATCGGCACCTTCAAAGTGGATGCGAAATCCATCGCCAGGATCAAGGACGCCTTCCACCGGCGTCACGAACAGCTTTACACCTATGCCGAGCCCCAGTCGGTGGTCGAGGTGGTGAACATCGAAAGCACGGTCTACGGCGTGGTCGACAAGCCCGAGCGTATGACCATCGGCAAGGGGGCCACGCTCGCCAAGGCGCTGAAAGGCCACCGGGACGCAGTGTTCTCGGCCGATGGCAAGCGCATCCTGACGCCCATTTACGATGGCACGCCGTTGGGCGCTGGGGCTGCGATCAAAGGGCCTGCCGTCATCGAAGAGGTCACCACCACCATCGTGGTCGAGCCGGGTTGGACCGCGCGGCTGGATGCCAGCGGATCCTACCTGATCAGCCGTGACCGAAAGAAGGGGGCCAGATGAGCGATCTTGACGCTGACAGGATTTCGGTTGCCTTCGCCGGGCTGCGCGCCCTGTCCGAGGTCAATTTGAAGGTGACCTCGGGCCAGATCGTCGGGCTCATCGGCCCGAATGGCGCGGGGAAAACCACTCTTGTCAACGTCCTGACCGGCTTTCAGTCGGCAAGCGAGGGCGCTGTCCGTCTTGACGGGCAGGCCCTTTCCGGCCTGAAACCGCATGAATTGCGCCGCCGCGGTATCGCCCGCACCTTTCAGGGCGGCCGGTTGTTTCGAGACCTTGCCGTCATCGACAATCTGGAAGTGACAGGGGTTGGCCTTGGCCAAAGCCGTGCCGCTGCCATTGCCGAGGCAGAAGCCATGCTGGATTGGATGGACATCGCTCCGCTGGCCGGGCGCATTGCCGGCACTCTGCCCTATACCGACGAACGTCGCGTTGCCATCGGGCGGGCCCTGATGGGCAGGCCGTCCTTTCTGTTGCTGGATGAACCCGCGGCCGGGATGAGTGCGACCGAGGCCCAAGTGCTTTCGGCCTTGATCCGCCGCGTCGCCACCGAGATGGGCTGTGGGGTGCTTTTGATCGAACACAACGTCGGTCTGGTGCTGGACCTTTGCGACCACGTGGTCGTTCTCGACTCGGGCGCCATCATCGAAACCGGCGATCCGGCCGCTATCCGCGCCAGCGAGAAGGTCCGCCATGCCTATATGGGCACCGCCGCCGACACCAACCTGCCCGTGCTGGAGGTCGAGGCATGAGCCTTCTGGCCCTTTCCAACGTCTGGGTCCGCTATGGCCGGCTGACCGCCGTGCGCGGGGTGACCTTTTCGATGGCCGAAGGTGAGATTCTGTTCATCACCGGGCCGAACGGGGCCGGGAAATCCTCACTCTTGCGGGCGATTGCCGGGGTGACACCGCCCGCGGGCGGACGCATCGACTTTGAAGGCCACGACATCACCGGACGGCGACCCGAAGACATCGCGCGACTTGGAGTGTCCATGGTGCCGGAGGGGCGCGATGTGTTCGGCGGACTGACCATCGAAGAGAACCTGATGGTCGGAACAGGCATGCACGCCAGGGAACGCGACTGGAGGACGCGCGCCGTCAGCGAACTGGAGGCTGTCTATGCCACCTTCCCGGTTCTCAAGGATCGTCGCCACAGCCAAGCCGGGCTGCTGTCCGGCGGGCAGCAGCAGATGCTGGTCATTGGTCGGGCCCTTATGACGCATCCCCGTCTTGTCGCAATCGACGAGCCCTCGCTGGGACTGGCGCCGAATATCACCGATCAGGTCTATGAACGCCTGATCGCACTGCAAAAGGACCGCAAGCTGACGCTGCTTATCGTCGAGCAGTCCTCGACCCGCGCCATGATGGTGGGCGGGCGAATGATGCTCATGCGTGGCGGCGAGATACTGCTCGACGGCGACGCCCGCGCCTTGGGGCAATCCGAGGCCATGCAGTCCGCCTACTTCGGATATGGAGAGCGCTGATGGCATCGCTGTTGCAGGTTACCTTCGACGCAGCCGCCCTCGGGTCACTGTACGCATTGGCCGCCCTGGGAATTGCCTTGATTTTCGGCGTGATGAAGCTGGTGAACTTCGCCCATGGCGACGTGATCGCCTTTTCGGTCTTCGCGCTTCTGTGGCCCTCGGTCGATGCGGTGGCCATCGTCTTTGCCGGCAACCTGCCCTGGTTCCTGCTGATCCCCTTCGTCGTGCTGATCGGCGCGGGGCTGTCCGTGGTGTCCGAAATTGTGGTCTTTCGCCGTTTTCGTCACGCCAATCCGGCAACAATGATGATCGCTTCGTTCGCACTCGGCTTTGTCATCCGCCACGTCTTGCTGATGCTGTTTTCCAGTCGCCCGAAAAGCATCTCGCTCTTGCCGACACTCTCGCAACCCGTTGAAATCATGGGTGCGCGAATTCCGCTTTTGCAGTTGATCACCATTATCGTCACCATCATTGTGCTGATCGGCTTGACAGCCTTTCTGCGACGCACCCGCTTTGGGCTTGAGATGCGGGCCGCGGCAGAGAATTTCACCATGGCCCGGATGCTGGGCGTGCGCGCCAACCGCGTCATCATGGGTGCCTTTGCCCTTTCGGGCGCGCTGGCGGCGGCGATTGCCCTGATCCTGGGAAGCCAGACCGGAACAGCGAACATCATGATGGGGGCAAACGTCATGCTGATGGCCTTCATCGCCACGGTGATCGGCGGCATGGGCAGCCTGGCGGGCGCAGTTCTGGCCGGGTTCCTTTTGGGGGCGGTGGCCACCGTGATGCAGGTGATCCTGCCGCCCGATGCCCGCGCCTTCCGCGACGCCTTTGTCTATGGCGCGGTGATCCTGGTTCTTATCTTCCGTCCGCAGGGCCTTCTCTCGGCCCGCGGCACGAAAGAGAGGGTGTGATGTCCCTGTCTGTCGCCCGCCGCTCCATTGCTACGCCGATTCTGCTGGCGCTCTTGCTCATTGGCTTTGCGCTTGTCGCGGTGCTCGTGGGGTCAAAGCCCTTCAACCAGACCATCATCGACATCTTCTTAAAGGTGACGTTCGTCGTGGGGCTTTGGGTCTTTGTCGGCAACTCCGGCGTGATATCGTTCGGCCATATCGCCTTCGCGTGTCTTGGCGGCTATGTCGCCGCCTGGACCACGATCAAGCCGATGATGAAGGGCATGGCCATGCCAGGGCTGCCCGACTGGCTGATGCAGACCGAAATTCCCTACTGGGCCTCGGCGATTGTTGCAGCCGGATGGGCTGCGCTATGGGCGCTGATCTTTGGCGCGGTTCTGATGCGGCTTTCCGGGATTGCGGCATCGATCGCCACGTTTGCCATGCTGGCCATGGTGAACTCGATCTACTCCAACTGGGAAAGCGTCACTGCGGCCACGTCGTCGGTCGTCGGCATTCCCATCGTGCGAACGATCTGGCCCTATCTGATCGCGGCGATTTTTTCGGTCTTCGCCGCATGGGCCTATGCGATTTCGCGCCACGGGCTGGCTTTGCGGGCCGCCCGCGATGAACCCACCGCTGCCGCTGCCAGCGGGATCGATATTTCGCGCGCGCGCCTGATCGCCTTTGTCATTTCGGGTGCGATCATGGGGCTCGGCGGCGCACTTTACGCCCATTCGATCGGCATCGTCACGCCTGACACCTTCTTTCTTGGCCTGACCTTCATCACGCTTTCGATGCTGGTCGTTGGTGGCATGAGCAGCCTGTCCGGCGCGGTGTGCGGTGTGCTGATCTTGTCTGTGCTGATCCAGACCCTGCGCTGGCTCGAAGCCGGGGTAGAGGTCGGAGAAACCACCATCGCGCTCCCGGGGGGCGTCCAGGAAATCGCTCTCGGCGTCATTATGATCCTGATCCTCATGTTCCGGCCCGCCGGGATCATGGGTAACCGCGACCTGAGGCTACCCGGAAGGGCGGCTTCGGAAACCAAGGGCCCGCAAGGCCCCAAGACCTGACAAACCATCCAACAAGGAGAGACCGCAATGAAAAAACTTCTGACCACACTGGCTGCCACCACTTGCCTCACGGCCCCCGTTTTGGCCGATGACGAAAAGATCATCGTCGGCTTTGCCACAGCGGAAACCGGCTTCATGCAGGCCTACGACAAGCCCGCGCAAGACGCCGCCATGATCCGCATTGCCGAGATCAACGCCGCCGGTGGCCTTCTGGGCAAGCAGATCGAAGTCGTCAATGCGGACACCAAGACCGACCGTGCCGAAGGAGCCAAGGCCGGCCTGACCGTGATCGACGCTGGCGCCGATATGGTGGTTGTCAGTTGCGACTATGACTTCGGCTCGCCCGCGGCACTCACAGCCGAAAGCGCCGGTCTGCCGTCGTTCTTCCTGTGTGCCGAGTCCATCAAGGCCGGCATTCAGGGCGTTGGACCGAACTCGTTCTCGGCCTCGGTCCTGGCCGCAGTTCAGGGTGCGACCATGGCTGAATGGTCCTACAACAAGAAAGAGGCCCGCACCTTCTATCGGCTTCTCGACACCTGGACTGAATACAACAAGGGCATCTGCGACGGCTTTGACTGGATGCTACCGAAGCTGGCCGATGCCAAGCTGGTGGGCGAGGATACCTTCCTGAACGAAGACGCCTCGATTGCCGCACAGATCACCCGCATCAAGGCTCTGCCGGAAGAGCCCGATGCGATCATGCTTTGCACGATGATGCCCGGAGCGGTTTCGGCCATCAAACAACTCCGCGCCGCCGGAATCAACTCGATGATCCTGAACGGTTCGGGAGTTGATGGCAGCTACTGGCTGTCGGCGGTGCCGGACCTGTCGAACTTCTTCGTGCCGGTTCAGGGCTCGATCTACGGCGATGACCCGAACGCCGACGTCACCGCTTTTAACGCCAAATACAAGGAAGTCACCGGTGGCGACCCCAGCACTCAGTATGTCTATCCCGGCTACGTGATGATCGACGTCTGGGCCAAGGCCGTGGAACGGGCCGGAACCACCGAAACCTCCGCGGTCGTTGCCGAGCTTGAGAAGATGAATGGCGAGATGACGCTCTTTGGCCCTCGCACTTTCACCTCCGAGATCCACCACCAGAATCAGGCGCGCTATCTGATTGTCGAAACCAACGCCGGCAAGCCCGGTGTGGTTGACGAATGGACGATCTCTGCGGCCATTCCGGTTGCCGACCTGATAAAGTAAGGGCTTCTCTAGCCTGGCCGGCTGCTCCTTTGGGGCGGCCGGCCTTTTTTCCCGCCAAGGTTCAATGTTCAGTCTCGCCATCCGACCACGTGCGGCCCACGATGAGGCTGAATTGCGCCGCCCATATCGCGCTCCCAAACCGCCGCCCGCGACGTGAAGCTTGACCCATGTACGGTTCAGATGAATAGCTTGACCCCTGGTCAACCGAACCAAGGGGTCAATGATGTGTGATGCCTGCCTGATCGAATCCGTGAAATCCTCGATGTTGACGCGGCGGGCGCTCTTTGCTGGCGCTGCGACGACAACGGCTGCGTTGGTCGCCTCGGGCCTGACAACCGCGCGGCCCGCCCTTGCACAAGCCTCGGGCCGGGTTGTTGATCTGACCCATACCTACGATGGCAGCTTCCCGACCTTCGATGGCAACCCCGGCATCATCTTCGAACCCAACGTCAAGTTTGCCGATTCCGGTTATCAGCTTTGGAAGCTGACGATCTACGAGCATACCGGTACCCATGTCGACGCGCCGCTGCATTTCACTGCTGACGGAACGTCTGTCGCCGATCTTGCGCCCGAGCGGCTCGTCTGCCCGCTTTGCATCCTTGATCTGACCGCAAAAGCCGCGGCTGATGCCAATGCGATGGTCGAGCCCGCCGATATCGAGGCGTGGGTTTCCGCCAATGGCGAGATACCTGCCGGGGCCTGCGTTGCGTTGCATTCCGGTTGGGCCGCGAAGGTCGCGACGCCCGAGTTCCGCAATACCCCAGATGGCGCGCTTGCTTTCCCCGGGTTCTCCAAAGCCGCGACCGACATGCTGGCCGGGCTGGACGTGGCCTGCATCGGGGTGGACACGCTGTCGCTCGATCCCGGCAATTCGGCCGATTTCGCCGTGCATTTCAGCTGGCTGCCGGGCGGGCGCTACGGGATCGAGAACATGGCCAACCTTGACCAGTTGCCTGCGACCGGGGCCACGGTCTTTGTCGGCGCGCCAAAGCACAAAGGCGGAACCGGTGGTCCAGCCCGCATATTGGCTGTCGTCTAGCACCTAGCGGCGCTCGACCACACCAAGGAAACTCAGCGTCGTTTCAAGGTCCGCACGCAGCTTTGCATCCGACCGGTTGAACCCGGCGCAAAGCGTATCGAAACGCTTGCGCAGGGCCTTCTTTTCCTCGCCCTTGCAGTCGTTCCAGGGGCGCCCCTGAAGCCCCATCACCAGCACGTAATACCCAATGAAATGCGGCCGCGAGCCGGAGTCCAGAAGACGGCGATATGCCTCATCCGGGCCCATCTCACGGATTTCTTCGGCAGTGGTGATCCCGGCGCGGGCAAAGGCCTCTTCCGAGGCCGGGCCGAGGTTCGGGATCGAGGAGACGGGGTTGGACATCATCGGGACCAGACGAAGACAGGGGCCCACCTTGCGGCTGAACTCTGCTTTGTCAACTGCCCCGAGGGTTATTGATAGGCTGGCGATCCGAGATCAGATCGCAGCCCAGTCGCGGAAAATTGGTTGACCGGCCTGTTGCGGCTTGCTGCTCGGCTGTTCGCCTTGCTGCTGCTGGCTTTGTCCAGTGGTGCCGCCTTGCTGGGGCTGGCTCGGTTTGGTGGCCATCTGACTGCTCCGTCCTGATGCTCTTCTTGTTACCTCATCGACATATCGCGCCGCCTTTGGGCGACAACAAGTCGGGATCAGGACATTATTCAGAGATTTCACCCCATTGTGAGATCGAAGCCACAGGTTCGGGCGCTAACATATGGAATTCCTTACCGCATTGACACCAGGGCAGGCACTGTCTGCACAAGACTGCTCACGTCAGACAGGGCTTGCCGTTTCGGCTGGCCGGGTTCACCTTGTTGTCACAAAGGAGACCGCCATGCCCGTCAAGAACCGTTTCGCCGAGCTTCTGCCCGAAATCACCGCCTGGCGCCGCGATTTCCATGAACACCCCGAGCTCTTGTTCGACGTCCACCGCACGGCGGCTCGGGTGGCTGAGCTTTGCCACTCTTTCGGCTGTGATGAGGTCGTCGAGGGGATTGGCCGGACCGGGGTCGTCGCGGTGATCAAGGGGCGCACCGACAGCCGGGGCAGGGTGGTCGGGCTGCGGGCCGACATGGACGCCTTGCCGATCCATGAACAGACCGGGGTGCCTTACGCCTCGAAGACCCCGGGCAAGATGCATGCCTGTGGCCATGACGGGCATACGGCGATGCTTCTGGGGGCGACGAAGTACCTGGCCGAGACGCGGAATTTTGACGGCACCGTCGTCTGCATCTTCCAGCCCGCGGAAGAAGGTGGGGGAGGGGGACGCGAGATGGTCGCGGAAGGCATGCTGTCGCGCTGGAATGTGCAAGAGGTCTACGGAATGCACAACATGCCGGGCATCCCGGTCGGGCATTTCGCGATCCGCCCGGGCGCGATGATGGCGGCAGCGGACCAGTTCGAGATCGTGGTGACGGGGAAGGGGGGTCACGCCGCCAAACCGCATGACTGCGTCGATACCACCGTTGTCAGCGCACATATCATCGTGGCGTTGCAGACCATCGCCAGCCGCAATGTCGATCCTTTGAAACAGATCGTCGTTTCGGTCTGCACGGTCGAGACGGACTCGACCGCGCACAACGTGATCCCGCAAGTGGTCAAGATGAAAGGCACGGTCCGCACGATGGATGCAAAGGTGCAGGATTTCGTCGAGACCCGTCTCGGCCAGATCGTCGAGGGCACGGCCTTGGCCTTGGGCGCGCGGGCCGAGGTAGACTACCAGCGCGGTTATCCGGTGACAGTCAACGCGCCCGAAAACACCGGGTTTGCCGCCGAGGTGGCGCAAAGGATTTCGGGTCATGTCAACACCGACACCCCGCCTTTGATGGGGGCCGAGGATTTCAGCTACATGCTGAACGAACGGCCAGGGGCGTACATCTTCGTTGGCAACGGCGACACCGCCATGGTCCACCATCCGGCTTACAACTTCGACGATGCCGCCATCCCCTTCGGGTCCAGCTGGTACGCCGAAATGGCCGAAACCCGGATGCCCGCAGCATGATCGGCGCGGTTCTGGTCGGTGTGGTGGCCGTGATCCATATCTGGATCCTGATCATGGAAATGATGCTGTGGGAAACGGACCGCGTCCGTCGGATCTTCGGCGTCTCAGCCGAATTTGCTGCGAACACGCGGGTTCTTGCGGCGAACCAGGGGCTATACAACGGCTTTCTTGCCGCCGGATTGATCCTGTCGCTGCTGCAGGGCTTGCCGGGCTCGGGTCAAGGGCTGGCGCATTTCGTGCTGGCTTGTGTTGTCGTCGCCGGGCTTTACGGCGGGGCCACTGTCGGGCGGCGGATTATCTATGTCCAGGCAGCCCCCGCGGCGCTGGCGCTTCTGGCGGTGCTGCTCGGGATCTGAGCGGCAGGGCTTCGCTTAGTCGGGGGCTGTGGCCGATCTAAGCAACGATACGCTGGACGAAAGGAACCGATCTGGCCGGACGATGACTGCGCTTGCGGGCAAAGATCAACTGCCCGATACTTTGCCCCAAACGGCGCGAGGTGCGATGGGACACGCAGGTCAGGCTGACGCGGTGACTGCAAGGCCGGTCCGGATCGAATTTCTGGTCGTCGAGCTGATGAACCGGCTTCTCGACCTGCCAGCCAATGCGATTGACGCCGAGATCGAAGCCACCTTGGCCATCGTCGGTTCGGCCTGCGGTTTTGACCGGACATTCGTGTTCCGCTTTGACGAGGTGAAGGGCTACAGCAACACCCACGAATGGGTGGCCCCCGGTGTCAAGGCGATGAAAAGCCAGATGCAGCAGCAGCCTGTCGACATGCATCCGCTCTGGCACGAAGCGTTGCACGCCGGCCGGACCATCGCCATCCTGGATCGGGACGATCTGATTGTCGGCTCACCAGAGCGGGCATTTCTACGCGAGATCGGGGTACACTCCTCGCTGAAGGTGCCGTTGCTGGACAACAAGCGATTGGTTGGCGTCATCGGTTTCGATTGCTGCCAAGCGGATCGGCACTGGGCGGACGACGAAGTGTTTCTGCTTACGTCCATCGGTCGGGCGATCTCGTCGGTGCTGCTGCGGGCAGACGCAGCCGCAAATGAGGCGGCGACGCGCAGCCATCTTGAAGCGACACTGAAAGCACTGCCCGACCTCGTGATTGAACTGACCGTCAGAGGCGAGATCATCGCAGCACATAGCGACAAGCTGCCCTGGCTGTCCGGTCTGGTGCGGGCCGGGATCGGCCGACCGGTCCGCGATATCCTGCCCTTGCCCTTGGCCGATACTCTGACCGAGCTGCTTGCCGACCCCGAGGCGCTGCAGAACGTTCAGATGCGGCGGATCGGGGTGTCCACGCTTGTAGCCCCGCACCGATACGAAGTTTCAGTGGCACCCCTGCCGCATCGCCCCGAAAGCGGCGGCAACCTGATCGTGGTGATCCGAGACATTTCGGCCGCCGACAGATCAACCGAAATGGCCTCATTTCGCGAAGGACAGTTCACCGCCTTCTTCGAGATGTGTCCGCATCCGATCCTTCTGAACGACTTTGATACGGGCGAGATTCTTGATGGCAATCGGGCGTTCAAAGAGGTCTTCGGATTGGACCCGCAGGCAACTGTCGTTCTGAAGGTCGAACAGATCCTGCCCGGAGGCGCACAGCAGTTTCTTCAAGACGCAGCGGCCGCGTTGAAAAGTACCCAAAGCTACGGCCCCGTGGAATCGCTGTTTCGCCGGAAGACGGGTGATGAGTTCACGGCGATCACCCGCTGTTTCATGAGCATCGATCCGCATGGCAGGCGTCTGGTCTGGTCTTTGATCGAGGATGTGACCGAAGTTCGCGCCAAAGCGGCAGAGCTCAAGGCCGAAAGCCGGACCCTGGAGGCGACGAAAGCCCGGTTCATGGCTGCAATCGATGCGCTTGACGACGGGTTCGCGGTCTTTGACGCGGATGACCGCCTGGTCATCTGGAACACGCCCTACACCCGCGTCTTTGCCGGGATCGCGGACCAGATTGTCGAAGGTGCGCTTTACGATGACCTGTTGCGTGCGGCCATCGACAGGGGGGTTTTCGGAGCCGAAGGCGAACGGGATGACGAAAACCTGCAGCGCCGCCTCGCCCGTCCCCTGACCGAGGTCTGGGACAATGAGGACGAGCTTGCCAACGGTCGTTTGATCTGGGTGCGCGAGCGCGCGACGCCCGCCCGTGAAACTGTCGGGCTTTACGAAGATGTCACCGCCCGCAGGCTTGCCGATCGTCGGCTTCAGCAGGTCGTTGACGGCGGCGGGATTGCCGTCTGGGACTGGGATGCCGATCATGGCTTCAGCACCATCAACGACCGCTGGGGAGCGATGCTGGGACTTGGTGCTGCCACCAGCCTTGACGCATTGATCGAGCTTGTTCACCCGGCAGACCGAATGTCCGTCCTTGCCGCGCAACGGTCCTTGTTTCTTGAAGGCGGCAAGGATTTCAGTCTGCGCAGCCGGATGCGACATCACAACGGCCGATGGGTCTGGCTGCTGACGCGCGGTCGTGTGGCCTCCCAGCGGGCCGATGGCAGCCCGCGACGCATTTCTGGCATAACGCTCGACGTAACGGCCCAGACCGAGGCGGAACAGCGTCTGACCAGGGTCATCGAAGGCGCCGAGGTTGGCATCTGGGAACTGAATTATCTCACCATGATAATTCAGATTGATGACCGGTGGGCCGGGATGCTCGGCTACTCGGTTGAAGATTTGGGCCCTCTTACCATCGAGCGTTGGCTGACCCTGGTGCATCCCGACGATCGCCACCTGATTGACTTGCGGCACCAGCAACTTCGCATGGGCGAGACGCTGAACGTCGAGGACGAGTTCCGTCTCCGTCACCGCGACGGCCATTGGGTCTGGGTGCTGTCGCGCGGGCAAGTGACCGAATGGGACGACGAAGGACACGCGCTGCAAGCCAGCGGCATCCATCTTGACATCACAGAGGCGAAAGCGCTCGAGACCGCACTGGCCCGCGAACGCGACACGCTGGCGCGGACCATGGAGACATCGGTCTCGGGGATCATCGCGATCGATGGCAGCGGTCGGGTGGTTTTCGCGAACGCTGCAGCAGAACGCGTCTTCGGGCGCAGGATCGCAGCCGGCGACTGTCTGCTTCAGCTCCTCGGCGCCGCCAGTTCGGCAAATCCCTCGTGCAGCCGGCTCCCGGACGACAAGCAGCCGATTGCCCGTGCCCTGGCAGGGCTGGCGGGTTTGCATGAGGCGCGCCATGACCTCTGCTGGCCAAACGGCGAATGTCGCGTGGTCGCGGCCACTGCCGCCCGGCTGTCGGCTCCCGGCACCGATCTGGCGGTGGTCTGCACCTTCACCGACATCACCGACGAGGTTCAGGCGGAAACCCGGCTTCGCGCGGCCATGATGGCCGCCGAGGCCGCTAGTCGGGCAAAATCTGACTTCCTTGCCGCCATGAGCCATGAAATCCGAACCCCTTTGAATGGCGTTCTCGGGATGGCGACCGTGCTGGCCGGTCGGCTTTCGAACCCCTCCGACCAAGCCATGGTCCGGGTCATCCGCGATTCGGGCGAGCATCTTCTGGGTGTGATCAACGACATCCTCGACCTCGCCAAGATAGAAGCCGGGCAAATGGTGCTTGACCCCCGCCCGATCCGGCTGCCGGACGTTCTTTTCCGGGTGGCTTCGCTGCACCAGACAACAGCGAACGAAAAGGGCGTCCGCCTCGTTACCAACTGCGCTGGCGGCGGGCGGGCCGAAGTCCGACATGGCGACGAGATGCGGTTGATCCAGATCCTGCACAATCTCATCGGCAATGCGCTGAAGTTCACCGACGCGGGCACAGTCAGCGTCAATATCGACTGTTCGTCCGCGGACCGGATCGTGATCAAGGTCCAGGACACCGGGATCGGCATGTCGGACGCCGAGATCGCCCAGGCCTTTGACGAATTCTCGCAAGGCATGGGTGGGTCGCGTCGCAGCCACGTCGGGACCGGCCTCGGCTTGCCGATCGTCAAGCGGCTCGCGCGGCTGATGCAGGGCGATGTCACGCTAAGCTCGGCCGAGGGGCAGGGCGTCATGGTCCGGGTTGAGCTGAAGATCCCGGTTCTGGCCGCCACAGGCTCTTTGACGGGCGACGCCGCAGTGCCGCGTCTTCCGCCCATGAAAGTGCTCGCAGCGGAAGACAATGCCACGAACCGGATCATCCTGCAAAGCATGCTGACCGCCCTTGGGGTGGATGCGGTGATCGTCAGCGACGGCCCGGAAGCCTTGAAACGATATCAAGCCGAGCGGTTTGATGCGGTGCTTCTCGACATCGCCATGCCCGGTATCGACGGGATTGCCACGCTTTCCGCGCTGAGGGACCTTGCCGGAACCGAGGGGCTGGCCAATGCCATTGCTGTAACTGCAAACGCGATGACACATCAGGTGAGCGACTACCTCAAAAAAGGGTTTGCTGCCGTCGTGGCAAAACCGATCCGGATCGAGCTCCTCAGCAAGGCGCTCTGGCAGTGTGTCGAAACGGTCGGGCCACCTTGACCTGAGGATGATGGATATGGTCGCGGAAGGTCCTTTGACTGATCGGTTGCTGGCACACGGTCTTTGCCGAAGAGGTTGACATGGACGAACGCCTTGACCCCCTGGCACGGGCCCTTTCCCTGCCGATCTGGCGCGGCAAGGCCACTGCGACGCCGTTGGGAGGCGGCATTACCAACATGAACCTCTTGGTCACCGATGCCGAACGTCAGGCTGTGGTGCGCGTTGGCGACGACATTCCCGTGCACCAGATCATGCGTTTCAACGAGCTCGCGGCCAGCCGCGCCGCGCATGCGGCGGGGGTATCACCGGCGGTCCTCCATCACGAGCCCGGCGTTCTGGTCATCGACTTCGTCGAGAGCCGCACCATGACGGCACCAGACCTCCAAGGGCAGGACATGCTGGAACAGGCGTTGGCGCTGGTCACCAAGACCCATCGCGAGATTCCGCGGCACTTGCGCGGGCCAGCGCTGGCCTTCTGGGTCTTTCAGGTGTTGCGCGACTATGCCGGAACGCTGGAGGACGGCAAGTCCCGCCATCGCGCGGCACTGGCGGGGCTGCTTGACGACGCCGGTGATCTCGAACGACAGGTTGGGCGGATCGAGATGGTCTTCGGCCACAACGACCTTCTGCCGGGGAATTTCCTGCATGATGGCCAACGCATGTGGCTGATCGACTGGGATTACGCCGGCTGGGGGTCACCGCTTTTTGACCTTGGCGGGCTGGCCGCCAACAACGGACTTGATCAGGCCCAAGAGACCTGGCTGCTCGAGACGTATTTTGCCAAGGGCCCGGATGCCGACCTCTGGCGCCGCTACCTGGCGATGAAAGCTGCTGCTGCCCTGCGTGAGGCGATGTGGTCGATGGTGCAGGAAATCCATTCCGAACTGGACTTTGATTACAAAGCTTACACCGCCGCTTATCTTGACACCTATCGTCAGGCCCTGGCTGCCGCGCGGGCCTCAAGCTGAAGTTGCGACGATCCGCGCCAGCGTGCAAAAGGCCTCAAGCCCAATCTCCTCGGCCCGGGCGGTGGGCGGGATGCCTGCGGCTTCCAGCTTCGCCTCGACCCCCGCACCTAGGCCCTTAAGGCTCGATCGCAGCATCTTGCGCCGCTGGTTGAAAGCCATGGCCGTTACGCGCTGCAATACCGCAAAATCACAGGGAAATCTCGGTTCGGCGAGGGCCGTCAAATGAACAACGGCCGAGTGGACCTTTGGGGCCGGGGTGAATGCCTCGGGCGGCAAGGTCATCACGATCCGCGCATCGGCCCGCCACTGCGCCAGCAGGGCCAACCGCCCGTAATGCTCGGTCCTTGGTTTGGCGACGATCCGCTCGGCCACTTCCTTCTGGAACATCAGCGTCAGCGAGGACCAGATCGGTGGCCAGACGGGTGGGCAAAGCCAACGGATCAGAAGCTCGGTGCCGACATTGTAGGGCAGGTTCGAGACGATCTTGACCGGTGGGGTCAGATGCGCGGCAAGGTCGATCTCCAGCGCATCGCCATGCAGGACCGTGAGGCGTCCGGGATAGGCGGCTGCAATCTCGGCCAGCGCGGGCAGGGCGCGGGCGTCCTTTTCCACCGCAACCACCCGGCGCGCACCTTCCGCCAGAAGCCCGCGCGTCAAACCACCGGGGCCGGGACCAACCTCCAGCACATCGCAGCCCGAAAGGTTGCCCGCCGCCCGCGCGATCTTGGCGGTCAGGTTCAGATCCAGCAGAAAGTTCTGCCCCAGCTGCTTTCGCGCCACCAGCTCATGCGCCGCGATCACCTCACGCAGGGGTGGCAAGCCATCAATCGTTCCCAAACCTGACCTTCCCCATTCTATGTCGACAAGTATCCCGGGGGTCCGGGGGTTGGCCCCCGGTCACCACCTCACCGCCCGCGCGCCGCTGCCATGTCTCGCGCCATCCGCAGGGCAGCAATCAGGCTGGACGGATCGGCCTTGTCCTGGCCCGCGATGTCATAGGCCGTGCCATGGTCGGGCGAGGTGCGCACGAACGGCAACCCCAGCGTCACATTGACGCCACCTGCAAAGTCGATGGTCTTGATCGGGATCAGCGCCTGATCGTGATAGGCGCAGATTGCGACGTCATAACCGGCCCGGGCCGCCGCATGAAACATGGTATCGGCAGGGTAGGGGCCTTTCACTTCAAGACCCTCGGCCTGCAGCCGCGCGATCAGCGGGCGGATCATCCGCTCTTCCTCCCACCCCATCGCCCCGCTTTCGCCCGCGTGGGGGTTGAGGCCCGCAACCGCGATCCGTGGCGCGGCAATGCCGAAGTCGCGGATAAGGCCCGCGCGGGTGATGCGGATCGTCTCTTTCAGCAAGGCCTCGGTCAGCGCAGCCGGAACCTCGGAAAGCGGAATGTGGATCGTTGCCGGCACGACGCGCAGTTCGGGACAGGCCAGCATCATCACCACTCGGTCGACGCCCGCCAGATGCGCCAGGAACTCGGTGTGCCCCGGAAAGGCAAAGCCCGCCCCGTCTTTCAGCACCTTCTTGTTGATCGGAGCCGTACAGATCGCCGAAGCCTCGCCCGCCAGCACCAGCTCCACCGCTCGCTTGATCACCGCGACAACGCCCACCGCATTCGCCGGGTCAGGGGCACCGCCACGCGCCAAGGCCGCGAAATCATGGCGCAAAACCGGCAGGGCATCGCCGCCCGCCACCTCAGCACAAGACGCCAACTCCCGCCAAGCCACCCCATCCGGTAAATGCCTGGGATCGCCCAGCCAGACAAACCGCTCACCAGCCGCCCAGGCCTTGGCCGCGATCTCTGGCCCGATCCCCGAAGGATCGCCCGAGGTCAGGATGATCGGCGCGCTCACGGCTCGCGGATGATGGCGGCCGAACGCAGTTCCTCGATATAGCCTTCCGCCAGACCCTCCAGCTTCTGGTTGATCACCCGCTCGCGGACCTGGTCGCGGGTTGGCGGTGTCTCAAGCGTCTGCTCGCGACCGCACAGCATCAAAAGCCGCCGATACCCCGCCCGCGTCAGCGCGATCGAGCTTTCGCCGGGATCAAGCCGCGCAAGTTCCAGCGCCACATCGCCCGGAACGCTGTCCAGGGGGCCTTTGGTCACCGTCAGCCGGTCCTCGGGCAGCCCGTTCGCCTGGCCGTAAAGGTCATTGCATTCGTCGGCTGCGGCCCGGATCCTTGCAATCTCGGCCGCATCGTCCGGCACCAGAAACTCCGCCCATTCGACCGTCACCGCAATCGGTTCGGCGGTCTTGTCTTCGGCCACATCGCGCAAAAGGAACAGAACCACCGCCCCGGGGACCGCGATCGGGTCCGAGACTTCGCCTGCGTCCAGCGCCAGGATCTTCTGCCCGATTTCGCCCGGCAGATTCGCCAATGGCAGCCAGTCAAGCCGCCCGCCAGCCCCCGCAGTGGGGGCGGCGGAATACCTCCGGGCGGCTGCGGCAAAAGCGCCCTCGCCGCTCAGGCTGTCGGACAGCTCCTGGGCGCGGGCAAGGGCAGCGTCTTCCTGTCCCTCCGGGGCGGGAATAACCAGCTCGCTGGTCAGAACCTGCAAGGCGCGCGGACGTGCCGACGCTTCCAGTGCCCGGTCGATGTCGTTTTCGCTGATCGGAACCTGGCCCAGGAACCGCGCCCGCACGATCTGGCGCCACAGCACCCCGGCCGCAACGAAATCCCGCATCGTCTCGGCCGATATCCCGACTTTGCCAAGCTCGGCCACGAACTCGTCTGCTGTCAGGTTGGCGCGCGCCGCGAACTCGGTCAGGCCTGCCGCAAGATCTTCTTCGGTCAGTTCCAGCCCCAGCCTCTCGGCTTCGGTAAAGCGCAGCCGGTCTTCGACCAAAGCCTTCAACGCCTCTTCTTCGGGGTTGCCGGGCGCGCGCAGGACCCGCAGGAACAAGGCCCGCTGTTCAACCTCGAACTGGGTTATCGCCCGGTCATTCACATAAAGCCGCGGCGTGAACAGGTCCTGCGCCAGCACTGGCACGGCACCTGGCCAGACAAGACCAACGCTACACACCAGCGCCGCAGTCTGCCGTTTCAGAAACGAAAATCCCATCGCGTAAGCCGCTCTTCCTCGATCTCGCGGGTCTGAGGCCCGCTGCTTCTGACGCCCTGTTCCGCCAACCGTATCGCCCGTCCTCACTGCCGACAGGTCCGCGCCGGACCCCCGGTCACGCCACTGCCAAACCCGACAAGATCCAGCGACAGACCGAAATCCGTTGTCGGCTGCACATTAGTCGAGGACGTGAAGCGACGCGAGAGGGAAACATCAAACCGCACGCATTCGTTCAGGAACTCCAGACCCAGACCCGCGACCGACCCCTGATCGGCCTCGAAATCGTAGCGGCCGGACAACTTTGCCGTCCAGTTTGGGGTCAGCCGTTGACGCGCATCGATACTGAATTCCTGCGTCGGTTCGGGCCGGTTCTCCAAAGGATCGGCAACCGCCCAGATCATCGAGGTGGCAATCGACGTCTTCGGCCCGTTAAAGGCAAGCCTGGCCTCGGCCTTGGTGACGTCCAGGTCGTCGTCCATGACCAGTCGCCCGGTCATGGCAAAGCCATCTGCAAGCGCGAAGTTGACCGCCGTCAGCCAGTCCGACTGGGTGCCATCAAGCCCGGAGCCGACGCTGAACTGGTCAAGATCGGCCTCGCGGAAGACGCGGCCGACCGTCACGCCCACTGTCCAGCCATCCGGATCATATCGGGTCCAGGTCACGCCCACATTCGCGCGGTTTCCCCGCTCGACGGCGTCCGAGCCGGGGAACCGGTCAAGCGCGAAAAGATTTCCCTCGTCGAACTCGACAAGCGCGGAATCTTCGTTCGGCAGGTCCTCGGCGTTGGACGACGCAAAGATCACTTGCACGACAGGCTCGATCACATGGCTTGCCCCGCTCGCCCCGGTCTTGACCCAGGGCCAACGCAGCTCGATCCCGGCGCTGCCATGCGTTCGGGTCGTACCGCCCGCAAAAATCGCATCATCGGTTATGCTGTAGCTATCGGCGGTGGCCTCGCCAAGAATAGTGCCTTCGATGCCAAGGGGCAGGATGAAACTGCGCCGCCAGTCGATCCGGGCAGATACCCTGCCGATGTCTCGGCCATCCGGGATATCGTCTCCATCCGTCCCGTCTAGCGGGCTGGCCGAGCTGCGGTACTGGTTGTGGGTTTGCAGCCGAAGTCCGCCGTCGCCACCCAGCGGCCCAAGCGAAAAGCGGCGGTGAAAGGTCAGATCGGCCACCAGTGACGGGATGGCAGAGTCCGACTCGCTATCGCGAAGGGTCTGGAAGCTGATGATGCGGGCCGAAATATGTTCGTTGCGGCGGGTGCGGGTGACCTCCAACCGGCTGTCCAGACGGTCATCGTTTCCAAGTCCGTAGTCCAGAAGATAGGCAGGGTCCGACACGGTCTGGCCCTTGAACGTCAGGTTGAACTTTGCTGGCAGGGTGAAGGCACCATCGACCTTAAGGTAGCCCCGGGTCCTGCCCGGGATCAGATCATCGCGCGAGATCGACCCGGTGATGTCGATAACACCGGTTGCAAAGGCTTGCCGGTAGCGCAGGCCAAGGGTCTGGCTGTCGTTGGTCGACACATAGGGCGTCAGCGTCAGGTCGGCAGATTTGCCGATCACGATGAAATAGGGCAGCTTGATCCCCGTGCCGAGGTCGGATGTCGTGCGGATCGACGGCATCAGAAACCCCGTCGCGCGCTTCAAAGTCGGATCGGGCATCCTTAGGCGCGGGATGTAGAAGATCGGCACCCCGGCCAGACGGAACTGGGCGCGGTCAAAGTAGATCTGGCGTTCCTGTTCGTCATGGACCACGCGGCGGGCGCGGATTTCCCAAAGCGGGGTCGGGTCGCCCTCGCAGACCTTGCAGGACGAGGCGGCGACCGTCTGCAACGCGGTGTAGCGGCCCGCGACGCGCGTCATTTGGTTTGCGGCCAGTTGAAGCTGACGGTTCAGCACCAGCCGCGCGCTGGTCAGGATGCCTTCCGACAGATCGGCGGCGAGGTCGGCTTGCGAAGCAAGGATCAAGGTCTCGCCGGTGGCATCGGTCAGGACAATCGGGCCGGTAATTTCCAGCCGGTCGGTAGCCTGATCAAAGACGATGCGCTGCGCCTTCAACCGGCGGCCCTTGAAGAAGATCTCGACATTGCCATCCGCGATCAGGCGGGTGTCGCCGGTGATCTCCAGATTGTCCGAGATCAGCGTCGCCTGCTCTTGTGCCTGCGCGGGCAGGGCAAGGGTCAGGATCAACGCAAGAAGGGCCAGAAGACGGGACACCTCAGCCATCCTCAAGATGCAGGAGGAGGCCGAGTGAAAAGAAGGTCGCGGCAAGGGGCGGGCTCCAGGCGGCAAGCACGACGGGAATCTGCCCGCTATCCCCCAAAGCCTGGGCAAAGTTGCGCAGAAAATAGATCCCGAAGCCCGCCAGCAGCGCATAAAGCACCATCTGGCCGGTGCCGCCAAACCGGACATGCCGCATGGTAAAGCCCGCGGCCACCAGCACCATCGCGGCCATCAGCAGGGGAAGCGCCAGCTCCATCTGATACCAAAGCTTGTAGGCCCGCGCCGAAAAACCGGCGCGTTCCAGATCGGCAATGTAGCGCGGCAGGTCCCAGAAGCCGATGGCCGAAGGCGTCCCGAAACTGTCGCGGATCCGTTCCGGCGTCAGGTCTGACGGCAAGGCGATGGGCCCCTCAGCGCTGACCGCCGCCTGCTCCGGGTTCGCTGCCGTCAGGTCCCAGGTCTTGGTGCCCGTGAGCTGCCAGGCCCCCCGTGTCAGCTTTGCGGTCTCCGCCTCGATCCGCGTCTTTGGCAGGCCCTGACCGTCAAACCCTAGAAACGTCACCCCGAACAGCTCGGTCCCGTCCAGGTTGGACCGTGCGGCCTGGATCACCGTCTGCCCGTCCTCCGACCCTTGCCGCAGCCAAAGCCCGCTGTCCGCCACCGAAAGCACCGACCGCCCCCCCTGGCTTAACTCCGACCGCTTGTCGTCATAGGCTTTCGACATCGCTGCGACCAGCGGGTTGAAAAACGCGATGGCAAGCAGCCCCAAAGCCACCGACACCAAAAGTGGCGTCACCAGGAACCGCAACCCCGACCGCCCCGCCGCCCGGACCACCACCAGCTCCGACGACCGCGCGAGGCCCAGGAACATCGCAATCGCCCCCATGATCATGATCAGAGGCAGAATGCGGTAAAGCGTTGCCGGCACGCTTAGAAGCGACAGTTGCGCCGCAACGGCAAACCCCACGCCTTCGTCCGAGAACCGCCGCAACTGCTCGATCATGTCAATCAGCATCATGATGCCGAAAAAGACCAGGAACACCCGCCCGACCGTCCACAGAAAGCGCCTCGCGATGTAAAGGCTCAGCGTCATGCCGCCACCCGCCGCCGCCGCGGACGTTGCGCCTGCCACAATAACCCCACCGCCGCCAAAACCCCCAGGACCGGCGCCAGATAGACCGCAGGCCAGGCCGCGGCCGAGGTAAGTGCAGCGCCGCCCGCCCAGGTCCAGACCAGCTGCATCGCGATCAGAAGGCCCACCGCCAGCGCCATTTGCCGCCAAAGCCCGAAGCGCGAGAAACTGCCCAGCATCAGCGCCGCAAAGCCGATCAGCGGGGCTGCCACCGACATCAGGGGTGCCGCCAGCCGCGAATGCCCCTCTTCGCGCAACTGTGCCTCACTGGCCCCCGTCGCCGTCATCGCCTCGGGTGAGGCGCTCAGCAGCAACCGCGTCGGCAGCGCATTCAGCGCAATCTGCCCCGACCCTCCAACTGACACCAGGCCCGCAAGGTCCAGCGTAAAATTTGAAAACCGCGTTACGGCAATCCGACCGTCTGCGCGCGACAGGGTCTGGGTTGACCCATCGACCATCACCAGCTTCGGCGCCGCCTCTCCACGCACCAAAAAGGCCTTGCGCGCCGAATGGATCGCCCGCTCGCCCGCGCTGCGCTCATCGGACAGGAAAAGGTCCAGAAGCTCGCCCGTCGCACTGATCTCGCGGATATAAAGCGTGACACCCGCCGACGGATGCATGAACTGCCCGGCCTTCAGGAACCGCGCAGTAACGTTCTGCGAAATCTCGGCACTTCGCACGCTCAGCATTCGCTGGCTTGCCGGAACCAGAATGTTGGTCAGCACAAGCTGCATGATCATCACGGTCAACCCGAAGTAAAGCACCGGCCGCGCCAGACGAAAGGCGGAAAACCCCGTGGCCTGCATCACCACAAGCTCGCTTTCCAGCATCAGCCGATTGATGACGTAGACGGTGGCCGCAAAGGCCGCCACCGGCAGCACCAGACGGATCGCATTCGGCAGGGTCAGGATCGAAAACTCCAGAAACACCAGCGCCGACTGGCCATCACCGATCAGCTGATCGAAAAGGCCAACCGCCCGGTTCACCCAATAGACCGCGACCAGCACCAGGGCGAAAAAGCCAAACAGTTGCAAGAGGTGCGACAAGAGGTATTTGTCGAATCTAGACACGCCTGAACCGGCCCCTACAAGATGTTGCGGCGACCCTAGCGGAATTCACCGGCGGCGAAAACTGATATCTGGCCATTCGCCGGGGCCGGTTGTAGCCTTCCGGCAAGCCACCGCCCAGTGCGGCAAACCCGTCCCTTTGAGTGAGCCAAAGATGCCCCAACCCTTGCCGATTCAGTTCCAAGCCGTCGATCTTGAAGCACTTGCCGCCGCCAAGGGCCGCATTGCCGTTCTGGCCGATCCGGACCAGCCGCCCAGCCTTGGCTTCAAACGGCTGGACCGGTTGACCAAGGGGGCGATCGCGCGCGCTGTGGGCTCCGAGGCTTTCGGCAAGCTCAAGCCCGGCGAGGCGATGGACCTGGCCTGGCCCGCCGGACTTGCCGCCGAGGCGGTGCAGATCCTGCGCTTGCCAAAGAAGGCCGACCAGACCCAGGCCCGCAAGGCCGGGGCCGCCGTCGGGCGCAGCCACGGGGCAGGGGGCTCGCTTCTTCTGGCCGAGGGGCACGCTCGTGCCGCCGACATCGCTTTTGGCCTCGCGATGCGGGCTTACGACTTCGATACGCACAAGACCGGCGAAAAGACGGCTCGCGGCCCGGTCATGGTGATGGTGACGAACCCCGAGGCCGTCGGGCGGGCTGCCGCCCCGATGGCCGCGGTCGCCGAAGGGGTTTTCTTCACGCGCGATCTTGTGAATGAACCCGCGAATGTGCTCACCACGGATGACTTCGCCGCGCGCTTGGCCGCGATGCAGGAACTGGGGCTCGAGGTCGAGATTCTGGAAGAGGCTCAGCTTGCGAAACTTGGGATGGGCGCGCTTCTCGGCGTGGGGCAGGGGTCGGAAAGCCCCTCGAAGGTTGTGGTCATGCAGTGGCAGGGCGGCGAGACGGGCGAGGCCCCTTTCGCGCTCGTCGGCAAGGGCGTGGTCTTCGACACCGGTGGTATCTCGATCAAGCCGGCTGCGGGCATGGAAGAAATGACAATGGACATGGGCGGCGCTGGCGTCGTGGCCGGGGTCATGCGCGCGCTTGCCCTGCGCAAAGCCAAGGCGAATGTCGTCGGTCTGGTGGGGCTTGTCGAAAACATGCCCGATGGCCGCGCCCAGCGTCCGGGCGATGTGGTCAAATCCATGAAGGGCGACACGATTGAGGTGATCAACACCGATGCCGAGGGGCGGCTGGTCCTTGCCGATGTGCTTTGGTATGCACAGGACCGCTTCAAGCCCACCGGCATGATCAATCTTGCCACGCTCACTGGGGCGATCATCGTCGCTTTGGGGCACGAGAACACCGGCGTCTTTTCCAACAACGACGATCTTTGCAACGCCTTTCTTGCCGCCGCCAAGGCCGAGGGCGAAGGCGCCTGGCGGATGCCGATGGGAGATGCCTACGACGCCAAGCTGAAAAGCCGTATCGCCGACATGATGAATGTGGGCGGCCGCGACGGCGGCGCGATCACGGCTGCCCAGTTCCTCCAGCGTTTCGTCAAGCCGGACATGCCTTGGTGCCATCTCGACATCGCCGGAACCGCGCTTTTGAAGTCGGACTCGATGCTTGCGCCGAAAGGGGCGACCGGCTGGGGGGTGATGGCGCTTGACCGGCTGATCCGGGACCGGTTCGAAAGGTGACGCTCCTCCCTCGCTTCGCGTCGGTCCTCGCAGGCCGGTGCCCAGCGAAGAGAAGTCGAAGACGAACGATGAGCGGCTTGAAAAGGTCTGGTCCATGGGCACCGTAATGTTCTACCAGCTTTTGCAGTCAGCACCCGCCGATACGCTGGCCGTCAACGTGCCACGTGCGCTCAAGGAAGGCTGGCGGGTCATGGCGCGCGGGACCGATCTTGCAGCACTTGACCGGCTGGACGCGGCGCTTTGGCTCAAAGGCGGGGATGAAAGCTTTCTGCCGCACGGGCAGGAGGGCGGTCCACATGACGCCGACCAGCCTCTGCTTCTTGGGCTCGCGCAACCGGTGAATGGCGCCAGGGTGCTGGCCCTTGTCGATGGGGCTGAAGCCTTGGACGCCGAAATCGCCGCGATGGAGCGGGTATGGGTTCTCTTTGACGGCAACGATCCCGACCGCTTGCAAGCCGCGCGGGCGCAGTGGAAGGCTATGACCACCGCAGGTCATCCCGCACAGTACTGGTCGGAAGAAAGTGGCAAATGGGAAAAGAAGGCCGAAAATCAGCCTGGATAAGGGCCCGACAAAGTGTTTAAAAGGCCTTAACAAAAAATACTACGATATTGATATTAATGAATTTAATGAAATTGTCCACCGTGGACACTCACTCCCGCAGGATCAGTTTGCCGTCCGCGAACTCCATCCGGAACTGCCCCAGATAGTCCATCCCCAAAAGCGAGCCATCAAGCTCGCCCTCGTTGACGTAGGCCGAGAAATTCTCGTTCCGGAACGGACCAAGCTCGATCAGGGGCAGGCTCACCAGCGCCGTCCTGACGACCCCGTTCGCGGTCGATGCCTCCCCAAGGAACAGCAGGCTGTCCGGCTCGATCCCCAGCCGCCCGGCATCCTCAAGACTGAGGACCAGCCCCGATGCCCCGGTATCGACCATGAACGGTACCTCGGTCCCGTTGATCCGCAGCGTGAGGTAGTAGTGCCCATCCTCGGCCCGAGGCACCTCGATCACCCCGTCCTGATGCACGGACTGGACCGGCATGATATCCTGCCGAATGTCCTGCCAAAGCCCGTAGCCCGCCATCACGCCTACGAAGATCAACCCCCAGGCCATCGCCATCCGTAACGCCTGCCCCATGCGCTGGCGGAACTCCACCATGACCCAGCCCATGAGTGCTGCCAGGATCAGGCCAAGATAGGCCATGCGGGCAAGGGTATCTCCGTCCATCTTCTCCTCCGGTTGCGATCGATATGGGGACGGCTGCGCGTAATGGGAAGGCTACCCGATCAACCCTGTCCCTCGAACCCCGTCGATCACGAACTGGACCGACAGGGCGGCGAGAAGCATGCCCAGAAGGCGGGTGATCACGATGGTCCCGGTCCGCCCCAGCATCCTCTCGAGCGGTGGCGAGGCCAGTAGGAAGGCGTAGGTGACCAGCATCATGAATACCATTAGGCCAAGGATCGCGAAGGTTCCCGCCCAGCTTGGGCCCGCCTGTCCGACAAGCAGGATCATGGTTGCAATCGCCCCCGGTCCGGCGATCAGTGGGGTCGCAAGCGGAAAGACCGAGGGGTCGTGATCAGGATCGGCTTGCTGCCCCTCACGCCGCTGGGTGCGCCGCTCGAACAGCATGTCTAGCGCGGTGAGGAACAGAAGGATCCCGCCTGCAATGCGAAAAGCGGGCATCGAGATGCCGATGAAAGTGAGGATCGACTCACCCGCGACGCCAAAAAGCAGAAGGAGCGCCGTCGCGATGATCGAGGCCCGCAGCGCCATGGCCCGGCGCTTTTCGACCCCCATGCCACGGGTCAGCGCAATGAAAAGCGGCACGAGGCCCGGCGGGTCGATCACCACGAACAGCGTGGCGAAGGCGGTGATCAGGAAGGCGGTCTCAGGCATGTCGTCTCCACGCTTCGTGGAAGGGTAGCCCGGCGGTCGGGCGTTTGGGAAGCGGAACCTTCCGGACCGGCAGGAGCGTCTGGAACTCCGGGATAGATGAACGACGATCAAAGGACCGGCTGGCGATCAATGACCTGAGTTTGATCCAGACGCAGAGGTATGAACGCCAGATCGCGTCGTCAATACTGATAAAGAGTTGCGACTAAGCCGCTGCCTGCTCAAGTTTTTCCTGCGCCGACAACCACATTGCCTCGGCCTTGTCGAGCGCCTGCATCACCTCGGCATATTTCGCATTCCAGGTCGCGAGTTCGCCTTTACGGCCATCCTCGTAAAGGGACGGATCGGCGAGTTTCGAGGCCAGCTTGTCCCGCATGTCGTTCAGTTTAGCCAATCGCTCTTCGCACTTGCGGACCTCGGCCTTGATGACAAGGATCTCGTCACGGCTAGCTTTTCGTGGTTTTTCAATTGGTTTCGTCGCGACCTTCACCTCTTCGTCGCCCGTCAGAAGCTGGCGGCGGTAGGCCTCCAGATCCTCGGTGTACGGCGTGACCGCGCCGCCTTTGACCAGCCACAGGCGGTCAGCGACGAGGCCAAGAAGGTGCATGTCATGGCTGACAAGGATGACCGCGCCCGAGTACTCGGTCAAGGCGTCGACCAGGGCTTCCCGAGATTCGATGTCGAGGTGGTTGGTCGGTTCGTCCAGGATCAGAAGATGCGGGGCGTCGATCGTGGCGAGGAGAAGCGACAGCCGCGCCTTCTGCCCGCCGGAAAGGCGACCGACGACCGTGTCGGCCTGGTCGGCCATCAGGCCAAAGCCAGCCAGTCGTGCGCGGAGCCTGGCCTGCATTTCGGCGGGGCGCAGGCGCTGGATATGCTGAAGGGGCGTTTCGTCGATGTGAAGCTCATCTACCTGATGCTGGGCGAAATAGCCGATCCGCAGTTTGGAAGAGCGGGAAAGCTTGCCCTCTGACGGTTGAAGTTTGCCAGCCAAGAGCTTGGAAAGTGTGGATTTTCCTTCGCCGTTGCGACCAAGAAGGGCGATGCGGTCGTCCTGATCTATGCGCAAGTTCAGCCGTTTCAGGACCGGGGGGCCGCCATAGCCCACTGCGGCGCCGTCAAGGTTGATGATCGGGGGGGCCAGTTCCTCGGGCGCGGGGAAGGTGAAGACGACCTTCTTGGCATCCTCTGGCGCGGTGATCGGGGTCAACTTTTCCAGCATCTTCACGCGCGACTGGGCCTGCACGGCCTTGGAGGCTTTGGCCTTGAAGCGGTCGACGAAGCTTTGCAGATGGGCGCGGCGGGCCTCGACCTTCTTCGCCTCGGCCTGCAGGACGGCGCGGCGTTCGGCCATCTGGCGGGCGAACTGGTCGTAAGGGCCGGTCCAGTAGGTGAGCTTGCGGTTGTCGAGATGCAGGATGCCCTGCACGGCCCGGTTCAGAAGGCCGCGGTCGTGGGAGATGATCAGAACCGTGTGGGGATATTTCTGAAGATAGCTCTCGAGCCAAAGCGCGCCTTCGAGATCAAGGTAGTTGGTCGGTTCGTCCAAGAGCAGATAGTCGGGCTGGGCGAAAAGGACGCCCGCAAGCGCCACCCGCATTCGCCAGCCGCCGGAAAAGGCCGAGCAAGGCATGAGTTGCTGGTCAGCATCAAAGCCTAACCCTTTGAGAATGCTGGAAGCCCGGCCTTCGGCTGACCAGGCGTCGATATCGGCAAGTCGGGCCTGAATCTCGGCGATGCGGTGCGGGTCGGTCGCGTGTTCGGCCTCATGAAGAAGCGCCGCGCGTTCGGTGTCGGCCTGCAGAACCGTGTCCAGAAGCGAGGTCTCCGATGACGGCACTTCCTGCGCCACGCCGCCGATCTTGGCGCGCTGGGGCAGGGTGATCGTCCCACCCTCCAGCGCAAGTTCGCCCCGGATCAGGCGAAAAAGCGTGGTCTTACCCGCGCCGTTGCGGCCGACAATACCGACCTTATGGCCGGTCGGAATCGTGGCGGTGGCGCCCTCGAACAGGGGGCGGCCTTCGACATTGTAGGTGATATCTTCGATCTTCAGCATGCCGCGGGGATTGCCTGATGCAAGGCGCGGCGTCAATGCCGAGACACCTTTTCTTGGGCGTCCGGGCATGCTAGCAGCCCGGCGACCCGTTCCGGCACGATCGTGCCCAACCCCATGGAGAGCCCGATGGCCACCGAACGCACTTTGTCGATCATCAAGCCCGACGCAACCAAGCGTAACCTAACTGGCAAGATCGTTGCCAAGTTCGAAGAGGCGGGCCTGCGTGTCGTCGCCTCGAAGCGCATTCATCTGACGGCTGCGCAGGCGGGCGGGTTCTATGCCGAGCATGCCGAGCGTGGGTTCTACGGCGAGCTTTGCGCGTTCATGGCGTCCGAGCCGGTCGTCGTGCAGGTGCTGGAAGGCGAAGGTGCTATCGCCAAGAACCGCGAAGTGATGGGTGCGACCGATCCGGCGGCTGCGGCCGATGGCACCATCCGCAAGGAATTCGCGCTGTCCAAAGGCGAGAACTCGGTCCACGGGTCCGATTCGGAAACCTCGGCTGCACGCGAGATCGCGTTCTTCTTCTCGGGCCTTGAACTCGTCGGCTGATTGTAGCGACGGTCTTGCTTGCGGCCCGGTCCTTGTGACTGGGCCGTTTTCGTTTGGGCGGGGGCAGATCGATGTTGTTACCAAGTTTATTCGTCGCCTGGCCTGCAAAGTAGAAATGTCGCATGGCGCTGTCGGAGCGGGACCGGGCAGGGCGGAGACCCCGATATCGCAGGCCTGACCGGTCCTGCGGTCAGGTTCATTCGGCGGCATGGGCTGCCGCTTCGGCCGCGCGGCGGTCGGCGCGTTTCTCGGCCCAGCCCTTGGGACCGGATGGCTTGCGTCCGGTTGGTGTGTAGCGGGTTCGCTGCTTGCCGACTTTGACTGGCTCGGCAATTCGGGCGTCCTGAATCTCCCTGGCGAAGGCCAAGGCTTCCGACAGCCGCTTGTTCTCGGTGATCGCGGCATGGGTCACGCGCTGCTGGTCGGGGTCGAAGACGTGGTAGGGCCGGGAAAACCCCTTCCAGCGAACTTCAAAGCGCCCATCCGGCCAAGCGTAGGTGTCGACATACTTGCCCACCAGGCCGCGTGAAACCTCCGTCTCCTCCAGCATGATGCGCTTCCTCTCATAGGAGAACGTCAGTGCTGGCCGACATAACGCTCATCGCGCCAGCACAGGATGTCGGCCAACCGGTCCGGGCTTTCGGTCACCGCGCGGTGCAGGTTGTCAGGGCGGGCAGGGGTGCGGGCAAACTGCTGGTTATGGCGCAGGATGTAGCCCGGCAACCAGTCATTGCCCGCCTTCATGCCAGTCACGCCATCAAGCCGCATCTCCTTGACGAGGCGATGCTGAAGAGTGCGGTTCTTGCGCTCGACCCGGCCTTTGGCCTGGCTGGAATTTGCACAGAGAATCTCGATGTTTAGTTCCAAGAGCGCGCGCCCGAACTGGGTGGCCTGATGACCAGATTTGGCATCGGCCCTGGCAACCCGGAACACCGAGTGCTTGTCGGAATAGAAGGCGACCGGCTTGCCGTGCGACCGCAGATACCCCGCCAGCATCTCGAAATAGGCAAAGGTGCTTTCCGAGGGCACGAAGTGCATCTCCTGGATCGCGCCCGTCGCATCATCCACCGCCACGATCAGCGTGCAGGGCGCGTCGCGATCTTCGAACCATCGATGGTCCGAGCCGTCGATCTGGACCAACTCGCCATAGCATTCGCGCCGAAGCCGCGGCCGGTGAAACACCCTCCGCTGGCTGCGAGAGAGCCAGAGTCCGTCCTCGACCATCCATTTGCGCAGGGTCTCGCGCGAGACCTTCACACCGTCACGCTCGGCCAGCTTCTCGGCCGCCAGCGTCGGACCGAAATCGGCATAACGCTCCCGCACAAGGGCCATGGTCAGATCGCGCAGGCCGTCGAGTGTGCAATTGTTCGAGGGCCGTCCGCGCGCCTTGTGCCGTAGCGCGACGGCGCCATCTTCGCGGAACGTCTTCAGCAAGCGTTGAACCTGTCGCTCACTCAGGCACAAGACTGAAGCAGCTTCTGACGTCGACACCCGCCGCGCAACGACGCTCGACAAAACCTCGACCCGGTGAACTTCGCGCTCGCTCATCAGCACCCATCCCATGCCGCCGACTCCTCATGCCAGAAGGACAGGGCGACATTCTAACTTTGCTCAGGTGCGACAGTTCTACTTTGCAGCTACATCGGATTATCGTGTAATCAGTATTATGTAATGCAAAGCCTGCTGGAATGGTCTGGCCTGCCGGGATATGACGCTCGAGGAGCCTTTGGAGCCGCAAATGCCCTTCAACCGTTCGATCAAGATCGCCCCGTCGATCCTTGCCGCCGACTTCGCGAATTTTGGTGCGGAGTGCCGAGCCATTGAAGCGCAAGGCGCTGACTGGGTGCACGTGGATGTCATGGACGGTCATTTCGTTCCGAACCTTACCTTCGGCGCGACGATGTGCGCGGCACTGCGGCCGCATATCAAAGGCGTGATGGATGTGCATCTGATGATCGCCCCAGTAGACCCGTACCTGGAAGCCTATGCCAAAGCTGGCGCTGATATCATTACCGCGCATGTCGAGGCCGGATCCCACATTCACAGAACGTTGCAAGCCATTCGCATGCTTGGGAAAAAGGCAGGTATTGCGGTCAACCCAGGCACAGCTGTCGAAGCCGTGGCCGAGCTGCTGGACATGGTGGATCTGGTTTGCGTGATGACAGTCAGTCCGGGCTTTGGTGGGCAGAGCTTCATTGAAAGCCAGCTTGAAAAGATTGCCCGCCTGAGGGCGATGATCGGCGACCGGCCGGTGCATATCGAAGTCGATGGCGGCGTCACGACGGCGACGGCTCCGTTGGTCGCAAAGGCTGGCGCGGATGTTCTTGTGGCCGGGTCGGCGGTGTTCAAAGGTGGGTCCGCTTCGGTGCCTGAAGCCTATGGCGTCAACATGGCAGCGATCCGGGCGGCGGCCGAGGCCGCAATCGGTTAAGCCGCCCCGGGTTCGCCACACGAGTACGCTCGTGATTTGACGGTTGCCGCCTCTTTTGGGCCGATTTAGATGACATCTTCCGTCATCTGACCGAATTACCGCCCAATTGACGGTTGGGTGCCTCGACATTCCAAGGAAAGCGCCCTTATGTCGCGTCCAAGTCAAGAATGCCGCTAGGTCAAGCCAGTCTGACTGCGGGGCATGTCCGGACAGAGGGAAAATGACCATGAGTGAGACCACGATTCTTGTGCTTTTGAACCAGATCGCAGCTTCATCGAGCATCGACGAAGCTTGGGAGCTAGGGACGAGTTTCTTCGGTAAACTTGGGTTCAAGCGGGTGAACTATGGCTTCACCCGGTTTCGGCATCTGAAAACGATCGGTGATCCCGATGACGCGCTGTTCCTGTCGACCTGCGACGCTGACTATATGAAACGCTACTTCGTCGGGGGATTCTTCGCCAAGACGCCGGTGTTTCGCTGGGCCGAAAGGAACTCGGGCGCATGTACCTGGACCTGGGTCAAAGAGGCATTCGACGCGGGCAAGCTGTCACCGGATGAGGCCGAAGCGGTCAGGCAGAATGCGATGGCCGGGATTACTGCGGGCATCTCGGTCAGCTTTCCCGAGGTTTCGTCGCGGTCAAAGGGTGCGCTGGGGTTGATCGCCGATCCTGGGCTGACCAACGCGGATGTCGATGCGATCTTTGCCGTCAAGCGGGAAGAGATCTTGGCCGTGGCCAATATGATGCATCTGACAATCGTGCATCTGCCGCAGCTCAGCCGCCACCGGGCGCTAAGCCCCCGACAGCGTGAGGCGCTGGAATGGGTTGCAGACGGCAAAACCACGCAGGATGTGGCGCTGCTGATGGGCGTATCGCCTGCGATGGTCGAAAAGCATCTGCGGCTGGCACGTGAGGCTTTGGCGGTGGAAACGACAGCTCAGGCGGTGGCGAAGGGCGCGCTTCTGAACATGATTTTTCAGCGCCTGCCAGAGGTTGCGCAAGCCGCACGCTAGGCATCGGGTTGAGGTGCCCCTAGTTTCCTAGACACCTGCCTCGTTCAGTTTCTGCTGTCGGACTTCGAAGTCAACGGGTGACAGCATGCCGTTGTTCGTATGCTTGCGCGTTGGGTTGTAGAACATCTCGATG